>OKOB01000180.1_pt1 | contig 18594 bp, 16 predicted proteins | sample 1613511 | NCBI WGS metagenome assembly OKOB01 (sample SAMN04436861, study PRJEB24849) | human gut metagenome | biome: human gut; feature: NICU; material: stool | host: Homo sapiens | place: USA: Saint Louis, MO | collected 2011-09-08 | reverse complement strand
CCTGCAGATGGATCATCAGATCGCCGTTATTGAGACGGTATTTTGGCTGCGTATCCAGCGCGACAAAGTGATCCTGCGGTTCGCCTTTGCCTGGCATCATACCGATGTAGTTACCGCCAACCAGCGCATCCAGCCCCGAGACACCCGCCAGAGACGCCTTCGGCGTGACCAGCCAGAACTGCGTTTCGCTGCGCAGCGCGTCCTGCATGTCCGATTTAATGCTGACCCGCACCTGAATTTTGTTCAGCCCTTTTCCGAGTGAGATGTCCTGAACCGTACCGACTTCAACCCCCTGAAAACGAACGGGGGTTCGTCCGGCGACGATGCCGTCGGCGGTCTGGAAATCAATGGTGACGGTACTTCCGCGATCTTCATAGCTCGTCCAGATAAGCCAGCCTGCAATCATCAGGGCGATGACAGGCAGCAACCAGAATGGCGAAATGCGGCGTTTAGTTTTAATTCTCGCTTCAGTCGGCGAAGCGGGGGTTTCCTGACTCATGTGCATCCCAAAGTAAGCGGCTATCCAGCCATTCCACAGCAAGAATAGTCAATATCACCGCAGAGCCGAAATAAAAAGCTGCGGGTCCCATAGTAAAAGCAAGTAACTGGTCGCGATTTATTAGCGACATCATCAGCGAAATCACAAACAGATCCAACATGGACCAGCGGCCAATCCAGGTGACAAATCGCAGAAGCAGTATTCGGGTTCGTAATCCTTGTTCACACTTAAAGTGAATGCTGATGAGCAGGGTGAACATCACCACGACTTTGGTAAAAGGAACCAGGATACTGGCGATAAAGACGATGGCCGCCACCCCAACGTTGCTGTGTGCCAGGGAGATAATGCCGGAGAGGATTGTATCCTCCTGACGGGCACCATTCACGTAAATGATGGAAATCGGCAGCATATTGGCGGGGATCAAGAACACCAGGGAGGCAATCAGCGCCGCCCAGCATTTTTGCAGACTGTTATTGCGTCGATGCAGCAAGGGTATGTGGCAGCGCGGACAGCGCCCCCGGGGATCGGGCAACCCGGTGTAATGGCATCCCAGACAGACGCGGAGATTCTCATCCGGACGGGTGGCAGGGCGCTGAGGGTAAAAACGCTCCCAGAGTTGCTCAACGTTCAGGTGGATCAGCGTCAGGATGCTGAGCAGCACCAGGCAGATAAAGGCAAAAAGCCCGACGCCCGGCTGCAGAAAAGCATAATCCTGCACTTTAATTGATGCCACACCCACACCGACAAGATAGATATCCAGCATCACCCACTCTTTGAGTTTATCCAGCATCAGCAGCACCGGGCGAAGATTCATCCCCAGGATGTTGCCAAACCACAGATAGGCAATGGCTGCAACCAGCACCAGTGGCGCGCCAACGGTGCAAAACAGCACCATGGCAGCGGTAATCGGATCGCCCTGGCGGGTCATCTGCCAGATCCCCTGCAGCACGTTGGCATCAATGCGTACGCCAAGCAGGTAGAGCTTCAGCAGGGGCTCGGTCCAGGCGAAGGGCATCAGCAGCAGCATGGTGACGGCCATGGCGGCCAGACGGGTTAACGACCAGTCTCGGCCGTCACGAATTTTCGCGTCACATCGGGGGCAAAAGGCACTTTGGTGCGATTTCATCTTCGGCAACATAAAAAGCGTATCGCACTGGGGGCAACGCTGATAATGTGCACGAGGCAAAGCGTCTCTTACCGTATGGACCGTTATCTTTTTTGTCGGCGTAATTTTGGTTGTTTTTAAGGCCATCAGCTGCGCACAAATAAGTATTGTTGAACGTTATATTAACTCATGAACGGATTCATCTTGAGCATGAGCGCATTTAATGCTTATTTTAATAGGCTATGCGGTAATTTTGTAAGACAACTAAGTGATTGAATAATGAACAAAACAGAATTCTACGCGGATCTGAACCGCGATTTTAAGGCATTGATGGCGGGTGAGACCAGCTTCTTAGCCACTCTGGCAAATACTAGCGCATTGTTGTTCGAACGTCTCTCTGACGTGAACTGGGCTGGCTTTTACCTCCTGGAAGGTGACACGCTGGTACTTGGCCCGTTCCAGGGCAAACTGGCTTGCGTGCGTATTCCGGTCGGGCGCGGTGTATGCGGTACTGCGGTGGCCGAGAATCAGGTACAGCGTGTGGAAGATGTTCATGCGTTTGACGGGCATATCGCCTGTGATGCCGCCAGTAATTCTGAGATCGTACTGCCGCTGGTGGTAAGAAATCAGATTATTGGCGTTTTGGATATCGACAGCTCCGTCTTCAGTCGCTTCACAACCGAGGACGAGCAAGGGCTGCGCGAGCTGGTGGCGAATCTGGAAAACGTCCTTGCCGGCACCGATTATCAAAAATTCTTTGCGAGCGTCGCAGGATAATCAACGGATAACGTAGCATTTACTGATAGCGTCATTATAATGACGCCTGTTCATGCCTGCGCTTGTTGGCAACGTCCGTTGTAATCAGGAAATTTCATGGAAAATCAACCTAAGTTGAATAGCAGTAAAGAAGTTATCGCATTTCTGGCCGAGCGTTTCCCGCAGTGCTTCAGCGCGGAAGGTGAAGCTCGTCCCCTGAAAGTCGGTATTTTTCAGGATCTGGTAGCGCGCGTTGAGGGGGAAATGAACCTCAGCAAAACTCAGTTGCGTTCTGCCTTACGTCTTTATACTTCGAGCTGGCGTTACCTGTACGGTATCAAACCGGGCGCGACTCGCGTGGATCTCGACGGCAACCCTTGTGGTGAGCTGGACGAGCAGCACGTTGAACACGCACGCAAGCAGCTTGAAGAAGCCAAAGCACGCGTTCAGGCACAACGTGCAGAACAGCAAGCGAAAAAACGCGAAGCCGCAGCGGCAAACGGCCAGGAAGAAGCGCCTCGTCGTGAGCGTAAACCGCGCCCTGCGCCGCGTCGTCACGATAATAACGATCGCAAACCGCGTGCAGACAAACCAGCAGCAAAAGCCCCACGTGCGCCTCGTGAAGAGCCGCGCCATACCCCGGTTTCTGACATCAACGCGCTGAGCGTGGGTCAGGCGCTGAAGGTCAAAGCGGGCAACAATGCTATGGACGCCACCGTACTGGAAATCACCAAAGATGGCGTTCGTGTACAGCTGACTTCTGGTATGTCAATGATTGTACGCGCAGAACACTTGTTGTTCTGAAACGGAGGCCAAGCCTGGCATGAACACTTTTTTTAAGCTCACCGCGCTGGCGGGTCTGTTTGCTATAACAGGCCATGCTTTCGCAGTGGACGATATCACGCGTGTTGATCAAATTCCGGTACTCAAGGAAGAGACGCAGCACGCGACGGTGAGCGAGCGCGTGACGTCTCGTTTCACCCGCTCGCACTATCGTCAGTTCGATCTCGATCAGGCCTTTTCGGCCAAAATCTTTGACCGCTATCTGAACTTGCTGGATTACAGCCATAACGTTTTGCTCGCCAGTGATGTCGAGCAGTTCGCTAAGCGCAAATCCGAGGTGGGTGATGAGTTGCGGTCAGGCAAGCTGGATCTTTTCTACGACCTCTACAACCTGTCGCAAAAGCGCCGCTTTGAACGCTATCAGTACGCCCTGAAAGTGCTCGAACGTCCGATGGACTTCACCGGCAACGACAATTTTAATCTTGATCGCAGCAAAGCGCCGTGGCCGAAAGATGAAGCCGAGTTGAATGCGCTGTGGGACGGAAAGGTCAAATACGACGAACTGAGTCTCAAGCTGACCGGCAAAGATGAAAAAGAGATCCGTGACACGCTGACGCGTCGTTATAAATTTGCCATTCGTCGTCTGGCGCAGACCAACAGTGAGGATGTCTTCTCTCTGGCAATGACGGCCTTTGCGCACGAAATCGATCCGCACACCAACTATCTCTCCCCTCGCAACACCGAACAGTTCAATACCGAAATGAGCCTGTCTCTGGAAGGTATCGGTGCGGTACTGCAGATGGACGATGATTACACCGTGATCAATTCCATGGTGGCGGGTGGCCCGGCCTCCAAAAGCAAAGCGATCAGCGTAGGTGACCGCATTGTCGGGGTCGGACAAACCGGTAAAGGCATGGTCGATGTCATTGGCTGGCGTCTTGACGACGTGGTTGCGCTGATTAAAGGTCCGAAAGGCAGCAAAGTTCGTCTGGAAATTCTGCCAGCGGGTAAAGGCACTAAAACCCGTATCGTTACCCTGACCCGTGAGCGTATCCGTCTGGAAGACCGCGCGGTGAAAATGTCGGTGAAAACCGTGGGTAAAGAGAAGGTGGGTGTCCTGGATATCCCAGGCTTCTACGTAGGGCTGACCGACGATGTGAAGGTTCAGCTGCAGAAACTTGAGAAACAGAACGTCAGCAGCGTCATCATTGACCTGCGCAGCAACGGCGGTGGTGCGCTGACAGAAGCGGTATCGCTCTCTGGCCTCTTCATCCCGTCTGGCCCTGTGGTTCAGGTGCGTGATAACAACGGTAAAGTCCGTGAAGATGCCGACAACGACGGTGTGGTCTACTACAAAGGCCCGCTGGTCGTGCTGGTCGACCGCTTCAGTGCGTCCGCGTCTGAGATCTTTGCCGCGGCAATGCAGGACTACGGCCGTGCGCTGATCGTGGGTGAGCCAACCTTTGGTAAAGGCACCGTTCAGCAGTATCGATCGCTGAACCGTATCTACGATCAGATGCTGCGTCCGGAATGGCCTGCGCTGGGTTCAGTGCAGTACACCATTCAGAAGTTCTACCGCGTCAACGGCGGCAGTACGCAGCGTAAAGGTGTCACGCCGGACATCATGATGCCGACAGGAACGGAAGAGACCGAAACGGGCGAGAAGTTTGAAGATAACGCGTTACCGTGGGACAGCATCAATGCTGCGACCTACGTGAAAGCGGGTGATATGACGCAATTTGGCCCTGAGCTGCTGAAAGCGCATAACGACCGCATCGCGAAAGATCCGGAATTCCAGTACATCATGAAGGACATTGCGCGTTTCAATGCCCTGAAAGAGAACAACGAAGACGATGCCACGCGTCTGGCCCGTATCAACGACCGCTTCAAGCGTGAAGGTAAGCCTCTGCTCAAGAAACTGGACGATCTGCCAAAAGATTACCAGGAGCCGGATCCTTACCTGGACGAGACGGTGCATATCGCCCTCGACCTGGCGAATCTGGAAAAAGATAAGCCTGCTGAGCAACCCGCTCCGGCGAAATAATCCCCCAACAGGCACAAGAAATTGTGCCTGTTTCTTTTTGTTCCGCATCCTTCCGTCAGGCAGATTTCCAATTGTGTAAAGTTGTGTCTTTCTGGTGACTTACGCCCTCCGGATGCTTGAAAATAGCCGCAATACCCATACGATGTGGGTAATCGCATAGTGCGCTTTGTTAAACTGAGGTTAAAAGAAAATTATGATGCGAATCGCGCTCTTCCTGCTCACCAACCTGGCGGTGATGGTGGTTTTCGGGCTCGTGCTAAGCCTGACAGGAATTCAGTCGAGCAGCGTTCAGGGTCTGTTGATTATGGCGCTGCTGTTTGGTTTTGGTGGCTCGTTCATTTCCCTGCTGATGTCAAAGTGGATGGCGCTGAAATCCGTCGGCGGTGAGGTGATTGAGCAGCCGCGTAACGATATGGAACAGTGGCTGATGAATACGGTGGCTCAGCAATCCCGTCAGGCCGGGATCGCCATGCCGCAGGTGGCCATTTACCATGCGCCCGATATTAACGCGTTTGCCACGGGTGCCCGTCGTGATGCATCGCTGGTTGCTGTCAGCACCGGGTTGCTGCAAAACATGAGCCGTGACGAAGCCGAAGCGGTCATCGCTCACGAAATCAGCCATATTGCCAACGGCGACATGGTGACCATGACGCTGATTCAGGGAGTGGTGAACACCTTCGTTATCTTTATCTCCCGTATCCTGGCGCAGATTGCGGCGGGCTTTATGGGTGGCAACCGTGATGAAGGTGAAGAGAGCAACGGTAACCCGCTGATCTACTTCGCCGTGTCGATGGTGCTGGAACTGGTGTTCGGTATTCTGGCGAGTATTATCACCATGTGGTTCTCGCGCCACCGTGAATTCCACGCGGATGCCGGCTCTGCGAAACTGGTGGGACGCGAGAAGATGATTGCTGCCCTGCAGCGCCTGAAAACCAGCTACGAGCCGCAGGAAGCGAACAGCATGATGGCCTTCTGCATCAACGGTAAATCAAAGTCGCTCAGTGAGCTGTTTATGTCTCACCCGCCGCTGGATAAACGTATTGAAGCGCTGCGCAGTGGGGAATACCTGAAGTAACGCGAAGCGTCACAATAAGCCGGGCAGGCGTATTCTCCGCCCGGCTTTTTTTATGCCTGAACCCTGGGCTGGGTAACGCGCAGACCGCTGACGATGGCCGCGAGGGTGGCAAGCGCGCCGGCGGTGAGCAGCGCAACGTGGTTACCGTTTTGCCCGGCAAGGTTAAACATCAGGGCAACCAGCGCCGCGCCGCTGCTTTGCCCCAGAAGGCGCGCAGTTCCCAACATCCCGCTGGCGCCGCCACTGCGGTGACGGGGCGCAGAGGTGATGATGGTGTGATTATTGGGGGACTGAAACAGGCCGAACCCCGCACCACAGAGGATCATGCGCCAGACGATGTCCAGATCGCTGGGTGATGACGGTAACAGTGCCAGCGCGAAAAGGCCGGTTGCCATGACGGCCAGTCCCACCGCACCCAACAAACCGGCATGGATACGTTCAATTAAGTAACCCGCCAGCGGCGCCATCACCATCGTCGCCAGTGGCCAGGGCGTTAGCAGCAGCCCGGTCTCCACCTCCGAACGTCCTACCACGCTTTGCAGAAAGAAGGGCAGAGAAACCAGCGCCAGCATCTGAGCGCAGAACGAGCAAATGGACGTACAGATGGAGAGCGAAAAGAGGGGGATACGCAGCAGATCTACCGGCAGCAAAGGAACGGGCAGGGCGAGCTGACGGCGAACAAAGAAGAATCCTGTTACCAGCAGGGCGATAAGCTCGATGCCGGTAAGCGCCATGGATTGCCCCTGAGCAAAGCCGCTCAGGGCTGTAATCAGCAGACCAAAGGTCAGTGCATTCATCACTGCGCTGGGGACGTCAAAACGCGGCATGGTACTTTTGGGGCCGTTAGCAGGAAGAAAACGCAGGGCAAAGAAGATAGCCACGATACCCAGCGGCACGTTTATGGCAAAGAGCCATTGCCATGAGGCAACAGAAAGTATGGCTGCTGCAATTGTTGGTCCGGCGGCGGAGGAAACCGCGACAATAAACGAGTTTATCCCCATCCCGCGTCCAAGGTGGCGTTGCGGATAGATCAAGCGGATCAATGCCGTATTTACACTCATCAGCGCCGCACCGCCAAAGCCCTGCGCTATGCGCGCCAGCGTCAGCGTGTGCAATGAGTCAGACAGGGCGCATAACAGCGAGGTAAAGGTGAACACTACCAGGCCGCACTGATAGACCCGACGGTGGCCGAACATGTCGCCGAGGAAAGAGAAGGAGAGCAGGGAAATCACAATCGCAATCTGATAGGCGTTAACAATCCATATCGAGCTGGCCGGGGAGGCCTGCAGGTCGCTGGCGATAGTGGGCAGGGCAACGTTCGCAATCGCGCCATCGAGGACGGCCATTGAGATCCCAATAATAATCGTAGCAATGGCGCCATACCGCAGGGGCAAAGGCAGACCATCGGAAAGGTTCTTTTCCATCGGGGATAAAAAGCTCAGGGTGAAATTATTCTCAGGGTAACGATTTTAGCACTGTTAACGCCGTTATATGTCGCAGATTTGTAACGAAACAAACGCGCATTGATTGCAGGTAACATCACAGGAATTTATAATAAAAACCGGTTCTGATTTTTATAAAACACTCTCTATGAGGTGGTAAATGGCAATTGCGGATTTGGATAAGCAGCCAGATTCTGTTTCTTCCGTGCTGAAGGTGTTTGGCATCTTACAGGCGCTCGGAGAAGAGCGTGAAATTGGTATTACAGAGTTGTCGCAGCGTGTGATGATGTCGAAAAGCACCGTTTACCGCTTTTTGCAAACCATGAAGTCACTGGGTTATGTAGCGCAGGAAGGAGAGTCTGAAAAATACTCTCTGACGCTAAAGCTGTTCGAACTGGGGGCCCGGGCGCTGCAAAACGTTGATTTGATCCGCAGCGCGGACATTCAGATGCGTGAGATCTCCCGTCTGACCAAAGAGACCATCCACCTGGGTGCACTGGATGAAGACAGCATTGTTTACATCCATAAAATCGACTCCATGTACAACCTGCGTATGTATTCGCGCATTGGCCGCCGCAACCCGCTTTATAGCACGGCAATTGGCAAGGTTCTGCTGGCGTGGCGCGATCGCGAAGAGGTGAAGCAGATCCTTGATGGCGTGGAATATAAACGCAGTACGGAACGAACCATTACCAATACTGATGAACTGTTAACGGTACTCGACAAGGTGCGTGAACAAGGATACGGCGAAGATAACGAAGAGCAGGAAGAAGGGCTGCGCTGCATCGGCGTTCCGGTGTTTGACCGTTTTGGCGTGGTGATCGCGGGTTTAAGTATCTCTTTCCCAACCCTGCGCTTCTCAGAAGAGCGTCTGCACGAGTATGTGGCTATTCTGCACACTGCCGCGCGTAAGATTTCCGAGCAGATGGGCTATCACGACTATCCCTTTTAACGCGTTTTAGCATAAAAAAACGCCGCATCTTCTGCGGCGTTTTTCGTCAGTGGTTAACCAGGCCAGTTAGCCATTATCAACCACGACGGACATCTTTCTCAGTACCGGGCAGTTGGTTAAACCAATGATGCCGCTATCAGAATGGAGATACTGCGCCGTGCTTACGCCTTGTGCTGTTACGTACTTACACTGAATACCTAAGCCTGCTGCATTTTCGGTGCTTCCCACAAGCACACCGTAGCCGGTTAACAAAAGTCCAATCCAGAGTATCGCCAGTACTATAATCGTTCGAATGATTACGCGCATTGTTACCTCTTTTATCGTTGTTATCATGATGCTAGCCTAAACGGTTTACGTAATGAAACAAGTGCAGGATTCTGAAAAAGACCTGATGTTGGTACAGTTAGTCCTTGTTTAAGGTCACCGTGATAACCTGGTTGTATCAGGTCTTTAGACGGAGTGTGGAGTGAAAAAAATACGCTGGGTGATTCTGATTGTCGTACTGATAGCGTGCGTGGTGTTATGGACGCAGACGATCAATGTGATGTGCGATCAGGATGTACAGTTTTTTAGCGGCGTTTGCGCAATCAATAAGTTTATCCCGTGGTAGCACGCATTTTTTCTTAAGGTGATTTCCTTCCTTCGCACCAGTGGTAAAATAGGCGTTTTTATTGAGGTGGTGAAATGGGTGAGTTACTGAACTCAGGGTTGCTGAATGTAGCATCCCTGATGATCTCTTTGGTTGTTCTGCTGGTGGGTCTGGTCATTTGGTTTTTCGTGAACCGTGCCAGTTCCCGTACAAACGAACAGATTGAACTGCTGGAAGCGCTGCTCGATCAGCAAAAGCGTCAGAATGCGCTGCTGCGTCGTCTGTGCGAGGCTAACGAACCGGAAGGGAAAGACGAGTCAAAAGAGGCTGTCGCTGAAAACAACCAGGATCAGGACGATTTTATCCGTCTGGTGGCTGAGCGCTGATTGCCGTGTCCCGGGAGGGACTGTGGTCTGGTTCAGTCCAGGTGTAATCCCTCCCTGAAAACGCGTTAAGTGGCAAGGCAGATAATTTAGCACCAGTTAATAGTACTTTCAGGATACTGAAAACTGGCGATTATTTATCCTTATAAACGAAGCGATGAATTGTTGCATATATTCTGTATGTATCTACGCTCAAAAATGTTTTATTTTTATCGAAACGTTTTGCTTGCCTTGTTTTGATGCAGCGTCATAAAAATTTCATTATTTTGGTGCATAACCCTCCTTATTACCTGCTGCATTTTAATACAGTTCGGTGCGGATTATTAACATCGAGTTTTTCCTGAAACAATACGCCCCCCGTTGCAATGATTTAAGCATAAGTTTTCACAATTTGTTCTAACTCAATCAATTCCGAAGATTTCTTTTCACGGTTGCTGGACGCATTGTAATGAATGAGCTATGTTAAAAAAGTCTTAGATTACAGTGCTTGCGAAAGCACCGTAGAGCCTGTGTAAGAGCGTTAAGCTGTCTGTGTGTATCGCGCATAATTGTGCAAATCCTTACAGACAGTGTTCGAATTTGTGCGGCGGATCGAGACATGTTTAAAAATGGCTTGCCATATTAAACATAGTGTGTGATAACACGTTTTGGGTCAAACGAGGTACAGTTCTGTTTATGTGTGGCATTTTCAGTAAAGAAGTCCTGAGTAAACACGTTGTCGTTGAATACCGCTTCTCTGCCGAACCTTAAATTAGTGCCTCATGCAGTTATGTGTCAGTTTTATCTAGGTAAACGCCAGCAGGCGAAGAAAACAGTCTAAGGAATTTTGCAAATGGCAAAGATTAAAGGTCAAGTTAAGTGGTTCAACGAGTCTAAAGGTTTTGGTTTCATTACTCCGGCTGATGGCAGCAAAGACGTGTTCGTACACTTCTCCGCTATCCAGGGTAACGGCTTCAAAACTCTGGCTGAAGGCCAGAACGTTGAGTTCGAAATTCAGGACGGCCAGAAAGGCCCAGCTGCAGTTAACGTAACTGCTATCTGATCGAACCGCTGCTGACTGAAGCGCGTAGCACTTCAATCTCAGACATAAAGCCTCGCACAATGCGGGGCTTTTTTATGCCCCTATCTTTCAAAATATGACTATCCTCTGTCTCGTTAGCAACTTGTTGCAAAGCTGCGAGGTTAGAAGCACAGTTTCGCCTCCCTCAGCGCATCTTTTCCCGTTAAATCAGAGCGTTGTTTAACAGCTCTGGGGTTCAGGTGAAAAAGAAATTAATTATGAGCGCTGGCAATTTTACACCAGCGCGTTTTGCGCTGCTCTGTTTTGCTATTTTCTGCAGTCTGGCTTTTTTACTGGGTCGTGTTGCCTGGCTACAAATCATCAAACCAGACAACCTGGTGAAGCAGGAAGATATGCGATCGCTGCGTCAGCTGACGATTGATGCTCCACGAGGGATGATCACGGATCGTGAAGGCCGACCTCTGGCGGTCAGCGTGCCCGTCAGAGCCGTATGGGCCGACCCTAAAACGGTACTCGCAAAAGGGGGCGTTGGTTTTGACGATCGCTGGCAGGCGCTGGCGAGCGCGCTTCATCTCTCCCTGAATACCCTCTCTTCGCGCATTAACGCCAATCCCAGGGGCAGGTTCATTTACCTGGCTCGTCAGGTTGATCCTGCGCAGGCCAAATGGATTGATAAACTGAATTTGCCGGGAATTAACCTGCGTGATGAATCGCGCCGTTTTTACCCGGCAGGCCACGTGGCGGCCAATCTGATTGGCTTCACCAATATTGACGGGCAGGGCATTGAAGGGGTGGAAAAAAGCTTTAATACTCAGCTGACGGGTAAAGCGGGTGTCCGACAGGTAAGGGAGGATCGCTACGGCCGGGTGGTTGAAAACCTGACGGAAGTTGCGCCCACGCCAGCGCATAACATTCAGCTCAGCATCGACGAGCGGCTACAGACCATTACCGAAGACGCGCTGGATAATGCCGTGGCCTGGAATAAGGCCGAGTCAGGGGCATCGGTATTGATCAATATCCCAACCGGCGAAATACTCGCCATGGCGAGTTACCCGGACTTCAACCCCAATAACCGGGAAGGCGCGACAATTAACGATTTTCGTAACCGGGCTATTAGCGATACGTTCGAACCCGGTTCGACCGTTAAACCGCTGGTGCTGATGACGGCGCTGCAGCAGGGGCTGGTCCAGCCGGACAGCGTGATTGACACCCATCCTTATACACTTGATGGACACCGTATTCGCGACGTGGGCTACTACCCGGAGCTGACGATGACCGGGATCCTGCAGAAATCGAGCGATACCGGAGTCTCCCGGCTCTCGCTGGCGATGCCCATACAGCACCTTCTTGATACCTACCGGAACTTTGGTTTTGGCACGAACACGGGTCTTGGCTTAACGGGGGAGAGCGCGGGCCTGTTGCCACAGCGTAAGTACTGGAGCCAGCTCGACCGCGCGACCTTTGCCTTCGGCTATGGCCTGATGGTGACGCCGCTCCAGCTTGCCCACGTCTATGCGACGATTGGCGGATTTGGACTGGAGCGTCCCCTGTCGATCACCCGCATCGATCCCCCCGTTATCGGGCACCGCGTTATGCCGGAGGAGATCGCGCATGAGGTGGAGCATATGATGGAGAGCGTTGCGCTACCCGGTGGCGGTGGCGTTAAGGCCGCTGTGCGTGATTACCGCGTGGCGGTAAAAACCGGTACGGCGAAGAAGATTGATGACAGCGGCAAATATGTCGATAAATATGTCGCCTATACCGCGGGCGTCGCGCCTGCGAGCGATCCGCGCTTTGCGCTGGTCGTGGTGATTAACGATCCTCAAAACGGGGCGTACTACGGTGGGGCGGTTTCAGCGCCGGTTTTCAGCGAAATCATGGGCAACGTGCTGCGCCTGGAGAATATAAAACCTGATGGCCTCCCGGCCGGTTCTGACCACCTTATCGTCATGCGGTAATCCAGCCGTTTTATAGCGGGGCGAATAGCGGTACACTTCGCCCTTTGGTTTATGCCCCGGAGTTGCCATGTCCTTCAGTTGCCCCCTTTGTCATGCGTCGTTGATGCGCTCAGATAAAAGTTATCGTTGTCCGCAGGGACATCAGTTTGATATGGCGAAAGAAGGATATGTGAATCTTCTGCCGGTGCAGCATAAGCGCTCCCGCGATCCGGGCGATAGTGCGGAGATGATGCAGGCACGCCGTGCATTTCTCGATGCCGGACACTATCTGCCGCTGCGGGAGACAGTTGCGCAGATGCTGGATGATATGTTGCCTGATTCGGCGTCCGCCATGCTGGATATCGGTTGTGGAGAAGGATACTACACCGCGCGGTTTGCGGAAGTGGTGCGTGAGAAGGGGGCCGTAACATTCGGTCTCGACGTGTCGAAAGTGGCCATTCGCGCGGCGGCAAAGCGTTACGCGGACGTGACGTTCTGCGTGGCATCCAGCCACCGGCTGCCGTTTGACGATGCCAGTATGGATGCTGTTATCCGCATTTATGCGCCCTGCAAGGCGGAAGAGCTGGCTCGCGTGGTGAAGCCGGGCGGATGGGTGGTCACCGTAACGCCGGGCCCGCGTCATCTGATGGAGCTGAAAGGGCTGATCTACGACGAAGTGCGTCTGCATGCCCCCCATTCTGAACAGCTGGCAGGTTTTACGCTGAAGCAGGAGCAGTCAGTGGCGTATCAAATGGATCTGGAGGGGCAGGAGGCGGTAGCACTGTTGCAGATGACGCCGTTCGCGTGGCGGGCAAAACCGGAAGTTTGGGCGGCGCTAGCGGCCCGGACGACGTTTAGCTGCCAGACAGATTTCAGTATCCATGTCTGGCAGCGCGACGCTTAACCCGCGAAGTGTGCCCAGAGGATCTGGGCACCAATGCCGATCAAAACGATACCGCCTAAGATCTCGGCGCGTTTACCCAGTAGCGGGCCGATAAAGCGTCCGACCATTATGCCCAGCGTGGACATAATCAGTGTTGCACAGCCAATGGCCAGCGCAGTGGCGATAATGTTAACCTGCAGGAAAGCCAGACCCACCCCGACGGCCATGGCGTCAAGGCTTGTGGCGATAGCGGTTGTCACCAGCAGCCAGAATCCATGGCGGTATTGCGGTTCCGCACCTTCATCATCCCCGCCGCGAAAACCCTCGATGACCATTCGGCCACCGAGAAACACCAGCAGAACGAACGCGATCCAGTGATTCCACTCGAGCACGAACTGGCTGGCGAGCATACCCAGACCCCAACCGATGAGCGGTGTCAGCGTTTCGATGGCGCCAAAAATCAGCCCGGTACGCAGTGCTTCTGAGAATTTAGGTTTGTGGAGCGTGGCACCCTTGCCAATGGAGGCAGCAAAAGCGTCCATGGACATGCCAAAAGCGAGAAGGATCGTAGCGGAGATATTCATAACAGCGTCCAGACCGGGGATATCCATATGACACATCACTGCCCCCAGTAAACAGCAGTTGATGTATCTATGGTCTCGCCTGATCTCTTTTGCACCGTAAGCGTGCTGAAAGCGATCCGTACGTGCCACGTTTTTCAACGAGTATGTTGACACGTACATTTCCTGCGTGCAGGAAATCGGCTACTCCCCAACGACGGGCGCAACCTTAACATATTTTGAGAATATAAAACAACATCGAGGAAGGCTTAATTTACTCGCTTTCTTGATAACGATTTTCATTTAGGTTTATGCGTGAAAATATCGTTAATGAATATAAGTAAAAAGAGGAAGGCAGATATAGCAACGGCTATATTCGTGGTGAGAAAATAGCGTAATATATAGCCGATGCTATAAATTTAACTCATTGAGTTTTAAGGAGTAATGTGTATATTTTCTCAAGGTCATCAATATTCTTGACCCGGATGAGCAGGCGGCGTTGTTCTAATTGCATCACTAACACACCGTCTTCGGATAAATTCATCTCTTTAATGCGGTTATATTCTATCCATACGTTGGCGAAGAAGAATCCGTGTTTTTTAAAAATGAGTTTTGGCGAACGGAACCAGAAAAGGTAAATCGCCATTAATGCCAGCGCACATAATAACCATGTGGTTAATATTGCACCGTGGCTGGTGACGTTATTGTAGATCAGAATGACCACCAGACCCGCGAAGATAAACGCATCAGTGCGTCCGCGGCGTAAGAGGGGAAGGGCCAGTAGCGTCTCGCCGTGGCGGCGAGGCATAATGAACTCGTCATAGATAGCGTAAGCCAGAAGGGCAACAATAAATAAAACCAGTACGATGTCCGTGACAGTCATTCATCCTCCGGATAACCGATAAAAAACCGGGGGCAAGCCCCCGGCGTCTCACGTTACTGCTTTACAGACCCAGCAGGCCGACAGCGTAGCCCGCGATACCGATGACGAAGAAGCCAACGATGATCCACAGCGGGTTCACCTTCTTACGCAGCAGCCACATACAGGCGAAGGTCAACAGCAGCGGTACCAGGCCCGGCATCAGCTGATCCAGGATAGTCTGCACGGTGGTGACGCGGGTCTGACCATCCTGGCCGGTGATGGTCGATACCACCAGCGGGATGTTCACGTGCGTCCACTTGTTCACCAGTGCCCCCATCACAAACAGGCCGAGGATTGACGCCCCCTCGGTCAGTTTCTGCAGGAAGCCGCCGCCCATATCCTTAACAATATCCACGCCCTTGCGGTAGCCGTAGGCCACGCCGTAGTAACGTGTCAGCAGTCGCACTGCGTTGAACAGGATAAAGAACAGCAGAGGACCGAGCAGGCTGCCGCTCATGGCGATACCCGCCCCCAGCGCGGCAAAGACCGGACGAACCGTACCCCAGAAGATAGGGTCACCTACACCGGCCAGAGGACCCATCAGACCGACTTTGATACCGTTGATCGCACCATCGTCAATCTCTGCGCCGTTGGCACGCTGCTCTTCCATCGCCAGCGTTACGCCCAGAACCGGCGCGGCTACATATGGATGGGTGTTGAAGAATTCCAGGTGACGCTTAATCGCCTGACGTCGTGCTTCGTTATTTTCCGGGTACAGGCGCTTGATCGCCGGTACCATGGAGAAGCAGAAGCCTAGCGCCTGCATACGTTCGAAGTTCCATGAACCCTGAAACAGGTTAGAACGGATGAACACGCCACGAATATCACCCGGAGTGAGTTTTTTCTCGGTGGTAGTTTTTGTCATATCAACCATTTCGCTCACCTGTTAGTCCAGTTCGTTATCGAGATCGTTGTTACCAGCAGCCTGAGCAGGCGCACCGGCTACGCGGTTGTATTTCGGGCTAAGTTGGATGTAGAGCACTGCCATAACAGTACCAATCACACCCAGAGCAACCAGGTTAAAGTTGGTGAATGCTGCGGTTACGAAGCCGAGGTAGAAGAACGGCATCAGGTAGCCTGCGCGCATCATGTTAATGACCATCGCATAACCAACGACCACGATCATACCGCCCGCGATGTTCAGACCGCCGGTGACCACTTCTGGAATGGCGTTCAGCATGCTCTGGACTTCACTGGTACCGACTGAGATCGCAACGATAACCGCCGGAATGGCGATACGCATCGCCTGCAGGAACAGGGATGAAACGTGGATCCAGGAGAGTGCCGTAAGGTTGCCGTTTTCGGCCGCCTTATCCGCCGCGTGCTGGAAAGCAACGGTGATGGTACGTACGATAATGGTCAGAACCTGGCCTGCTGCGGCCAGAGGAATGGCCAGAGCGATACCTGCACCGATACTCTGATGACCGGCAATAACCAGAACGGTCGAAATGATGGAGGCCAGCGCGGCATCTGGCGCAACGGCAGCACCGATGTTCATCCAGCCGAGGGCGATCATTTCCAGCGTACCCCCGATGATGATACCGGTTTTCATATCACCCAGTACGGCACCAATCAACGTACAGGCCACCAGAGGACGGTGGAACTGAAATTCATCAAGTACGGATTCCATACCCGCAATACATGCGACGACGAACACCAGCACAATCTGAAGAGTGGTAATCTCCATTGTACTTCTCCTATTACATAAGCTTTATGTGAAAAACCGGCGCGGGCTTATTTCCCAACTTTACCGATCAAATCCATCATTTTCAGTTTCTGGTCAGTGGAAACTTTACGGGCTTCCAGCTCAATACCGCGCGCATTCAGCTTGTTGAATGCCTCGATATCTTTCGCATCGACTGAAATGGCGTTGTTGACCTGCGTTTTGCCCTGACGGAACGCCATACCCCCAATGTTCACGGAGGTGATTTTCACGCCGCCTTCAACAATGCGCTCAACGTCAGTCGGGTTAGTAAACAGCAGCATTACGCGTTCACCCGCGTATTTCGGGTTGTTGTAAACGCGGATCATCTTGGCGACATCCACCACGTGCGCGGTGACGCCAGGAGGAGCAACCTGAGTCAGAAGGGTTTTACGTACGGTGTCGGCAGCAACTTCGTCGCTGACGACGATAATGCGGCGAACGTTGGTCTCTTTAGTCCAGCGCGTTGCCACCTGGCCGTGGATTAAGCGGTCATCAATACGCGCAAGGCCGATGACCATATAATCATTCGGACCCATGGGTTTTGCCGGTGTAGCCACTTTCGGTGCTGCTGCCGCGGGAGCGGGTTTCTCAACCGGTTGTGCTTTCAGGGCTTTCACGCCTTCACGGCCCGTTTCAACCGCCAGGGCGACAAGCTCATCAAACGTCGGGTTGTCGTCGCGCGCCATAAAGGTTTCCACCAGCATGGGAATGTTAACGCCAGCGACGACTTCATAATGCTCTTTATCGACGACAATACGGCTGGCAGCATTGAACGGGCTGCCGCCCCATGTATCAACGAGAAACAGCACGCCTTTGCTGGTATCCAGCTTCGAGAGTTGAGCGTTGTACTTCTCAATCAGCGTCTCGGCGTTTTCACCGGGAACGAAATCGATCCAGCCGACGTTTTCCTGCTCGCCCAACAGCATCTCTGCCGTTTTGAGTAGCTGCTCAGCAGCCCAACCATGTGTGCCTATGACAATAGCAATGGTCACTTGCTACCTCCTTTTATTATCATTAATACGCCTGCCGGGCAGACGTACTGAGAATCGTATTGGCGAACCGAATCGATTCAGATAAGGGTTAGAGTTCAAAAAACTAAGACTTCCGCGAATTATTTTAGACAGTGAAAAAATAATTTATGTGATGAAGATCCGTAATTTAGCTTTCCCGATCGAGAAAATTCTCAACACAAATTTAGTCTTATTGCGTTTTTGCAAAAGAACGTAAATCTTTGCTTAAAACCTGGTGTCTCTGATATGTTTAGCCTCCGTTTACCTGTTCAGGAGTATAGGGCTACAGCCCACTATATGGACCGTCACCGACGTCAGTCATCTTTCAGGCCAATTTGCGCCTTTTTCACCGGCGATCCTCGCCATGTACCGACTCTGTCTTCCTCTGTTTTGCCCACGTTGAGTGGGGCACCGTTTCGTCATTCCTTTAGCAGGAGCTTGTCATGGAATTCTTAATGGACCCGTCAATCTGGGTGGGATTGCTCACGCTGGTGGTGCTGGAGATCGTTCTCGGCATCGATAACCTGGTGTTTATCGCCATCCTTGCGGATAAGCTGCCGCCAAAACAGCGTGATAAAGCGCGTCTGATTGGCCTCTCGCTGGCGCTGGTCATGCGACTGGGACTGCTTTCCGTCATCTCCTGGATGGTCACGCTGACAAAACCGCTGTTCTCCGTCATGGATTACACCTTCTCCGGGCGTGATTTAATCATGCTGATCGGGGGGATATTCCTGCTCTTTAAAGCGACCACGGAACTCCACGAGCGGCTGGAAAACCGTCAGCACGACGATGGACACGGTAAGGGCTACGCCAGTTTCTGGGTGGTGGTGCTGCAGATCGTCGTGCTGGATGCGGTCTTCTCGCTGGATGCGGTAATCACGGCGGTCGGCATGGTGAACCATCTCCCGGTGATGATGGCGGCTGTGGT
>OKOB01000152.1_pt1 | contig 20883 bp, 19 predicted proteins | sample 1613511 | NCBI WGS metagenome assembly OKOB01 (sample SAMN04436861, study PRJEB24849) | human gut metagenome | biome: human gut; feature: NICU; material: stool | host: Homo sapiens | place: USA: Saint Louis, MO | collected 2011-09-08 | reverse complement strand
CCCGCCGATGGAGAAATACGTCGTTAAGCCGATTTTCTCCCGCGAAGGCGCGAACGTGTCGATTATCGAAAACGGCAAAACGGTGGAAGCGGTTGAAGGACCGTACGGCGAAGAAGGGATGATCGTCCAGGCATTCTATCAACTGCCGAAGTTTGGCGACAGCTATACGCTGATTGGCAGCTGGCTGATTAACGACCAGCCCGCCGGGATTGGCATTCGCGAAGATCGCGCGCTTATCACGCAGGATCTGTCACGGTTCTATCCGCATATTTTTGTAGAGTAAGATCTGCCGGGTGGCGGCTTCGCCTGACCCGGCCTACGGTTTTGTAGGCCCGGTAAGCGTAGCGCCACCGGGCATGTTTTCACCCTACCTGCACCGACAGCATACTCAAACTACCCATCTCAATACCATCGACCGGGAGTGTCACCGGCTCCTGACCATCCCACGCGCCAAGAACGTACAGCAGCGGCAGGAAGTGTTCCGGCGTCGGGTTAGAGAGCGAACCGCCTTCGTGATCCAGATAGTTCACTAACGGGTGCTCTTCACCCGGTCCCTGCCAGGTCAGATTGGCTTTCACGTAATCGTTGAAAGCAGTAGCCCACGGGTACGGCGTATTTTCACCGTGCCAGCGTGCCGTGCGCAGGTTATGCACCACGTTGCCGCTCGCCACCAGCATGATGCCTTCATCACGCAGCGTCGCCAGCTTACGCCCCATTTCCAGATGCCAGGCTGCCGGTTTGGTGCTGTCGATGCTGAGCTGCACCATCGGGATATCCGCATCAGGATACATTTTAATCAGCACGCCCCACGAGCCGTGGTCAAAGCCCCAGGCCTCTTTATCCAGCGCTACAGGAACAGGCGCCAGCAGTTCGACCAGATGCTCTGCCAGTGCAGGCGAGCCCGGTGCCGGATAGTGCGTGTCATAAAGGGCCTGCGGGAAGCCGCCAAAATCATGTATGGTTTTTGGCGTTTCCATGGCGGTCACGCCCGTTCCCCGGGTGAACCAGTGTGCAGATACCACCACAATCGCTTTCGGCCGCGGCAACGTCTCCCCCAGCTGACGCCAGGCGCGGGTATAGACGTTGTCTTCGAGAACATTCATTGGGCTTCCGTGGCCTATAAACAGGGCGGGCATACGGGAAGAAGTCATGATGATATCCTTACAGAAGGTGTTAATTTAATGGTGCTACATTACGCGCAATCTGGCGCAGATGAACGCAGATAAGCATGAAGATCATCATCAGGAAATTTGAACATCCGGAACAACTTAAGAAAAGATGAATGTCAGCGATGGGATTGAGCCTGGTTCTGCGCCAGGCAGCAGGCATCGGCGGTGGCAAACATACTAAAAATTAATAAATTCAATGAAAAAATAGTACTCACTGATAGTCTCTTTTTTTTACACGTATTTTTACATTTATTTATTTCCTGAAAGTCAACTTTTAAATAAGACATTATTATCGCTAATATGACCATTGTTTCACGCGACTGAAAAATCCATTTTTCGCTGTTAATCCGATACTAAAGATCACTTCAGATTATATTTTAATGTTGACTACATTTATTTTTAAGAGCAATTAATCGCACTCACTCTTTTTTCACAGGTATAATCTCATGGTAATTTTCTGAAAATTAATATTCAGAGTATGAATTCATTGGAAAAGGATATTTTCATGCATGCAGGTAAAAAAGCACTGTTAGCCGTTGCGATGGCAACAATTGTCTCTGGTTCAGCATTTGCCGCCGATCAGGGCTCCGGGAAAATTAAATTTAAAGGCGTTGTTATTGACGCGCCTTGCAGCATTGCACCAGACAGCGTTGATAAAGAGGTGGATCTCGGTGAAGTGACCACCGCCGTCATCAATGCAAACAAGAAGTCCACCCCCGTTGCGGTAGATATTAACCTGCAGAACTGCGTTCTGTCAGATCCCGACGATGAGACGGCGACGCCAATAACCAAAGTGGAAGTGACGTTCAGCAGCACCGCCACCTACGCATCAGATACCAGCCTTCTGAGCAACACCTATGCAAGCGGTGCTGAAAACGTCGGTGTCCGTCTGCTGGACAACGACGAAGCAAACATCACCCTTGGCTCGGCAAAAACGGTGGATCTGCTGCCTAATTCAGACACCCAGACGCTGCACTTTAAAGCGCGCATGGAAGTGCCAACAGGTACCACTGCCACCGCGGGCCAGGTTGAAGCTAACGCCAACTATGTGCTGATGTATAAATAACGATTAAACATGATCCGTTATACCGACTGGTGATGTTTACCAGTCGGCTTTTTTATTTATTCGAGTAACAGAATGATGAAAAATAAATCACAATCGATAATCATCATTACTGCCATCTTGCTTGCGCACGCCGCCTCTGCCACTGAATTTAATATTAATGCTATCGATAAAGATTTACGGTCTGGCATTGATCTCTCTCGCTTTAAAGAAGAGACGTCCGTTACGCCAGGACGTTATTTTGTCACCGTCGCGATCAACGATATTCCACTGGCAAACGGCTGGGAACTGACCTGGAAAGAGGTTGATAACAAAGCCGAAGTCTGTATTCCCGCAGAACTGGCAGACACCTTTGGCCTGCAGGACACTATTCGTAAGACCCTAACGCTTAAACAGGGCTGCGTGGATTTTACCTCGCAGGCGGATATTAAATTCCGCTTCGAGCAATCAACCCAAACGCTGCACGTCACCGTACCTCAGGCCATGATGCAATTTCGTCCGAACGACTGGATGCCCCCCTCCACCTGGGACAACGGCGTGGCCGGCGTGCTGCTGGACTACAACCTCTTTGCCAGCCATTATCAGCCACAGGAAGGTAGCAGCACGGATAACGCGAACGCCTACGGTACCGCAGGTGCCAACCTGGGTGCATGGCGTCTACGTAGCGATTATCAGTACAATCAAACGCATGCCGAGGGAGGGTCAACCCATAACGGCCGCTTCTCACGCGTCTATATGTTCCGTCCTCTGCCGACGCTTGGCGCGAAACTGACGCTGGGTGAGACAGACTTTCAGTCCGCTATCTTTGATGCCTTTACCTATACCGGGGCGTCGCTGATCAGCGATGAGCGCATGCTGCCCTGGTCTCTTCGCGGCTATGCACCGCAAATCGCCGGGATTGCGCAAACTAATGCCACCGTCACGGTGAGTCTCGCTGACCGCGTGATTTATCAAACTAAGGTGCCACCCGGCCCGTTTGTCATTCAGGATTTGAACCAATCCGTCCAGGGCACGCTGGACGTTAAAATTACCGAAGACGACGGCCGCGTGAGCACGTTTCAGGTGTCCGCCGCCTCCGTGCCCTTCCTGACGCGCAAGGGCCAGGTTCGCTACAAGCTTGCCGTGGGCAAACCCCGCGAAGATGCATCGCATACCCTTGAAGACAGTGCCTTTATGAGCGGCGAGTTCTCGTGGGGCCTGTTCTCCAATACCTCACTGTACGGCGGCACGCTCGCCGATGGCGATAACTATCGCTCCATCGCAGCGGGCATCGGGCAAAACCTCGCGCTGATCGGGGCCCTCTCCTTCGATGTGACCCAGGCGACCAGCCAGCTCCCGAACAAACCCTCTCAGACGGGTTACAGCTATCGCTTCAACTACAGCAAACGCTTTGATACCACGGGAAGCCAGCTTACCCTGGCCAGCTACCGCTACTCCGACCCGCAGTTCCTCAGCTACGCACGCTTCCTGGACAGCGAAAATAATGACAGCCAGTCGGAAAAACAGACGTTTAGCATCACGGCCAGCCAGTACATTCCCGCGCTGTCACTCAATCTCTACCTTAGCCTGCTCCGGCAAACCTGGTGGGACGAAGCGCCATCCAATACGGGCAGCCTGACCGCGGGGTACAACTTCGATCTGGGCCGCTGGAAAAACCTTGGCGTTTCGGCATCGTTCAGCAAAACCCACTATCAAGATCGCGAGGACGACAATCAGTTCTACCTGTCTCTCAGCGTGCCGCTGGATCCTGACCATCGCCTCAGCTATGACCTGCGCAACAGCGACAACCTGAGCCAGACCGTCTCGTGGTACGACACCTCTGATAAGAACAACACCTGGGGCGTTTCTGCCGGTACCGAAAGTCAGCAGACCGATGCAGGCGCGCAGTTCAGCGGAAACTACCAGCACTACTCCCCGCTCGGCGATCTCAACGTTTCCGGAAGTTATAAGGCGAATGACTACAGCTCCCTCAGCGCCAGCTGGAATGGGTCCTTCACCGGTACGGCAAAAGGCATGGCCCTGCACCGCCGCAGCTACGGCAACGAACCGCGTGTCATGGTGAGCACGGACGGCATCAGCAATATTCCGCTCAACATGTCGCGGGACCAGACCAACGCCTTCGGGATCGGGGTGCTTCCTTCGTTCTCCAGCTACTCACCGTCGAGCGTGCAGGTCAACCTGAACGATCTCCCCGAAGGCGTAGACGTGGATAACCGCGTCATGACCTCGACCTGGACAGAAGGGGCCATCGGCTACCGCCAGATCGCCACCCGAGCGGGAAATGATGTTCTGGGCATCCTGCGAACCGCATCGGGCATGCCGCCGCTGGGCGCGCGCGTCCAGATGGCGGATAGCGGTAAAGACGTGGGTATCGTCGCCGACGAGGGCCATGTCTGGCTGGGTGCCGTACAGCCCGAGCAGCAATTCCTGGTAACCTGGGGCGACGCCAGCCAGTGTCGCTTCACGCTACCTTCACACCTCACTAACCTTTCGCAGCTTATGCTGCCGTGTCAGTAAATTATGATGAAACTCACTCCACTGAAAAGCCTGTGCCTGATGTTGATCGGTACAGCATTCGCCACCCAGGCGGCCATCAATCTGGATCGTACCCGCATCGTCTTTCCCGAAACCGACAAGGCCAGCAGCCTGAAGGTCGATAACCAGAGCAAAACGCTCCCCTATCTTGCGCTCTCCTGGATCGAAGACGAAAACGGTCGTAAGGAAGACAGCCACTTTATGGCGCTTCCTCCGATCCAGCGCATTGAACCCGGATCGTCATCCCAGGTCAGGATCGTGAAGCAGGCGGCCACCAACGCGCTGCCAAAAGATCGGGAATCGCTCTTCTACTTCAACCTGCGCGAAGTGCCACCAAAAAGCGACAGCCTCGACGATGATCGCAGCGTCATGCAGGTCGCCATGCAGAGCCGTATCAAGCTGTTCTGGCGCCCGAAGGCTATCGTGAAAAAAGCAGGCGATCGTTCTGAAATGCGCATGGAGGTGACGGCAACGGCAAAAGGGCTGACAATTCATAACCCTACACCTTATTACCTCACCCTCGCCTGGCTAAGCAAAAATGGTAAAACCATGCTGCCCGGCTTTGACAGCCTGATGCTGGCACCCTTTGCCAGCGCCTCTGTCACCACCGGTGGCTATCACGGCAGCTATTACAGCATTGGTTATATCGACGATTACGGCGCACTGCGAAAGCTTGACGCGACCTGTCAGGGGACGTCGATCTGCCAACTTAAGGATGCGAAGGCCACAAGCGATGCGAAAGCTCACTAATGTTTTGATCGCGATGCTGCTGGCGCTGCTGCCCTTAAAAGCCGCGCTGGCGCTCGATTGCTATCTGGGCGCTCAGGGCGGCCCGGTGGAAGAGACAAAAACGATCAGTCCGTTTGCTATCCCCAGCAATGCACAGGTGGGGCAAAAGATCTGGGAATCTGACGACATTAAAATCCCGGTCACCTGTAACCACGATGTGGCCGGCAGCTTCGAAAAAGAGGACGTCTATGCCTGGGTCAACCCCTATCCAGCCGCTTCCGACCCTTACTACGAGCTGGGGGTCACCTATGAAGGCATGGATTATGACGCGACGGGGCAGCCAAACGGCGTAGATACCCGCCAGTGCCTTGATAATAACAACATCACCATGTACACCCCGGAACAAATTAAGCAAATGGGGTGGGAGAACCGACTATGCTCAGGCAATGCCAATGATATTCACACCACGCGCACGTTCATTGCCCGACTGCGCCTTTACGTTCGTATTAAGGCCGTTCCGCCGCACGGCTACAAAAGTTCGCTGGGGGACTACGTCGTGGTGCAGTTTGACGGAAAAGGCGGGGTTAACCAGATGGCCGATGCAAAAAACCTCAAGTACCACATTAACGGGTTAGAAAACATTACCGTCCTCGACTGCGGCGCAACCTTCAGTATTTATCCTGAGAACCAGGAGATAGATTTCGGTACCTTCAGTGCTCGCGACATCGTGAATCAGCAAACGCGCAACCGCACCTTTACGGTTAAAACCACGAAAGTGCAGGACGCCCAGTGTTCAGATGGCTTTAAAATGGACTCATCGTTTTACACGACGGAGTCGCTCTCCGAAAACGATACTGCCCTGTTGATTGGAAATGGCTTAAAGCTACGTATCCTCAATGGAACCCAGCCTTATACCTTCAACCACTACGAAGAGTATGCGGATTTCACCGGGAGTACATTGAACTATGAACAAACCTATACCGCGGAGCTCTCCCCCGACGCGGGAAAAGCCATTCAGTCAGGTCCGTTCGAAACGGTGGTGCTGTTTAAAATTAACTACCACTAGCCACAAAAAAGCCGGGTTTCCCCGGCTTTTTCACATCAGCGGTTTCAGCTGGCTTTGCGCTCGTGCGCCTGGCGGTACTCCACCAGATCTTCAATCGTGACTACCGGCATGTTGTGCAGACGCGCAAAGGTAATGCACTCCGGCGCGCGCGCCATGGTGCCATCATCGTTGGTCAATTCACACAGCACGCCAGCAGGTTTAAAGCCTGCCAGGGTCACCAGATCGATAGTCGCTTCGGTATGACCACCACGGGTCAGCACGCCGCCCGGCTGCGCACGCAGCGGGAAGACGTGGCCAGGACGGTGCAGATCGGAGGGTTTCGCCCCATCCGCAATGGCTGCACGCACGGTGGTCAAACGGTCAGCCGCCGACACACCGGTGGTTACGCCATGTGCAGCTTCAATGGTCACGGTAAAACCGGTCCCGAAGGCGCTGGTGTTGTTTTCAACCATCATTGGCAGATCAAGCTGCTGGCGGCGTTCTTCGTTGATACACAGGCATACGATGCCGCTACCGTGACGGATGGTCAGCGCCATCTGCTCAACGGTCATGTTTTCGGCAGCGAAAATCATGTCGCCTTCGTTTTCACGGTTTTCATCGTCAAGCACCATCACACCGCGGCCTTCGCGCAGTGCATCCAGTGCATGTTCAACACGTTGAATTGAAGTGCCAAAAGAGGAAAGTAGCGTCTGATTCATGGTAAAAAAACCTCATTAACATTATGGTTACCAGAATCAGGGCAGTCTTAGGAGCGCCGAACAAGCGGCAAAAAGATAACGTGAGCGGGCCCATGCCCGACTGGATCGTTACTCTCTCCCATCCGGACTCTAACCGTCGGCCCCGGAATTACACCGGATCTGCTGACCTTTGAGTAGTCACCCAAAGCGCTCGCGGGCTTTCAGCGTGAAGCTGATTTACCGCCGGTGGGGAATTTCGCCCCGCCCTGAGAATAAGCGAGATAACTATAACGCTATTGATTATGCTGGGCAATGCATAAGCATCAAACAATTTTGTTTACCCCGGGCATGACGCGCTACAATGGACACTGACACCTTTCCATCAAGGGAAACGACAATGATTGACCCAAAGAAAATTGAGCAAATTGCGCGTCAGGTTCATGAATCCATGCCAAAAGGCATTCGTGAATTTGGTGATGACGTTGAGAAGAAAATCCGCCAGACGCTGCAGGCGCAGTTGGTTCGCCTTGATTTAGTTAGCCGCGAAGAGTTCGACGTGCAGACGCAGGTTCTGCTGCGCACCCGCGAGAAGCTGGCGCTGCTGGAACAGCGTCTGAGCGAGCTGGAAAACCGTCATGCACCGGAAGAAGTGAAGCCGGCACCGGCGATTCCACCGGTGGATGATCAGGCATAAGTGCGGCCTGTTGTGCCCGGTGGCGCTTCGCTTACCGGGCCTACATGTCCCGGCGCAGCCGCCACGCGACATGAAAAAAACGGGCCAACTGGCCCGTTTTTTTTACTGACTGTCTTTCTGGATCTTCCTGATGATGTTGGTGGTTGAACATCCGTCCTCAAAGTTGAGCACCATCACTTCACCACCGTTGGCCCAGACCTCTTCGCTACCTGCGATTTGCTCCGGCTTGTAATCACCGCCTTTGACCAGCAGGTCCGGCAGAATGCCAGCAATCAGGCGCTGCGGGGTATCTTCTTCAAACGACACCACCCAGTCCACCGCTTCCAGCGCGCCGAGCACAATCATGCGCTGCTCCAGCGGGTTCACCGGACGTGTTTCGCCTTTCAGACGTTTGGTCGACGCATCGCTGTTGACCGCCACAATCAGACGATCGCCCAGCTTGCGCGCATTCGCCAGATAAGAGACGTGACCCGCATGCAGAATGTCGAACACGCCGTTGGTCATCACCACTTTCTCGCCGCGTTTACGCGCAGCGGCAACAGCCACTTTCAGCTCGTCTTCGGTCATGACGCCAAAACCGGTGTCGGCACGCCCGCGCACCGCGTTTTCCAGCTCGATAGGGGAAACGGTTGAGGTCCCGAGTTTGCCGACGACCACACCCGCCGCAGCGTTCGCGAAGTAGCAGGCCTCTTCCAGGGAGTTACCCGCTGCCAGCGTCGCCGCCAGCACGCCGATCACCGTATCACCGGCACCGGTCACGTCGTACACTTCCTGCGCCTGGGTTGGCATATGTAGCGGCGCTTTGCCCGGCTGCAGCAGCGTCATCCCCTGCTCGGAGCGGGTCACCAGCAGCGCAGACAGCTCGAAGTCAGCAATGATCTTCATGCCGCGTTCAACCAGTTCTTCTTCGGTTTTGCACTTGCCCGCCACCGCTTCGAACTCAGAGAGGTTTGGCGTCAGCAGCGTCGCGCCGCGATAGCGCTCAAAATCGGTGCCTTTCGGGTCAATCAGCACCGGCACGTTAGCCTTACGCGCCAGCTGAATCATCGTCTGCACGCTCGCCAGCGCACCTTTAGCGTAGTCGGACAGCACCAGCGCACCGATATTACCCAGCGCCTGGTTAATGCGCTCGTGCAGCGGCTCAGGATCAACGCCTTCAAACCCTTCTTCAAAGTCGAGGCGGATCAGCTGCTGGTTGCGCGACAGCACGCGCAGCTTGGTAATCGTTGGGTGGGTCGGAACAGAAACGAAGTCGCACTTCACGTTCACGTCCGCCAGCGACTTGCTCAGCGCACGCGCCGCATCGTCGATGCCGGTCAGGCCAACCAGACGCGACTGTGCGCCCAGGGAGGCAATGTTCATCGCCACGTTTGCCGCGCCGCCGGGACGCTCTTCAATGGTGTCGACCTTAACCACCGGTACCGGCGCTTCCGGAGAGATACGGCTGGTTGGCCCATACCAGTAGCGATCCAGCATCACATCCCCGACAACCATTACTCCAGCACGTTCAAACTCTGGCAGTGTTACTTTCATTCCTGACTCCAGAAAGATTCACAATTTGCGCGCGATAATATCACACTTGATTTGTTACGCACGGCTCCACCAGCCATTTCTGCCAGCTTGCCGTCACCTGGGCGCGCTCTGCGGCAAAACAGTCCAGCGCGACATGTCCCGGCTGCTCCTGCAACGCCAGGTGATGAAGTTCATCGCGCAGCGTGGTGTAGGCGCGGGTTAAGGCCTGCGCCTCTTGCTCGTCCATAATGTCGTTTTGCGCCAGCAGTTCCAGAATGCGCACGTTATCCGACCAGCGCGTCAGCTTCGGCTTATCGTGGGCGTGCAGCAGCACCAGATACTGAGTGATAAATTCAATATCGGTAATACCACCCTCGTCGGCTTTAATATCAAAGCGATCGCGATGCTTATTGCCCAGATGCGCGCGCATTTTCTCGCGCATCTCGCGCACCTCGGTCTGCAACGTACTGCCCTCGCGCGGGGTGGTCATGACCGCCTTGCGAATCGCATCGAACTGCGCGTGCAGCTGCGGATCGCCATAGACCACGCGGGCGCGCACCAGCGCCTGATGCTCCCACGTCCAGGCTTCGTTTTTCTGATATTCGGCGAAGGATTCCGTTGAGGTCACCAGCATGCCCGCCGCGCCGGACGGGCGCAGGCGCGCATCTACTTCATACAGAATGCCGGACGAAGTGCGGGTGCTGAACAGGTGCATAATGCGCTGGGCCAGGCGCAGATAGAACTGACGCCCGTCGATTTCGCGCTCGCCGTCGGTCATCACGTCCGCCGGGCAATCATGCAGGAAGATCAAATCCAGATCGGAACTGTATCCCAGCTCCCAGCCGCCGAGCTTGCCGTAACCCACCACCGCGAAGCCGCGCCCTTCTCGATCGGCCAGATGTTTTGGCTGACCGTAGCGAGCCACCATCTGCCCCCACGCCTGATGGACAACCGCGTCAATAATCGCTTCCGCAAGCCAGGTTAAGTGATCGCTCACTTTCATCACCGGCAGCGTTCCGGCAATATCGGCCGCCGCCACGCGCAGCATCTGTGCCTGTTTAAACTGGCGCAGCGCCTCAAGCTGTTGCTCTTCGTCCTCTTCAGGCACGCGCAGCAAATACTGGCGCAGCTCGTCACGATACGCATCCGTCGCCGTCGGCTGATAGAGCGTGTTCGGGTCGAGCAGTTCGTCCAGCAGCAGCGGGTAACGCGCCAGCTTGTTCGCCACCATCGGCGACGCGGCGCAGAGCGTTATCAGGTGCTTCAGCGCGCCCGGAAACTCGCTCAGTAGCTCAAGATAGGTGGTACGCGTGATAATCCCGCTCAGCAGCGGCATCATGCGCGACAGCGGCACCGGCGCGTCTTCTCGCGAGCAGACCTCGCTCAGCAGGTGCGGCATCAGATGATCCAGCACCTGACGACCGCGCGGCCCGATGGCGCGTTTGTTCATTTCGAGACGGAAATCGGCAATTAAGGCCACCACACGATGACGGGCATCATCGCTTAAGTGCGTCAGCACCGGCGTGGTGTCATCTTCCTGGAGCGCATCCTGCCACAGCTCGCGCCAGTGCTCGGAGAGCGCATCATCAGGGGATTCACTTTCATCGTCGCCAATCAGATCGTTAAAGATGCGGCGCACGCCTGCCATGTGTGCGTCCAGCGTTTCGGTCAGTGCCGCCCAGTCGTCCGCCCCCATGCCCCAGGCCAGACGCGCCCGGTTCAGCTCATCGCCCGGCAATGTCTGCGTCTGCTCGTCATTGATGCTTTGCAGCAAATTTTCCAGACGGCGCAGGAAAAGATAGGCTTCGCGAAGGGTTTGCGCGTCGCCGTCCGGCAGCAGGTGCAGTTGCTCAATGGCGCTCAGCGTCGGCAGGAGCGAGCGCGACTGCAGCGACGGCTCTCGCCCGCCGCGAATGAGCTGGAAGACCTGAACGATAAATTCAATTTCACGAATGCCGCCCGCGCCGAGCTTAATATTGTCCTTCAGCCCACGGCGGCGAACCTCGCGGGCAATCATCCCTTTCATATTACGCAGGGACTGGATCACGCTGAAATCAATGTAGCGGCGGAAAACGAACGGGCGCAGCATGGCGCGAAGTTCGTTAGCATAAGCGTCGTCGCTGTCGCCCATGATCCGCGCTTTGACCATTGCGTAACGCTCCCAGTCGCGCCCCTGCTCCTGGTAATAATCCTCCAGCGCGGCAAAGCTCAGCACCAGTGGACCGCTGTCGCCAAACGGGCGCAGGCGCATGTCCACGCGGTAGACAAAGCCGTCCTGCGTCGGCTGGTCCAGTGCCTTGATCAGACGCTGGCCGAGGCGGGTAAAGAACTGGGCGTTGTCCAGCTCGCGGCGCCCGCCGCGCGTCGAGCCGTTTTCCGGCCAGGCAAAAATCAGGTCGATATCTGAGGAGAAGTTCAGCTCGCAACCGCCCAGCTTCCCCATCCCCAGAATCAACAGCGGCTGCGGAACCCCTTCTTCACTGCACGGCGTGCCCCACTCTTTACAGCAGGCGGCGTAGAGCCAGTCTCGCGCGGCGATGATCAGTGTTTGCGCCAGCTCGCTCAACTGCTGCAACGTACTCTCTTCGCTCACCAGCGCCAGCGACTGCGCCCAGGCAATGCGAACCATCACCCGGCGGCGGAACTGACGCAGAACGCGCATCAGCGTCGCTTCATCAGCCACATCTGCCAGCGCGGTTTGCAGCCAGCTGGCATACTGCCGCCACTCATCCGCCTGCGGCGGTGCGCTCTCCAACTCTGCCAGCCAGTCCTGGTTGGCACTCACACTTTCCTGAACAAAATCACTGAACGTGAGCACGCTTTTGGCCTGCTCACTTAACGATGACGCCGGTAAAGACTCGGGCAGACGTTCGCAAACGGTCTGCCAGTGCTGCTGTAACTGCGAAGAAAGCGGCATATCAGGGGTTCCTTGCCAGAATTAACGTTTTCCGCTGTGCAGCCAGTACGGATCCTGCGAAATGGCCTCGTTGCGGAAATGCTCGATCTCAATCTGCTGACGGGTTTCAATGGCATGCTTGAGCCCCTGCCAGTTTTCCAGCCAGGCCTGCGCCTTCACGCCCTCATACGCCCCCGACAGCAGCAACATGCTGTCGATATTACGCGCCAGACGGGGAAGCTGATCGCCGTACTGGTCACCCAGCGGATGTGCAAAGGTCGTTCTCAGCTCGGCAGCGTGACGGGATAGATGGATATCCGCGAAGCGTTTAAAATTATCCGCGATTTTGGTCTGCGCTTTTGCATCCAGGAAGCTGCGCCAGCCGCGCGTCACCAGAAACTCGGTCAGCGCCAGTTTTGCCGCGGCGTTTTGCGGGCTGTAGATCACCGTTTGCGCGGAGACATCGGAATGCATCAGTGTTTCAGTTTGGGTCAGCAGGTCACGTAAGTGAGCACTTGCTTTACGCGGTACGATACCGCCAAACAGTGCCAGGGCATGACGCACCAGCCCAATGGCGGCCAGCACCTGTTTGCTGGCATTTTTCACGCTACGCGCCCAGAGTTCCTCATGGTACTGCCATTGAGAGAGGGCCAGCTCCAGCGCCGCTTCCATGCCCTGTTCAATGCTGGCCTTCGGAACAACACGCAGAATCGGGGTCTCTCTCAGCAGGCGTGGCGCATTCCCGGCCGCCAGGTGATAACCGCGCGCCGCTTTGCTCAGGCTGCCCTGACGTAAACCCGGCTGGCTCACCAGCTTGCGCGCCAGTTTCAGCACGTCGCTCGCATCTCCTTCCAGCAGTTCCAGCTCCAGCTCGCAAATAGGCTCCTGGAACTCACCCGCCTTCACTTCGCCTAAATCCAGCGCGATTTCAATGCGGCTCTTACCTTCCGTCACCAGCCATTTCTCACGGCAAAAATCGGTGCTGAACAGCGGCTGTACCTGCTCTGCCAGCGTGGCAGGCCGTTCACCTTCCGGCCAGACCTCCGCCGGGAAACGATCCAGCTCAAGTTCTGGCTTACTGATGTCGATATTGTATTCCGGGCGCTGGTGCAAACCGCCGACCACGCGGCCGGCGATTTTCATCGTCATCTCGTAGCGCCCGTTTGCGCCGCGGATGCGCAGCCCCATATCGTGGCTACGCAGCCAGTTGTCCGGCGTTTCGTAGTAGATGTTGAGCAACGGTACGGGTTCATGGTGCTCGCCGGAGAGCGTATGCAGATGCTGGCGGAGCGCGTCAACGCTGTCTTTTTCGACGATAAATTTTAATTCGATTTCCTGAGCCATAGCCTTGTACTTTTGCGGGCGTCACAGACGCGTCAATGAGGGCGAACTTCCTCGCCATTTGTTTGTCAGTACATAGTATTTTGCGCCAAATTGCCATGCAATGAGCAATTTGACGGGCGTAAATGTGTAGAGTCGTGACACAGATGATTCTGATTGCTGACGAATGCTTTGCGTAGAGACACTGTTGCCACTACTATCGTTCCACTATTTATGAAAATAACGACTAATGATGCTTAAATTACGCCTGATTGGACTTACTTTACTCGCTTTTAGCGCCGCAACCGCAGTGCACGCTGAAGAGAAGCGTTACGTTTCTGACGAACTGAACACCTGGGTACGCAGTGGCCCCGGAGATAATTATCGCCTCGTGGGCACGGTGAATGCCGGCGAGGAAGTCACCCTGTTACAGACCAATGCGGACACCAACTATGGTCAGGTTCGCGACAGTACCGGCCGTACTTCCTGGATCCCGCTGAAAGAGCTGAGCACCGTACCAAGCCTGCGCACGCGCGTTCCGGATCTGGAAAACCAGGTGAAGACCCTGACCGACAAGCTGAACAACATCGACGGTACCTGGAACCAGCGCACCGCAGAGATGCAGCAGAAAGTGGCACAGAGCGACAGCGTGATTAACGGTCTGAAAGAAGAGAATCAAAAACTCAAAAACGAGCTGATCGTCGCGCAGAAAAAGGTAAACGCCGCGAATCTGCAGCTTGATGACAAGCAGCGCACCATCATCATGCAGTGGTTTATGTATGGCGGCGGCGTGCTGGGCGTGGGTCTGGTGCTGGGTCTGGTCCTGCCGCATCTTATCCCAAGCCGCAAGCGTAAAGACCGCTGGATGAACTAATTCGTCTTCTCTGCCAGACTTACGTATCATTCTGGAAAAGAGAAAACGGGAGAGTTGGGCGTGAAGAGTTATCTGGTCGGTGGTGCGGTACGTGATGCGTTGTTAGGTCTGCCGGTCAAAGATAAAGACTGGGTTGTCGTTGGCGCCACCCCGGAAGAGATGCTCGACGCGGGCTACCAGCAGGTAGGCCGCGATTTTCCCGTGTTTCTTCATCCGAAAAGCCGCGAAGAGTACGCTCTGGCGCGTACCGAACGGAAATCCGGCTCCGGCTATACGGGTTTCACCTGCTACGCCGCGCCTGATGTGACGCTGGAGCAGGATTTGCTGCGCCGCGATCTCACCATTAACGCCCTGGCACAGGACGAAAACGGCCATATCATCGATGCCTACGGCGGGCAGGATGACCTGCGCAACCGTCTTTTACGTCACGTCTCCCCGGCATTTTCTGAAGATCCGCTCCGCGTTCTGCGCGTGGCGCGCTTTGCCGCGCGTTACGCCCATCTGAGCTTCCGCATTGCTGATGAGACGATGGCGCTGATGACGGCCATGACCGAGGCGGGCGAATTAGAACACCTGACGCCGGAGCGCGTCTGGAAAGAGACGGAAAATGCCCTGACCACCCGCAACCCACAGGTCTTTTTCCAGGTCCTGCGTGACTGCGGCGCACTGAAGGTGCTGTTCCCTGAAATCGACGCGCTGTTTGGCGTACCCGCGCCGGCAAAATGGCATCCGGAAATTGATACCGGCGTGCACACGCTGATGACGCTGAGCATGGCGGCCATGCTCAGTCCTGAAGTAGACGTGCGTTTTTCCACCCTCTGCCACGATCTCGGCAAAGGCTTAACGCCGAAAGAATTCTGGCCACGGCATCATGGTCACGGCCCGGCAGGCGTAAAGCTGGTAGAAGGGCTTTGCCAGCGCCTGCGCGTGCCGAATGAGATCCGTGACCTGGCAAAACTGGTCGCTGAATTCCACGACCTGATCCACACATTCCCGATCCTGAAACCCGCCACTATCGTGAAGCTGTTCGATAATATCGACGCCTGGCGCAAGCCGCAGCGCGTGGAGCAGATCGCACTCACCAGCGAAGCCGACGTTCGCGGCCGCACCGGGTTTGAAGCATCCGATTACCCGCAGGGGCGACTGCTGCGCGAAGCGTGGATTGTGGCAAAAGCGGTGCCGACGAAAGACGTTGTCGAGGCAGGATTTAAAGGCCCGGAAATTCGTGAAGAGCTGACGAAACGGCGAATTGAGGCCGTAACGGCGTGGAAGGAAAAGCGTTGCCCTCAGCCGAAAGACTGAGGGCAGTGGGTCATCAGAAGAAGACCACGTAAACGGCAGCTGCGACAATAAAGCGGTAGATCGCGAACGGAATGAACGAGATACGCTTAATCAGCTGCAGGAAGGTTTTGATGGCAATCAGCGCCACGATAAAGGCGGTGATAAAGCCCACGGCAAACATCGGAATGTCACCCGTGGTCAGGAAGCTAATGCTTTTGTAGAGATCCAGCGCGGTGGCGCCCATCATCATTGGCACCGCCAGCAGGAACGAGAACTCCGACGCCGCGTAACGGCTCACGCCCATCAACATCCCGCCGGAAATCGTTGCCCCAGAACGGGAGAAGCCCGGCCACAGCGCCAGACACTGGAAGCAGCCAATGATAAATGCCTGACGATACGTCATATCGTCCAGCCCTTCCGCACGCGGGGTTTTAGGCTTCAGCACTTCGGCAGCAATCAGCAGGAAGCCACCGACCACCAGCGCGTACATCACGTTAATAGGGTTAAACAGCGATTTGATGGCATCGTGGAAAACCAGGCCCAGCACCACTGCGGGGATCATCCCGAGCAGAATATGAATGAGCGTCAGGCGCCCCGAGCCTTCGCCTTCACGCTGCGGCAGACGGCCAAAGTGGATGCCGATCAGGCCAAACAGGCGACGCCAGAACATCACGACCACCGCCAGAATAGAACCGAGCTGAATGACGACTTCAAACGTCTTTGCGGTATCGCCTTCAAAGCCCAGCAGATGGCCAACGATAATCATATGGCCCGTACTGGAAACTGGCAAAAACTCCGTCAATCCTTCGACCACACCCAGTATTGCCGCCACCAGCAGCGAGTGCATATCGCTCATCTATAAACCCCTAAAAAGATATAAAAAAAACGGTCGCCCCAACGGCTCCCGTGAAAGATACAGCTATAAGACCGATATAACCTAAAATGGTTTAGCAATTATGACGTTAAATCTTGCCTTTCAGATTTGTGCCACGCTCGATAATCACGCCCACATTGGCCGCACGCGCTACCGCTCCCGGCTTGCTCAGCTTGATGCGCACCCACGGTGAGTTGAATTTGGTCAGCAGCAGTTCCGCCACCTCTTCCGCCACACGTTCCACCAGCGCAAAACGCTGTCCTTCCACATGGCCGATGACCGTTTCACTGATGTCGGCGTAGCTCAGACAGTCATTCACATCATCGCTTTTTGCTGACTTGCGGTTATCCCAGCCCATTTCGATATCGAACACTAACTTCTGCTCGATGGTCTGTTCCCAGTCGTAAACACCAATTGTGGTGATTACCGAAAGTTGCTCTATAAATACAATATCCATCACGACCTGCCTGCTTTTTGGCTAAACCGGATACCACTTCCGGCGAATTATGCGTATTATCCACAGATGCTGAGAATACAGATACATTTTCAAAACGGAACAGCGTTATGAGTGCAATCGCGCCTGGAATGATCCTCCTCGCCTATCTTTGCGGCTCAATCTCCAGCGCCATTCTGGTCTGCCGCATTGCCGGGTTACCTGACCCGCGTGAAAGTGGTTCCGGGAATCCGGGAGCGACCAACGTACTTAGAATTGGCGGCAAGGGAGCAGCCGTAGCGGTTTTGATTTTTGATGTTCTGAAAGGGATGCTACCCGTCTGGGGCGCTTATGCGCTGGGCGTCACGCCGTTCTGGCTGGGGCTCATTGCGATTGCGGCCTGCGTCGGCCACATCTGGCCCGTTTTCTTCGGTTTTAAAGGTGGTAAAGGCGTTGCAACCGCCTTTGGCGCTATCGCCCCTATCGGCTGGGATCTTACCGGCGTAATGGCGGGCACCTGGCTGCTCACCATCTTGCTGAGCGGTTATTCCTCGCTCGGCGCCATCGTCAGCGCGCTCATTGCCCCGTTTTACGTCTGGTGGTTCAAACCCCAGTTCACCTTCCCGGTGTCAATGCTCTCCTGCCTGATCCTGCTGCGTCATCACGATAATATTCAGCGTCTGTGGCGTCGTCAGGAGACCAAAATCTGGACGAAGCTCAAGCGAAAGAAAAAAGATCCGGAGTAAAACGCGCAACGCCGGCAGCAGAAAACGTATCCATAAGCGACTCATATGACAGCCTTCATTTCCGCCAGGGCATACTGAAACGTATCCCGATGGTGTGGAAATGGATGCAGCATGTTAGCAGCTCAGGTCACTGATAATACGTATAAAGGCTGGCAGGCATCGCTTGCCCTGCTGTTTTGTCACACCCCTGAGAAAACCCTCCTGCACGCCGCCCACCACGTCGGGCCGCTCACCGTTCAACGCCCGTTTTATCCCGAAGGGGAAACCTGTCACCTCTATTTACTGCATCCGCCCGGCGGCATTGTGGGCGGCGATACGCTGGACATTTCCGTTCGGCTGGACGCCAAAAGCCACGCGCTTATCACCATGCCCGGCGCCAGTAAGTTCTATCGCAGCAGCGGCCCGCAGGCCTGTCTGAACCAACACTTTTATCTCGATGATGGATCCACGCTGGAGTGGCTGCCGCAGGATACCATCCTCTTTCCCGGTGCCAATGCCGCACTGCGCTCCGTCTTCCACCTGAAGTCCTCCAGCACGCTGCTGGCGTGGGAGTTGTATTGCCTGGGTCGCCCGGTAATCGGTGAAACCTTCAGCCACGGCACGCTGGAGAGCCGCCTTGAGGTCTGGGTAGACGATGAACCGCGCCTGATTGAGCGTCAGCACCTGAGCGACGGCGATCTTGCGCCCGTTGACGGACATCCGTGGCTCGGCACGCTGCTGTTCTATCCGGCCGGGGAAACGCATCTTGATACGGTCCGCGAGCGCCTCGCACCGCTGGGAAATTATGCAGGTGCAACGCTTACCGACGATCTGCTGTCGGTGCGTTTCCTCTCCCACGATAACCTGATTTGCCAGCGGGTGATGCGCGACATCTGGCAGTCGCTTCGCCCGCTTCTCACCCCTAAAAATGCCTGTTCGCCGCGTATCTGGCAGACATAAGAGAAACGTTATGGAACTGACCCCCAGAGAAAAAGACAAGCTGTTGCTGTTCACCGCCGCGCTGGTTGCCGAACGCCGCCTTGCGCGCGGGGTTAAGCTCAATTATCCGGAATCGGTCGCGCTGATCAGCGCCTTTATTATGGAAGGCGCGCGCGATGGCGAAACCGTCGCCTCGCTGATGGAAGCGGGTCGTCACGTACTGACGCGCGACCAGGTAATGGAGGGCGTACCGGAGATGATCCCGGATATTCAGGTGGAGGCCACCTTCCCGGACGGCTCCAAGCTCGTCACCGTCCACAATCCGATCGTCTAAGGAGCACGTCATGATCCCTGGTGAATACCAGATCCAGCCCGGCACGGTTGCCCTCAACGTCGGGCGTGAAACCCAACAAGTGATTGTTGAAAACCACGGCGACAGGCCGATACAGGTCGGATCGCACTATCACTTTTACGAGGTCAACCCGGCGCTGAAGTTCGACCGGGAAGCCACCAGAGGCTACCGGCTGAATATTCCGGCAGGCACCGCCGTGCGTTTCGAGCCCGGCCAGAAGCGGGAAGTCACGCTGGTACAGGTGACGGGCGCGCAGCGTATTATCGGGTTTCGCGGCGAGGTGATGGGGGAGGTGAAAAATGGCTGACATTTCACGCCGGGCGTATGCCGATATGTTCGGCCCCACCACCGGCGATAAAGTGCGGCTGGCCGACAGCGAGCTATGGATCGAAGTGGAAGACGATCTCACGGTCTACGGTGAAGAGGTCAAATTCGGCGGCGGAAAGGTGATCCGCGACGGTATGGGCCAGGGGCAGATGACCGCCGACGACTGCGTGGATCTGGTGCTCACCAACGCGTTGATCATCGATCACTGGGGGATCGTGAAAGCCGATATCGGCGTCAAGAACGGGCGGATCTTTGCCGTCGGTAAAGCCGGTAACCCGGATATTCAGCCCGGCGTGACGATCCCAATCGGCGCCGCAACGGAAGTGATTGCCGCCGAAGGGAAGATCGTGACCGCGGGCGGGATCGACATATTCACTGGATCTGCCCGCAGCAGGCGGAAGAGGCGCTGGTTTCCGGCGTGACCACCATGATCGGCGGCGGCACCGGCCCTGCGGCGGGCACCAACGCCACCACCTGCACGCCAGGGCCGTGGTACATCGCGCGTATGCTGCAGGCAGCCGATACGCTACCAGTGAATATCGGCCTCCTCGGCAAAGGTAATGGCTCTAACCCGGACGCCCTGCGCGAGCAGGTCGCGGCTGGCGCCATTGGGCTGAAGATCCACGAAGACTGGGGCGCAACGCCCGCGGCGATCAACTGCTCGCTGGAGGTTGCCGAAGAGATGGATATTCAGGTGGCGCTGCACAGCGACACGCTGAACGAGTCCGGGTTTGTCGAGGACACGCTGGCCGCGATTGGCGGGCGCACCATCCACACCTTCCATACCGAAGGGGCCGGCGGCGGCCATGCGCCGGACATCATCACCGCCTGCGCCCACCCGAACATTTTGCCGTCGTCCACCAACCCAACGCTGCCCTACACCCTCAACACCATCGATGAACATCTCGATATGCTGATGGTCTGCCACCATCTGGACCCGGACATCGCCGAGGACGTGGCCTTTGCCGAGTCGCGCATTCGCCGGGAAACCATCGCTGCGGAAGACGTGCTGCACGATCTCGGCGCCTTCTCGCTCACCTCCTCCGATTCGCAGGCCATGGGCCGCGTCGGGGAAGTGATTCTCCGCACCTGGCAGGTGGCGCATCGCATGAAGGTGCAGCGCGGAGCGCTGGCGGAGGAGACCGGGGATAACGACAACTTCCGCGTGAAGCGCTACATCGCCAAATACACCATCAACCCGGCGCTGACCCACGGCATCGCACACGAAGTCGGATCCATTGAGGTGGGTAAGCTGGCTGACCTCGTGGTCTGGTCACCAGCCTTCTTCGGCGTGAAACCGGCCACCGTGATCAAAGGCGGCATGATCGCCATCGCGCCGATGGGCGATATCAATGCCTCTATTCCGACCCCGCAGCCGGTGCACTACCGCCCGATGTTTGGCGCGCTGGGCAGCGCC
>OKOB01000150.1_pt1 | contig 21001 bp, 15 predicted proteins | sample 1613511 | NCBI WGS metagenome assembly OKOB01 (sample SAMN04436861, study PRJEB24849) | human gut metagenome | biome: human gut; feature: NICU; material: stool | host: Homo sapiens | place: USA: Saint Louis, MO | collected 2011-09-08 | reverse complement strand
TCAAAAACAATATTGCAAATTCCAGGCAAATGTGCCGACGTTGCCGCCACCGCCTATTATGCCCCTTATGTGGAGTGGGCGGCCTCCAAGGGGATTGTCACCCGAACCAGTGAAACGACCTTTGCGCCGGACGCCACCATCACACGCGAACAGATGGCGGTCATTATGCAGCGGTACGCAAATCAGATGGGGTACACCCTCCCTGTGGCCCGTGAAGCGGAGCTTTTCACGGACAGCAACAAGATTTCCAGCGGCATGAAGGAGGCGGTACAGGCGATGCAGCAGGCAGGCGTCATGAACGGCAAAGGCAGCCGCCTGTTTGCCCCGAAAGATACTGCCACCCGTGCCGAGGCAGCCGCCGTTCTTCGGCGCTTTGTAGAAATTGTCATTGACCCTGGCGCAGCTGGCGGCTGGGGACAGAACGATGCCGGAAGCTGGCTGTACTACGAGAACAACAAGCCTGTCACCGGCTGGAAGCAGATAGAAGGCATATGGTACTACTTCGACGCTGCGGGCCTCATGCAGTCAAGAGGCTGGAGACAAATCGGTGGCAAATGGTATTACTTCTATGCGGACGGCAGTATGGCAGCCAATACGGAGATTGACGGCTACCAGATCGGCCCGGACGGAGCCAGGAACTCCTAATCATACGGTATCAGAATGTTGGGAAGCCGCCGCTTTACCGTCAGGTAACGGCGGCTTTCCGGCCTCGGCCAAGGAAAGGAGGGCATCACGTCATGGAGAAATGGATACTGGCTGTGGGCTGTGAACCGGAAAAATTCAATGAGACACAAAAGGAATGTCTGAACTACGGTGTTTTTATCCGCATGGCTGCTTCCCCTTCTGAAGCAATCGGGGAACTGGCAAAATGGAATGAATATCTGCTGGTGGCTATTTTTTCAGATACCCCGGATTTCCTTGCCTCCTTGAAAATCCTGCGGAGCCTTACCAAAGCGCCAATCCTGGTAATGAGACACCAATATGATGGTACGGAAAAAATAGCCGCTATCGAGGCGGATGCGGACGAATATATCCAATGGCCTGATACCGTACCGGAAGGAGTGGCGAGCTGCCGGGCGCTGATCCGGCGCTATACGGAGTTAAACCAGTTAGAAAACCGGCCGCTCAATATCCTGTCACGGGGCGGTATCTTCATCAGCGTGGATTACCACAAGGTTTTCATCAATACCCAGGAGGTGGATTTTCCCCGGCGGGAGTTTGACCTGTTCTATCTGCTGGCCTCCAATCCGGGCCGGGTGTATACCCAGGAACAGCTTTATGAACTGATCTGGAACGGCGATTATGTTCCCACTGAGAACAGCCTGCACTCCTGCCTGCGCAGAATCAGGCGGAAGCTGGAGGCCATACACGCCCCCTGCACCATACAGAATGTGCGCGGTGTTGGCTACTGTTTCCTGCAAGATGATACATGAACCGGCAATAAGCGGCTTAATCTTTGTGATTGAGCCGCTTTTGCGTCGCAACTTGCGTTATTTGCTTATCTGGTGACAGGTTGTAGTCAGGTTGTTGACAGTTTTTCCCTTTATACTCCCCTCATAGATGGGGGAATGTAGAAAAGCCACGGCTGAACGCTATATCCCCGGTATAGGGGGACGACATTGCAGCGGACAGCCACAGCAGGAAAAAATCCAAAACAGAATAGAAAAGGCCGGTTAAGCGTCACAGTCCTCACGGGGATTGTGGCGTTTTTTCATTCGACACAAAGCAATCCCTATCGTTCCATATCCCCAGCAAGATGCAAATTTCTTCCAGCCGCGCCCACATTTAGAGGGGCGCGGCTTTTTCTTTGTCATTTTCTGGCGGCCTGCGTCAGTTTCCCCCGCTGCCGTTCCCCGCCCTCCGTTTCGATTTCGCAAACCACCAAAAAAAATCGAAGCGGAGGAAAGGAAAATGTTCGATAGAAAAAGTGATTATGCGCAGAACAAGCGCGAGAAAGATGCCATCGTCTACATAGGAGTGACAGGGCCGGTCCTGCTGACCCGCGCCGCGTTTACCAGTGAGGACGAGTTTATGAAATGGAAGCTCTGGTCGGACAGTGACTATCACGCCACCGAAAAGGCCGGACGCAGCTACTATGACAACAGCCTCCCCCTGGTGGACGGGTTCCTTGACTTCATCGCGGCTGTGCCGTCTGTGGAGGACGAGCTGTTTTACAGGCTGGCCGAATCCGAAGCGGAGGCGGAACGCGCCCGGACCTGTGCCGTCCTGATGGTACAGATCCGGGGCTGTCTGACCCATAAGCAGTTCCGCCGCCTGTGGCTGCTCTGCGTGGAGGGATTGAGCGTGGAGGCCATCGCCGTGGCCGAGGGTGTATCCCATCAGAATGTATCAAAGTCCATTCTCAAGGCCAGAAAAAAACTTCAAAAAAATTTCGGCATATAAGGTAAAACAGGGTGCGAAACCGCCTGCAAAAATGTGATGGGTGAAGGACATGCTTTCCCAGTTCTTCTCCGAACCATGACAACTGAATAGACGGTATTGCAGGTACAAAACCCGCGTGATAGCGGCATAAGGCGCGACGCCATGACGACAGCTTCAAGGAGGTGAAGAAGGGGCTGTAAGAGCGGTCAACGCAAGCCTTAGACCCGGTGATGGCACACCGGGCGCGAGGACAGCGCAGGGGATAATGATACTTTCTCACGACCTCCCACAGACTTGAGGGGGAACCCTGCGGCGCACGCTGCGAACGACGCCGTGGAGTTATGACAGTCCCGCCAGGGACGGCCTGCAATATCCCCAGCGCCAGAATTGGCGCATCGTCGGGGCTGCGTGGCAAATACGGCGGGATAAATTTTGAATATGGAATGGCAACAGCCGCACCGATCTGCGCCGTTATGTTATGACGGCCCTGACCCTATCGGTGCGGCTGTTTCCGTTTTCAGAAGGAGGCTGCATTATGAATTATACTGATGTGCCTATCTGGGAAAAATATACGCTGACCATCGAGGAAGCATCAAAATATTTCCGTATAGGTGAAAATAAATTACGCAGACTTGCTGAGGAAAATCCAAGTGCTGGCTGGATCATCATGAATGGAAACCGCATTCAGATTAAGCGGAAGCACTTTGAAAAAATAATAGATACCCTGGAAGTGATATAAATGCAGACGGGCTTTGGATATGCTATAATCTTTTCAAGGCATATCAAGGCTCTATCCGTCATGAAAGGAGCATGACGAATGTCAGAAGTAAGACGAGACAGCAAAAACCGTAAATTGCAGACTGGAGATAGCCAGCGACCAGATGGAAGATACCAATACAAATATACCGATGCCTTTGGAGAACCCAAGTTCGCTTATTCGTGGAAGTTGGTCCCTACGGACAGAATCCCCGCCGGGAAACGCCCTGATATCTCACTTCGGGAGAAAATAAAGCAGATACAGAAGGACCTTGATGATGGGATAGACACCATCGGCAAGAAAATGACGGTCTGCCAGCTTTACGCCAAGTACATCAGGCAGCGCGGCAATGTGAAGCGGGGAACAATAAAAGGCCGCAAACAGTTAATGAACCTTCTTTCAGAGGATAAGCTGGGAGCGGCTGCCATTGAGAACATAAAACTGTCCGACGCCAAGGAATGGGCGCTGCGAATGCAGGAAAAAGGGATTGCGTATACCTCTATATGCAATTACAAGCGTTCCCTGAAAGCCGCGTTTTACATGGCTGTCCAGGACGACTGTATCCGCAAGAATCCTTTTGACTTCCAGATAAGTGAGGTATTGAATGATGATACCGTACCAAAGGAGCCATTATCCCCGGAACAGGAGAAGGAACTCCTGAACTTCATGCAGGAAGATACCGTCTATCAGAAGTATTATGACGAGGTGGTTATCCTGTTGGAAACCGGGCTTCGTATCTCCGAGCTTAGTGGACTGACCGATACCGATTTAGATTTTGAAAACCGGTGTATCAATGTGGATCACCAGCTCTTGCGGAGTGCAGAAGATGGCTACTACATCGAAACCCCAAAGACAGACAGTGGTATCAGACAATTACCAATGACCATAGCAGCATATGAAGCGTTCAAACGTGTGTTGAAGAACCGCAAAGGCGCGAAGCCCATCATTATTGATGGATATGCGCATTTCCTGTTCCTGAACCGGGACGGCCTCCCGAAAGTGGCAGCCAATTATGACGCCATGTTCCAGGGCCTTGTGAAGAAGTACAACAAGAGCCACAAGGAGCCGCTGCCGAAGGTGACGACACCGCACACCATGAGACATACCTTCTGCACACGGAAGGCCGATAAAGGCATGAACCCAAAAGCCCTTCAATACATCATGGGCCATGCCAACATCGCCATGACGCTGAACTACTACGCCCACGCCAATTTCTACTCTGCCAAGGCAGAAATGGACCGGCTGGACGGTGGACTGGACACGGCGGCTTAACAGGAGTAAAGCGGTATTTACTACTCGTCTTACTACTTTTCAAAGCAAAGACGTGGGTGGTTATGAGGGGATACGTGAGGTTCTTCCATGATAGAAAAAGCCGGGAAAGCCCAGAGTTACGGGCTATACCGGCATATGAGAACTTATAAAGAGATAATCAAAAATCTATTAAGTTATTATGCAACACATTCGGATTCTGTGATATAGCCATTGGTTCAGTCCCTCTATTCGGTTCTTCATATCTGCTACTCCATAATAATTCAGCCAGCCCCGCATATACACCTTTATCTTTTCTAACGATGGGCGTATGCTCTGAACAGACCTTCGGGAACTAAGGTCTTTCAGTTTTGACTTCATTTTCTTCCATGACTTCCCATGAACCCGGACATAAATGCCCTTTCCGTTCTTTCCCAATGTGAAGCCAAGGAACTTAAAATTTCGGATTGCAAATACACTTACTACACGGCTTTTCTTCTGGTTCACCTGCAATTTCAGCGTCCCTTCCAGATATTTCGTGCTTGTTTCCAGAAGTCTCTTTGCGGCTCTCTCACTTTTAGCTAACAATACTATATCATCTGCGTAACGTACAAAAGCCACTCCTCGTTTCTCGTACTCCTGGTCGAACTCGTTCAGATAGACATTTGCCAGCAGCGGGGATAGATTTCCTCCTTGCGGCGATCCTTCCTCTGTCTCCATGACTACACCGTTTTCCATGACACCACTCTTTAGGTATCTCTTTATCCATTGGATAACCCTTTCATCCTTTACATCTCTGCGCAGGATATTTAATAGCATTTCTTGGTTCAGAGTATCAAAGTATTTCGACAAGTCCAATGCAACGGCATGGGTGTATCCCTGTTCTGCATACTCTTTTACCTTTAAAATGGCGTCCCTGGCGCTTCTTCCCGGCCGATACCCATAGCTGTTCTCCGAGAACAGCGCCTCATAGACTGGCATTAACTGCTGTCCTATGGCTTGCTGGAAGATACGGTCTTTCACGGTTGGAATGCCCAGCTTTCGCATTCCTCCCTCTGGCTTGGGAATCTCTACTCGTCTTACTGGGTCGGGGGTGTATTTTCCCCTTTTGATTCTCTCTATCAGTTCCTTTTGATTTTCCCTTAGGCAGTCACCTGTTTCCTCTACGGTCATTCCGTCGATTCCCGGCGCTCCCTTATTCGCCTTTACTCTCTTAAAAGCTCTGTTTAAGTTGTCCTTATTCAGTATCTTCTCTAAGAGTTCCGGCTGTGCACTGTCTCTTTCCTTCCATATCCGGCGGAAAGAACGGTGCGCTCTCACATACCCTTCACGTTCCGCGCTGTCTCTTTGTGAGCAGCTATCTTTGTTTTCTGTACCCAATGTTCTTTCCTCCTTTCCCGGTTGTACTAAAGACTCCTGTTGATTCGGTCCTTCATCTCTCGACTACTACGACCTCGGCTGACTTCTGTACGTTCAGCACTATCTCACGATAGTGGTTATCCCTTTCAGGACATTCCACACAGACCTCCCCGGGTACCACACGTTTCTTTCTCTCCATCTATCTGCCACATTTACCATACATGATTCCGTGTAGTTATTGGGCTTTGACTTGTTGTGCAGTCTTACCCTCATGTATAGCCTGATGTGATTTCTGTTCGTCAGACCAGAGATTTGCCCATGGGTTAGTATGTTCCCCATATCCAGCTTCCTTCAGATTCCACCTCACGATGGACACCCTTGCCTTCGGCTATATCCTTCCCACCACCGGGCGGATTCCGGACTTGCACCGGTTAATCGAGTAGGAGGCTAACCATTAGTTGGTTAGCCGACCTCTCACACCACCGTGCGTACCGTTCGGTACACGGCGGTTCAATCAACTTAACAAGTAACACACCTGTCGGTGTAGTAATCTAACATTGAGACTAATCCGAATGTGGTTAGTCTCTGATTTGTTATCACATAGTTGAGTGCACCTTCACTCAATCGAGCAACTCTTGAGCCGCTGTAAGCTATAGCATACGCCTTTTGCCTATACATTCCTAACTTCATTAAATTCTTTGCCCGATTTTCAGGTGTTTTCCAGTGGACCCAAATACACATGCGTAATCGTCTGCGTATCTTTGCGTCCATATCCTTGCATATCCACTTCATTTCTCCGATGCGGAAGTAGTTTATCCAACCTTTAATTAGTTGGTTTAACTTCTCAACCTTATAGCTGTTACTTACTCCCCAGTTCCTTCGTGTAAGTTGCTTCATACGTACTTTGAACTTTTCTACCGACTTAGCGTGTGGTTTTACCTTATAGCCGTGCGCATGGCTATCAAAATAGAAGCCGAAGCCAAGGTACTTCAGCCCTTGGGGTCTGCCTACTTTACTTTTCGTCATGTTTACTTTCAGCCCTAGTTTCTCTTCAATAAACCGCGTAAGATTTCTCATCACTCGATTTGCCGACATTTCACTTCCTACCATAACAATACAGTCGTCCGCGTATCGCACAAAGTTCAGCCCTCTTTTCTCCATTTCCTTATCAAGTTCATTCAGCATGATGTTGGCAAGAAGTGGTGACAGATTTCCTCCTTGCGGTGTTCCTATCACTGATTCCTCATATTCATTGTCTACCATAATTCCAATGACTAGAAACTTTCTCACGATTGAGATTATATCTCCATCTTTGATTGTTCTTCCAATAATAGTCATCAGCTTATCGTGATTTACTGTGTCAAAGAACTTTTCAAGGTCAATATCAACAATCCATGTATTTCCATCATTCATCATATCGAGAGCGGTCATTATGGCTTGCTGTGCACACCTATTCGGTCTGAATCCATAACTATGGTCATGGAACTGTTCTTCATAGATTGGTGTTAACACCTGTGCTATCGCTTGTTGGATAAATCGGTCTGTTACTGTTGGTACTCCTAGGTTTCTAACACCACCATCTGGCTTTGGTATCTCCACTCTTCGTACTGGTTGAGGTTTATATTTTCTACTCCTCAACTGTTCCTTGATTTCTTCGCCATTCTTAACCAAGTGCTCTTTAAGTTCCGTGAACTTCATTCCGTCCACTCCCTCTGCACCTTTGTTTCGAAAGACTTGCAGATATGCTTCGTTTAAGTTTTTACTCGAAAGTATCTGCTCGATTAGACTACTTGTGTCCATGCGTTCTTTCCTTTCCGCCTCGCTTGATTTGACCACCCTTTTCCCGATTGGTTACGGCAGATGTTGTCATCTCTGCAATACGAGACATACTCAAACTTATTGATTGTTCGCCCCTTCGCTCCATCTCCATTACAGAGACTTCTTCACTACTATGGGCTCGGCTGACTTCTCACAGTTCGTTGTTACTAGGCTAATGAAACCTCTGTGAGACCTCCACGCTTAAGGTGCACGCTCTTTCTCTCCATATATCTGCCGCATTTACTCTGCCTCTACAAATATGGTAGTTATTAGACTTTGTTATCTTTCGCCAACTTATCTCTCGAAGCCTAGCCTCATATGCGATTTCTGTCCGTCAGACCAGAGATTTGCCTACAGCTTCCTTCAGATTCCACCTCACGATGGACACCCTTGCTGTTCAGCTATACACTTCCCACTACCTGGGTGTGTTTGGGACTTTCACCCGTTAGAGCGCGCCCATGGCGCGCAAACGAAACGTGCGCCGCCGGGCGCACACATAAAGCCAGAAAGCCGTCGTTTTACCGTCAGGTAACGGCGGCTTTCCGGCCCTTGCCAAGGAAAGGAGGGCATCACGTCATGGAGAAATGGATACTGGCTGTGGGCTGAGAACTGGAAAATTATTGTAAACACAGTTTAAGAAATGTTACAACCTATTTTATCAGTTATCCATAATATACTTGTGGTGGTATTTACAGGAATATGGTATTATCAAAATACTATTAAAGTTAGAGAACTGACGACTATTTCACAGGAGATCAATCACAGATGGACTGCATATTTTGTAAAATAGCACGCGGAGAGATTTAAAGACTTGGAGTATATGAAGACGAACATACTTTAGCGATAATGGCTACGGCAATGGACGTTGACGGTCATATTCTAATATACCCAAAACACACGTAACAAACATATTAGACTGCGATGAAAAGCTTTTAAATAAAGTATTTCTTACAGTGAAGAAAGTATCCAATCACCTTGTAGATAACTTTGAATATAACGGTGTGGATTTGCTGTGCGCAAATGGTGAAGCTGCGGGACAGTCATTACCTCATTTTTATATTCATATAATTCCCAGACGAAACGGGGATGGGGTAGGTGAGCAAGGTGAGCGGCCCGAATTCCCGGATGCAGCTAAGAATATAATGGATGTATATCAGGAACTGCGAATCTGAATACTGTTTTTTTATCTGAGCAGGAGAGAATGGAGGAAGAATGTCAGACTATATCGTTAAGGTTATTCCAACAGATCCATTTCGACACATTGAGCAGTCAACATTCGAAAAAACGTGTAAGCTGCTCCAAACAAAACTAAAGGCAGATAGTATTACGATGCGTACATATGACAAACCGGCCTTTATTGATTGCGGTTCCAATTTAGTGAAAATACAATGTCCAAAATGTGGTGCAATCATTGATTTTGGCTGGTGGGGTGAGACAATGGATAATGCTTTAACGGAAGAACAGCAATCTTTAGATATCACTGTACCTTGCTGCGGTTGCAAGACTACTCTGAATGATCTACATTATCATTTTGAATGTGGTTTTGCGTGTTTCGAACTTGACATCATGAACCCTCAAACTTATATTGACGGACAGACTATAGAATACATACAAGCGCAATTAGGTGTGCCGATAAAAACAATTCATTCACACTTGTAATATTAAAACAGATGTCGAAATCCAGAATCACGCCTTTCTGCCCACACAGCCCCAAACCCCTGTGTTCCTGGAACTGATACGTGCATGCACCCAAATCTTTTTATGCAGGCTGTTTTTCCAAAGGACCGGTACTTTCCCTCCTCACCATTTCTGTTCGTTAAGAGCACACCACCAAGTTCGTCTCCCTTATCAGCGGCGTTCACCAGGGTTGTGCAGTTCAGCTCATCATACAAGCAGGAAAAAAACGCCCTGTCCCGGTGCCTCCCCTGCAGTCTTTCTCCGCAGGTTCAGCCGCCGGGCCAAAGCGTTTTTTCCTTAAAATAGAATTTCTCTTAAATCAGAATCATCCGCGCCTCATACGGCCTCAGAATCTCCTCATTTTCCACCTCCTGGTAATTGCACAGGAGCCGTTTTTTCCCTTCCCACATCTCCTTTAAAGGGCACCAGATTTCACTGCCGAAGAAATTGCAGAGTACCAGCAGGCGGACGCCCTCCCAATCTCTCACGTATGCAAAAATATTCGGATCGTCCTCCAGAAGCAGCCGGAAGCTTCCATGTACAAAGACCGGATACTCTTTCCTCAAATGGATCAGCCTCTTATAATAATGGAAGACCGACCAGGGGTCTGCCACTTCCGTTTCCGCGTTGATCTCCCTGTAATTATCGTTCATACGGATCCATGGCGTTCCTGTCGTGAATCCGGCTCCCTCGCCGCCGCTCCACTGCATCGGTGTTCTGGCATTATCCCGTCCTTTGGCGTGGATCGACCGCATGATCTCTTCCTCGGAATATCCGGCTTCCAGACGTTCCTCATACATATGAAGCGTCTCAATATCGCGGTACTCTCCGATCTCATAGTCCGTGTTCGTCATGCCCAGTTCCTCACCCTGGTAGATATAAGGCGTTCCCTGCATACCATGGAGAACCGTAGCCAGCATCTTAGCGGACTCCACGCGGTATTCCTTATCATTGCCCCACCGCGATACGATCCTCGGCAGATCATGATTATCCCAAAAAAGGCTGTTCCAGCCGCTTCCCTGCAGTTCACACTGCCATTTGTTCAAAACTTCCTTGAGTTTTACAAACGGCAGGGGGGCCAGATCCCATTTCTCCCTGCCCGGTACGGAATCCAGCATAATATGTTCGAACTGGAACACCATGGAGAACTCGCTTCCATCAGGCGCGCTGTAGAGCTTTGCACGCTCCGTATCGGCGCCCCAGCACTCGCCTACGGTGACGATATCGCCCTTCTGAAATGTCTCGCGGCTCAGTTCGCGGATAAATTCATGAAGGCGGGGTCCATTGCCCGTAATCTTTAAGTCCGGTTCCTTTGCGATCTGATCGATGACATCCAAACGGAAACCGCCCACGCCTTTCTCCATCCACCAGCGGATCATGTCATAGATTTCTCTGCGTACGGCTTCATTTTCCCAGTTCAAATCCGGCTGCCTGACGGAGAACTGGTGAAAATAGTACTGGGACAGTTCCGGTACCCACTCCCATGCCGGGCCGCCAAAGCAGGCTCTCATGTCATTGGGTAAGACGCCCTCCTCACCGTCGCGCCAGACGTAGTAGTCATGGTAGGGATTATCCCTGCTCTTCTTCGCTTCTAAAAACCACCGGTGTTCATCCGACGTATGGTTTAAGACCAGATCCATGATGATCTTAATCCCATGCTCTCCCGCTTCCTTAATCAGGCGTTCCATATCCAGGAGACTTCCGAACAGCGGGTCGATATCCTGATAATCCGAGATATCATACCCGTTGTCGTCCTGAGGCGACTTACACACAGGTGAAAGCCAGACGGCGTCGATCCCCAGTTCCTCCAGATAATCCAGTTTTTCTATGATTCCGTTCAAATCTCCGATTCCGTCGCCGTCGCTGTCCTTAAAGCTTCTGGGATAAATCTGATATATCACCGATGTTTTCCACCATTTCTGTCCGTTTCTCTCTTCCATTTTCATTCCCTTTCCTCCAGCGTCTGATCCGGCCCTGACCAGTGCCCAGGGGACCGTCCTGTTTACAGGTGCCAGATATCCCGATTATATTCTTCAATGGTTCTGTCAGAGGAGAAATATCCCGCCTTCGCAATATTAATCAGAGACTTGCGGGCCCAGGCACGCTCATCCTCGTAATCTGCCAGCATCTGCTCTTTCACTGCGATATATTCCCTCAGATCGAGAAGCGTCATAAACCAGTCCTTGGAAACCAGTTCTTTGTAAAGTCTTCCCAGATTTACCGGATCGCCGGTTAAGATCATCTTCTTGCTGATGATAAAGTCCACCAGTTCCTCCACCAGGCTGTCGCTCTCATAAATCTTTCTGGAACAGTAGCCGCTGGTATCGTAGAGCCTGATCACCTCATCGGAGGACTTTCCGAAAATATAGATATTCTCGTCGCCCACCAGCTGATGAATCTCCACATTGGCTCCATCCTCGGTTCCCAGGGTCACCGCGCCGTTTAACATAAACTTCATGTTGCCGGTTCCGGACGCCTCCTTGGAAGCCAGGGAAATCTGCTCGGAAATGTCGCAGGCCGGGATCAGCTTCGCAGCCTTGCTCACATTGTAATTCTCCACCATAACAACTTTTAAATACGGACTCACTTCCGGATCGCTGTCGATTAACTCCTGCAGACAGAGAATTAAATGGATAATATCCTTGGCTATCGTATAGGCCGGAGCCGCCTTTGCGCCGAAGATCATGGTAACCGGACGCTTCGGCAGATTGCCCTTCTTGATCTCCAGATACTTATAAACAGCGTAAAGCGCGTTCATCTGCTGGCGCTTGTACTCATGGAGACGCTTCACCTGAATATCGTAGACAGAGTTCTCGTCGATCTCGATTCCCTGTGTGTTCTTCAAATACTTCTTTAAGTCCAGCTTGGCATTCTGCTTAATCCGGCGGAGACGGTCCAGAACTGCCTCGTCATCCTGATATGCAAGGAGTTTTTCCAGTTCTTCCGCGTGAATCTTAAAGCCGGATCCGATCAGCTCCTCGATATAGGAAGACAGTTCATGGTTGCAGTGCAGCAGCCATCTGCGGAATGTAATTCCGTTCGTCTTATTATTGAATTTTTCCGGGTAAATATCGTAAAACGGCTTTAACTCTGACTCCTCAAGAATCTCCGTATGAAGAGCAGCAACGCCGTTGACGCTCTGTCCGTAATGGATATCGATATGAGCCATATGAACGCGCTCCTGTGCGTCGATGATATAGACTTTCTCATCGTGGAAATCGCGTCTCACCCTCTGATCCAGTTCCCGGATAATCGGCATCAGCTGCGGAACCACCTTTTCCAAATAGGAAGCAGGCCATTTTTCCAGGGCCTCTGCCAGAATCGTGTGGTTGGTGTACGCACACGTTTTTCTCACCACATCGATGGCTGTGTCGATGTTAAAGCCTCTTGCCATCAGAAGGCGAACCAGTTCCGGGATCACCATGGTCGGATGGGTATCGTTGATCTGGATTACTACATGCTCATGGAGATGGTACAGATCAAATCCACGCTCTTCCGTCTCCTTTAAAATCAGCTGAGCCGCGTTGCTTACCATAAAATACTGCTGATAGATACGCAGAAGCTGTCCCTTTTCGTCACTGTCATCCGGATAGAGGAAGAGAGTCAGCCCACGCCGGATATCTTCTTTATCGAACTCGATTCCGTCATGGATGATGGATTCGTCCACCGAGTCTAAATCGAATAAATGGAGGGAATTCTTTCCGCCTTCGTAACCAGGCACGTCGATGTCATACATGGTGGAGGTTACCGTAAGATCCTTAAACGGCACCTCGAAGTGAACATCCGTCCTCGTCAGCCAGTCGTCCCCGGTCATCCACGGATTCTTTTCCTCCCTCTGTTTATGATCCGCAAAGGTCTGTTTAAAGAGGCCGTCATGGTAATTTAAGCCCACGCCGTCGCCCGGCAGCTTCAGCGTCGCAATGGAATCAAGGAAGCAGGCCGCCAGTCTTCCAAGGCCGCCGTTTCCCAGTGACGGTTCCAGTTCCGCCTCCTCAATATCTGCAATATCGATACCGTGCTTCTTTAAAACTTCCGCCGTCTCATCAAAAAGTCCGAGATTGATCAAATTGTTGGAGAGCAGCTTTCCGATCAAAAATTCTGCCGAAATATAGTAGAGTTTCCTGTTTCCCGTATTTGGGGTGAGATCCTTCATTTTCCCCTTTACAATGGTAAGAAGCGCATGGTAAATTTCCTCCATGCAGGCCTCCTCAATCGTTTTTCCAAATCTTTCGCCGAGAACTTTATTTAATTCCTGTTCCATCATCATCGATTCTCCTTTTCTCATGATCTTTCCAAAGCTTCATATACACGGAGGATTTCTCCCACACTCCACGCCTGGGCAAAACAGCCCTTCGAGGAAACGGGATTTTTCCCGTCATAGATCTCAGGCAGCTGTCCGGCGCATCCTTCCCGCATGGCGCCTTCCAAAACCTCCAGCCGGCGGTACACCTCCGCTTTTGCAGCTTCGCTGTATCCATGCACCTTCAAATACGCAAGGTAGTATCCGCCCAGCGGAAATACCCAGACCGTACCCTGATGATACGCTAAATCCCTGTCAAACTGGCTGCCTCCGTAACATGGTCTGAACTCTCTGTCATCCTCCGACAGCGTTCTCAGTCCATAAGGAGTATACAACTTTTCCGCCACAGTTTCCACCACCTGTTTCTCTTTTTCCGGAGGAAGCATGGAAAAATTCATGGAAACCGCCCAGATCTGGTTGCAGCGGATCTGGTTGTCGGGGATATCACGTTCTTCCGCCCCGGAGACCACATCCCTCAGGCAGTGCTTCTCCTCCAGCCAGAATTTCTCCTGAAACGACTGCTTTACCAATTCCGCCAGATGACCATAATGCCTGGCCGCCTCCGGGCTCTCAGTAAATTTCTCCATAATCCGCAGTGCATTGTACCAGTAGGCGTTGATCTCCACCGGTTTTCCGTGGCGCGGCGTAGGGAGTATGTCACCGATCCGCACATCCATCCAGGTTACCTGATCGAAGCCCTGTCCCGCTGTGATCAGCCCGTCTTCATCCATATGAATACCGAAATCCGTCCCTGTCTCATACTGTTTCACAATATGCTCCATGACCGGACAGCACTCTCTTACCAAGGATATGTCATTTGTCCTCTCAAAATACAGATAAACACTGTTGATAAAGAGAAGAGCCGCATCCACCGTATTATACATGGGTTCGCTGCCGCCTTCCGGGAAGAGATTCGGCATCAGCCCGTTCCTCTCCGCCTTCAAAAATGTCCTCAATATCCTCTTTGCCGTCCCGTACCGCCCTGTCGCCAGTGCACAGCCGCTCAGCGCAATCATGGTATCCCGGCCCCAGTCCTCGAAAAACGGATATCCGGCCAAAATCGTATCCCCTCCGGTGGATTCCCGGCGGGAGATAAACTGAGCCGCGCTTTTCGCCAGCATGGAAGCCGCCTCAGACTTAAAACCAGCCTGCCTCTCTAAGTCCTTTCTGTACCGGACCGCATCATCTATGATTTTTTCCGCCGTTTCCGTCACAGGCTCCGTGGAGTATACAAGCTCCAGCTTTGAACGGCTCCCGGGACCGGTGGTACAGCAGACCGCATGATTGGCCAGCGCCGTTCCCGTCTCTCGCCGTCCGTCACAGGCGTCACAGGCGTAATAGTACGTCTCAGAGACCGGTTCAAAGGTCTTCACACTGCCGCCTGCCGTAAAATAGAGCGTCATCCCCGCCGAGCTGATTCTGCCGTCTGAACAGGTAAATACCTGATCCGGGCTTAAATCGCCGCCCTTCTTCACAAACTGCATAAAGGGAGTCACCTCGAGATGACACGCCTCTCTCCTGTGATTATGGATCTCATACCGGACGGCAATCGTGTTCTCCCCCTGTTTCATGGCCGTCGTCTTTATGACCTCGACCCCATCCGCGTGATAGAGCCACACGGGACAGTCCTCAAACTGAAAGGAGGAGAGGCGGAGAAATCCGTCTTCCGGTTCCCTTTCACCTGCAAACTCCTGACTGGAAAGGAATACCGCTTTCTCTGCCGTTACCAGCCGCTCACACAGCCGGTGAATCATGTTGTATCTGTGATTCGGAGCTTTCATGCAGGCCATGAAAAACGCATGATCGCTGCGGGCCGACGAGCCAATCGCCGTAACCGAGGAGAAACCGCCAAGCCCGTTGGTCAGAAGGCAGCAGGTTTCCTGACCGCGTTCCAGAGTCTTAAAATCCTGTTTCCCATATATAAACTTCATCGCTCCGCCTCCTGCATGGTCTCCCTTTTCTTCCCCATAATAACCGCCGAGACAGGCGGAACCATGAAAATCCCCGAATACGTCTCTCTCTGCGGCCGTCTCCACATCCCGCTGTCCCCGTCCTTTAAAAACGCCTCCCACTCCCCGGCCGGAAGCGTCATCTTAACCGGCCGCCGGCGGCTGTTATAGGCAATAAAGAGCATATCGCAGAGTCCGCCGGAACCTGTATCCTGTTTCCCGTTCCCCGTTTCCGCCTCTTTGCACCGGTTATCCACCTGAAAACTCACCACGCCTTTCCGGCCGGCATTCTTCCGGAAGATGCGTTTTCCTGCTTCCGCCGATTTATCGCAGAGGCCCGGGAGACATTTTCTCAGTGCAATTAAATCTTTGTAAAACTGAACCAGATCCTCCAACTGATACGCCCTGTTATAATCCAGGCGGTTTAAAGAAATGGGGGCGCAGAAGCTGTTGTCATTCCCCTCCTTCGTCCGGGCAAATTCCTCTCCCGACAGAAAGAACAAATGCCCCTGGCACGTAAAATAGATCGAAGCGGCCAGTTTATACGCCCTTATGACCTCCTCCGGCCTTTCGTAAAAGACGTTCCTGCCGCAGCGGCCCGTCATGGAAAGAATCAGCTTATCCCACAGAGTCAGGTTATCGTGGGCCGAAACGTAGCTTAAGATCCGTTCCGGCGAACCGGCCCGGAATGCGCCGCCTCTGTCACACCAGGCCGAAACCGCGTGCAGAATCTCCCGTTCCAGCCCTTCTCCTCCATTTACAAATCCAGGCTGCAGGGCGTCAAAGACGTGACCCTTTATCGCATCCCTCGTGTTGTCGCAGAACATGGCGACACGGGGATCCAGTCTCTTTTCCTGATCCTTAAGCGCCTGGTGGAACCCCGGTTCCATAGGAGTCCTGTCCGCGGCCCACGGCTCCCCGTAGATCAGCTTTTCACCGGCGCCGTATCTCAAGTCCAGGGCGCGGCCAATCCGGTTCATCAGTTCAGTGGGAAGCAGCCCCATCAAATCAAACCGGAATCCATCCATATGGTACTCCTCCGTCCAGTAGAGGACCGAATCCAGAATAAACGATGCAGCCATCTCCCGCTCGGCAGCAAAGTCATTGCCGCATCCCGAACCGTCGGACAGGGTACCATCCTCGTTCTGGCGGTAGTAATACCACGGCGCCACACGCTGAAACGGAGAATCCGCCGAGTAGGTGTGGTTGTAAACCACATCCATGATAACGCGGAACCCGTTTCGGTGCAGTGCCTGTACCAGTTCTTTCAGCTCCGTGATGCGCACTTCCCCGCGGGAGGGATCAGAGGAATAGGACCCCTCCGGCACATTGTAAAAGACCGGATCATATCCCCAGTTAAACTGCTCCCTGTCCCCCGCCTCGTCGACCGAGCCGAAATCATAGACCGGCATCAGCTGAATATGAGTCACGCCCAGTTCCTTTAAATACCGGATACCGGTCGGATGAACGCCGTCTCCTGACAGCGTGGTATCCTCCTCCGTAAACGCCCGGTACGTTCCCCGCAGCTCCTCCGGAAATCCCGCGCTCTCATCCCAGGAAAATTCTTTTACATGAAGCTCATAGATAATGTCCTCCCGCTGCCGCTCGGGAGCCCGGTCTGCCTTCCAGCCTTCCGGGTCCGTCCTCTCAAGTTCCACCGCCATGCTGCGTCTTCCGTTGGTTCCGCAGGCCTTCGCATACGGATCCGCCGTCCGGCGTGTCTCTCCGCCGGAAGTCACATCGTAATCGTAATAGGTACCGTGAAGATTTTCCTCCGTCCGGTACACCCATACCCCCTGTTCCCCCTGTTCCATGGAGACAGATCGCATGCAGCCGCTTTCGCCGCCATCCGGGTAGAGATGAAGCTCCACCCGTTCTGCGGTTGGGCTCCACAGTTTAAACACGGTTCCCTCACCGCCGCAGGAAACGCCCAGGTCATGGCCGTCATATATATAATTTTTCTTAAATGTGCTGTCCGCATAGAAGCGTTTCAGCTCTCTCGCTGTCATTTTCTCTGTCGTCATAAGTTAACCTTTCACCGCCCCGGACATGCCGTTGACGTAATACTTCTGCATACACAAAAACAGGACTGCAATCGGTATGGAGATCAGTACCGCGCTGGCTGCGAAGCTTGTATACCAGCTGTCAATGTATTCTTTCTCCAGCATCCTCCACAGGCCGATGGCTACGGTGTACTGGTCGGAATTGGCCCGGCAGATCACCTTTGCAAAGATAAAATCCACCCACGGTGCAATGAAGGATGTCAGTACCGTGTAAATAATAATCGGCTTGCTGAGCGGCAGTGTAATCCGTGAAAAGATCTGCCAGCGGTTGCAGCCGTCGATTAAGGCAGCCTCGTCGATCGCCCTCGGAACCGTGTCGAAGAAGCCCTTGGCGATCTGGAACGTCAGGCCTGCGCCTCCCGAATAGCAGAGAATGAGCGCCAGACGAATCAGATTCCCCTCTGTCAGCCCCAGTGCCTTTAAGATGAAATACACCGCCACCATGGACATAAATCCCGGAAACAGGCCGAGAATCATCGCCATGTTCATGTAAGGCTTCCTCATGCGGAATTTCAGTCTTGAAAGGCAGTAGGAAACTGCCAGAACGTAAAATGTGGACAGAATGCAGGAGCACACTGCGATAAACAGCGTGTTGGCAAACATTCGGGGAAAATTCAAAATGGTGGTATCTGTAAAAAGCCTGCTGTAATTAGCCAGTGTAAATGCCTTCGGGAAAAATGTGGACACATAGGACCCCTTCTCCGCACGGAAGCTGGTAAGTATCACCCACAGGATCGGAAACACCCAGACAGCCGCCAGTATGGCAAGCGCCGTGTGAACCAGAATATTATTTACAGTCCGTACCTGCTTTGCCGATCTCATCTTTTTCATCTTAGAACGCCTCCTCCTCTTTATAGGATTTGCTGTTTCTGTACGTAAACAGCGCCCCCACGGCCAGAATGATAAATGTCAGGATACCGATTACCGCGCCGATATTGTAATACTGCTTATCAATGGTCAGCTTGTAAAGCCATGTGACGAGAAGATCCGTCTTCCCCGCCGTGGATGCCAAGTCCGTCACCGGATCGCCGCTGGACAGTAAGTAGATGACATTGAAATTATTCACATTGCCGGTGAAGGTGGCAATTAAATACGGTGTGGTGATATAAAGCATATACGGAAGCGTAATCTTAAAGAAAGTCTGGAAGGAATTCGCGCCATCCACTCTTGCCGCCTCGTATAAATCCTCCGGAATACTCTGAAGGACGCCGGTCAGCTGAAGCAGGGTGTAGGGAAACGCCGACCCAGATATTGATCACAATAATCGTCACACGGGCCCAGGTGGGATTCGTGAAAAACGGAAGGCTGGCATCCGCGCCGATCAGCCCCACATTTCTTAAAAGGACGTTGACCGCGCCGTTAGGCTGCAGCATCGTTCTCATGATCAGCAGGGACACAAACATGGGAACGGCGCAGGATAACACGAAGCAGAACCTCCAGAATCCCTTTGCCTTCGTCTCCTTCCGGTTGATGGCCATGGCCAGGATCATCCCAAAAATATAGTTGGTAAAGGTTGCAAAAAACGCCCAGACCAGAGTCCACGACAGCACGGACCAGAAGGTGCTTCCCAGGATACTGCCGGAATCGAACAGCGCCCGGAAATTATCGAGTCCTACCCAGTCAAACAGGACGAGATGGTTGTCAATCTTGCTGTAATTGGTAAAGGCCATGCAGATCATAAAGATCAGCGGCAGCACGGTAAACCCGAAAATAAAGGTCAGCGGAGGAGTCATAAATAAGCGATACAGATTCTCATGAAGCAGGCTCTTTAAGTCCTCAAAAAAGCTGTTCACGTGTTTTCCCGCTTTATCCAGACATTCCGCTTTGTAGGCGCTCTTCACGGCACCGTGCCATGCGGCCGCCATCAAAGCGGTCAGAAACAGCACCGCCACGCCGTACAGCAGGATCAGCACGGACTGGTCTCCCTTGGTGTACCGGTAGATCTGATTCACTTCATCCCAGATTTCCTGCTGGCCCACGGTTCCCAGACTCCCCAGCATTGCAATGCAGCGAAAACCGGTTGTCATCATGAAGACCACATAGGCAGCCTCAGCTGCCAGAAACAGAAGGCCCTTCCCAACCTGTTTATGTACGATATTCCCCAGCCCCGCCAAAATCATGGAAAGCTTCGTCTCCAGGCCTCCGCGGCGCAGCGCCTCCCGGAAGGAATACGGCGTTGTAAATTCATTGATTCTATTTAACTTTCCCATTTCCCTGTCCCCCTTAGATTCCGTTGCTGTTCATCGCAGCATTCATGGCTTCCGTCTGTTCCTTCGCATTCTCATGGGTCACGCTCCTGTTCCGGATCCCTTTTCCCATGTTCTCCACGGGCACCCAGCAGTTATTCATGCCTGCCACAAACGGCTGAAGAATTGACGTGCGGTTGAATGTGTCGTTCTGGGCTGTAACCAGCGCGTCCGACGCGATGTCCGGATTCTCCATCAGCTCCAGATTACACGGTACCACGTTTCTCAGTTCGTAGTGAAGCTTCTGGGCCTCCGCCGATCCTAAGTAAACGGCCAGCTGGACGGCCGGCACCATATAGGAAGATTCAGGATTCACGCCTACGGCCTTGGAACCGGCATAGGACTTCATCTGCTTCTCCTCACCGTTTAGCGTGTAGGTGGGGAGTGCCGCTACTCCCATATTGCCGCCAAGAATTTCCTTCACCGACGCCATATCCCAGGAACCGGAGAAGAGCGCATGGATACTCCCGTCACGGAGCCCCGCCATCCCTGAACCATCGGCATCCACGACAAAATTCGGATTCGCGATTAAATCAACCAGATATTCTGTAACTTCAACGGCCTTCTCCCCTCCGAAGTCCACCCCCTTTGACTCGTCTGTTCCGTCTCCGAACAGAGTACATCCGTTTCCTATATAAAATGCAGGCAGATACCAGGAGTTTGTAAATGGAAATGAAACCGTGCCCTTGGAAAGCATCGTATCGAGATTCTTAATGTCTTCCTCCGAAAATACGCTCTTGTCATAGTACATATACCAGGTGTTGGTCGTAAACGGGACTCCGTAAAGCTCGCCGTCCATGGTCACGGAATTGATGACCTCCGCAGAGTTCATCGCCTCGATCTCCTCCCGGTACTTTCCTCCGAACTTCACCAGGGCGTTGGCGTCCGTCATGATCGTCAGCGTATCATTGGCATAGAGGAACACATCCGCGCTGGCCTCCGCGTCCTGGGAGACCTGATTCGCAGCCGTCGCCTCGTCTGCCACACCATACACAAACGTAATATTCCATTCCGGATGCAGTTCGGCAAAGCGCTCGCAGCTTTTTTGCAGCCACTGGCCGCTGTCCTTCGACTGATCCTCCGAAGGGGACCAGACCATCAGCCGGACTTCCTCCCCGCTTCCCTGCCCCGAAGCCGCCTTCCCGCAGCCGCTTACCACAGCCGCCGTCACAGCCAGAGCCAGAGCCAGAGCCAGAGCCAGA
>OKOB01000146.1_pt1 | contig 21809 bp, 15 predicted proteins | sample 1613511 | NCBI WGS metagenome assembly OKOB01 (sample SAMN04436861, study PRJEB24849) | human gut metagenome | biome: human gut; feature: NICU; material: stool | host: Homo sapiens | place: USA: Saint Louis, MO | collected 2011-09-08 | reverse complement strand
CACCTCGCTTTCCAATTTACACCTAAGCTTTTCACTTAGGAACGAGTCGCACCGAAAAAGTAGTTGTGAATACTGAAATTCAGCTTGTTGTAGGCTTTGTCATTGACCTGATACTGACCGAAAGGTACATTGCCGATGGCAAGGTCAAAGAAGTCACGCCTATCGGTGGTCTCAAAGCCACCTACTGTGATGTCCGCCTTGGGATAGAGCTGCTTTGCGATGCGCCCGGAAACAGGGTCCAGCTCCACGCCATACAGACGGCTGTTTCGCATTTTCTCCGGCAGCATACCAAAGAAATTGCCCACACCCATAGACGGCTCCAGAATATTTCCGGTCTCAAATCCCATACGGTCCACCGCTTCATAGATGGCCTGAATGACCGTAGGGCTGGTGTAATGGGCGTTGAGGGTAGAGCTTCTGGCGGCGGCATATTCCTCCGGGGTCAGCAGTTCTTTTAGCTGGGCATACTCTAAAGCCCATACAGGTTTCTCCGGGTCAAACGCATCAGAGAGACCGCCCCAGCCCACATATCGAGAAAGAACCTCCTGCTGTTCGGGGCTTGCCTGCTGTCCGGCAGCTTCCAGCTCTTTCAGCAAACGAATCGCATTGACATTTGCCTGGAACTTGGCTTTCGGACCGCCTTCGCCCAAATGCTCATCGGTAATGCGGAAGTTTTTTGCATTGCGGCGCAGGTTAGCCTTGTATTCCTCATAAGATGCTTCCTCGGCAGCTTTGGCATTGGGAAAGGTCTGCCACTGGCCATTGACCTGAATGGAAACCGGGTGTTCATCCAACACTTCCTCAAAGGTTTTCTCCGTCTCGGTCACAGGGGCTGGTGGCTCCGGCTCCTCGATATGCAGTCGTTCCACCACCACATCATAAGGCAGATTGTTCTTATCGCCCGGATAGACGGCCATGGTCTCGGAATGGAAGGTCGGGGATTCGGTAGCCGGTTGGGGCTGTTCCTGTCCCAAACCGTCCTGCTGACGGGCGTACATCCCGCGCAGCAAAGGTGCAACCTCATCCCAGCGGAAATACAGCATAGCCAGACGCTTTTCCTCTGCATCCATGACTTCCAGCTCTATGCCCTGTGCCGTGGTACGGTAATCGGCAATATCGCCGGTCTCCAGATTCAGTGTCTCGATCTCACCGGAATAGGCTCTGCTCAGCCAGTAGGCGATCTCGCTGTTGCTCCTGCCGGATTGCAGCAGCGTGGAAATCTGCTTTTTATCCGCTTCATCCATCAGTCCATGAGCCAATACATCCCGCAAGTCCTGATCTGCCTTGTCCGGGTCAATAGGAAGAAACTCGGTATAGTAAGCATTGCGGCGGTCTGCCCGAAGCAGCTGCTCGAACTGTTCTTTGCGCTCTGCCCGGTAGATGGGATATACCATCCCGGTGGGCAGAAGCTGTACGGTGTCCTCCCGCAGCTCTGTGATCTGGTGGGCGCGGTCATCCAGATAGACAATATCACCCACATGATAGGGCAGGACTGCCGGATCGCAAGAAGTTCGTTCCCGGAGTGTGCCACGAGCCGCAGCGTATTCCTCATCTGAAACCAGAACACGCGAATTATGGGGAGAAGGCTGTTCCGGCTCATCTGCCGGGATGCCCTCTCTGGATATGGCCTCCACATCCGCCATCACACGCTGGATAAACGGGTCATTGTCCAGTTTTTCCGGGTCTGCCACCTGTCCGTTGACGATCCCTCTTTCCTCCAGGGCTTCCCGGATGGCGATGGGGTCGATGTTGTCGAACCGGTCCTGTTCCGCTTCGGTGTAGAACCGGTCCTCCTTGATAAGCTGGGCAATCCGGCGCTGTACCTTGGGCCAGGGCAGCTCAATCCCTTCTGGGCTTCCGGCGCGGATCACAAATAGGCTCTTGCTGTCGTTGCCGCTGTATTCCTGAGCCAGCCATGCGGCGGTATCTTTTTCTCTTGCATGGTCTTTCATATAGCGGACAACAGCGTGTTTACTCTCGATATTGCCGTTCCATGCACAAAGGGCAGTATCAATATCTTCCTGAGAAAGAGGGCGTAGAAGCTCATGGAGCTTTGGATAGGTCTCGTCGATCACTTCCCGGTGCAGCCGTTGGTGGAACTCCGGAACATCGGAATAGAGCCGAATCAGCTCCAAATCACCGGAGCCGAGAATGGCACGGCGGATGGCGGCATTGCCCTCAATGACAGCATTTTCACGGTCAGAATGACCGCAGGCATTACGATATGCGGCATCTTCGGAAATGGCGGCAGTCACCACAGGCTTATACTGCTCATGCAGTTCCCGAATCGTAGGGGCTGCGGCTGCTTCGGTCTCCCGGAATACCCTGGTCCCGTCTGCGCCGAACTCCGCTTCCTGAGCGTCGATGTGCTGTTCCGCCTCATGGTCGATGGAGGGCATGGAATACTCCTGACGCTCCCTGCCGCCCTCCGGGACAGCGGAAATGGTCACATCATGCTGATCCCGCAGCTGTTCCACAACCTGCTCCAGCCGGTTTGCCGGAAAGCCGCACATTTCCACACGACCACCACCGGGGATAGCGCGGGTTGTAAGGTTGAATCCCAGCTCCGCAGCGGCGGTTTTGGCATCCTCGCCGTACAGCTCAAAGAAATCGCCCATCTGATACAAAACCATATCATTCGGGTGACGCTCCTTGACCCCGTTGTATTCCCATATCTCCGGGGTCGGCTGCTGGGCTTGAATGGCATCTTCTTCGGCCTGTTCCTGTTCAGACTGGATTTTGTCATACTGCGCCTGTTCCTGTTCGGTAAGATAGCGGTCTTTCTGTACAAGTGAGGTAATGCGCTTGGCAACCTTTTCCCAGTTCAAGTGAACATCCGGGCAGTCTTGCTTTTTATAGTGCAGTCCTTTCCCATCGTGATCTTCGCCGCTGTGTGTTGCACCGGACAAGGCATGAGAGCGTCCGCCAATGCCATACTCGTCTTTGAGGAATCTCACTTTCTCCTTATCCGTATGGTTTGCCATGAAGAACGCATAGATACGGCCTTTTCCTCCGGCGAAACTGCTTCCGCCGGTCATGGCGGCGTCGATCTCATCCTCGGTAATGAAGTGCTGGACGGTTGGCACTTGGGAAAGGTCCGAAGAAAAAATCCTGCGGGGCAGGGACAGCTCTTTCAGGTTTTCCCAAATCTCTCTCGGTTTGTGGTAGTGGAAGCGCAGCAACTCCCGGTTCTGCTGGTAGGCCGTCCAGAAGGCAGCGTATTCTTCCGCAAGGGTCTGACGGAACTCCGGGCGGTTCAGCTGCTCGGCAAGCCATGCGGTTTCTTCCGGGAACCCGGTTCTCTGAATACCGGACAGACAGGACAGATACCCGGAATCTCTGGCTTTATCGCTGAAATCGTGGTACAGATGCCAAAGTTTTTCCGCAAGGAGGGAACGTTCATAGCCAGCTGCTTCGGTCAGCTCCACATTGGTGGCAAAATTTCCGTCCTGCAAAAGCTGGCCGATACGCTCGGCGGCGCTCTCCCAGGAAATGACCTGGGCGGACTTGTCGTAACGGGCTGTTTTGCCGTGGGAAAGATGGATGCCGTCCTCGGCATACCATGCGGTGACGCTGCCGATCCCGTTGCCGCCGTGATACAGATTTTTCAGAGTGTCTGCGATTTCGGCGGTGGATTTCTGCTTCTCAAAGACCGCCACAATGCGCTCCCTTTGGCGATCCGTGTTGCCGCCCAGCCGCAGCACATGGTCAATATCCGCCTGGGCAAAAGAAAAAGCAGAGGATGTTTTCACATTCTCTGCTTCATCTATGATTCGGATTTGTTCGTTTTCGGAGAGGAAGAAACTCAGCTGTGAATAAGCTCCGCCATCAGGATTTCCTCGGCCTGTGCCTTGCAGGTGTTCATCAGCCCCACCCACTTCATGGGGTCGCTGGCTTTCAGCTGCTCTGTTGCGCCCGCGTCTTTCGCCAGCTGGGGCATCATCTGCTCCAGTCTGCTCTGGGCGGTCTCGTCGATCTCCAGAAGGTGCGGGTACAGCTTCTCGCTCAGCAACATCTGGTTGTAGAGGATGGGACGGTGTTCCTTGAGGTATGCTTTCCGCATCCTGCCGTACTTGCCCAGGGTTTTCTCTGGTTGCTGGCTCAGCTTCAGGTCGGGAATCAGATAATCTCCGTTCTGGATGTAGTTCATGGGATTCTTCATGTTGGGGTCTCCTTTCTTTGATGGCCTCACGCTCGGCATTTCGGATGGTAACGCCGATCTGCCGCAGCACCTGTTGATTGATCTGGCTGACCGCCGTTCCCAGTGCGCCGATGGTAGCAGGGGTGTTGAAGTCGAAAATCGCCATAAAGTCCTCATGGGTAAAATAGCGTTCCGGCTCCAATCCGCAGCGAGACATCAGGGCGTAGGAAATGCTGACGGTGGCGGCTGCCTTAAACTGTACTTCGATGTTAAATTCATCATATTCCTCTAAAAAGGAATCGTCAACGATATAGAAGAAGTCCTGCTGATGCTCCGTCCAGTATTCCTCAGCCAGTTTTCCGGCTACCTCCGTGAGCTGTCCGGCAAGGTCATCACCGGAAACATCATAGGTGCGCTCCAGCATGGCCGACACAGAATCCCTGTGCTGTTCCTCCAGCTTCCACAGCCAGGGAGTGCGGGAATGTTCGCGGGTCCCGGTGTCCGTGATGTCGAACACATAGCGCAAACGGGGTTTATCACCGGAATCGTCCACCAGGGCGATACCCTTGGAGCCACGGCGCACATAGCGGCCCATTTTTTCATTCCATAAATCATACTCCGCACAGGCGGTAGCGTCGGGGCGTTGGGCATAGATCAGCAGTTGCTCATGGAACGGATACTTGTAAAGGCGGGCGGCGGTGGTGAGAAATCCCGCCCATTCCTGCCAGCTGCCAGTGAGCTGGGTCGCCACATGGTCGGCCATCTGCCGGTAAAATTCTGTTTTGGATGGCATGGTTGTTGTCCTCCCTTCGTGTTAAATGGAAATGGGGCGGCATTTTACGCCGCCCCGTTGGGTGTTTATGAAATGCTTATTCATCAAAATCCGGGTACAGTTCCAGCTGGGAAAACTCAGCATCGCTCATAGCCTGAAGCTTCATCAGGGCGCTGTCGGTCAATTCCCTCAGTTCCGTTTCCTCCGGCGAAAGTTCGCCGCGCATCTCGGTCAGAGCCTCCATCAGCCCAGTGCGGCTGCCGGTGTTGTAAATGCACATCAGGTTCATTTCTTCAAAAGTAAAGTTTCCCATATCAAAGCTCCCTTTCTGCGCTCTTTTTAGGCGCTGTCTTTTTGTGTTCCGTCCGGGGCTGGCTTTTCAGCTGCTCCATGACGGACTTTTTCTTGTCCCGTTCCTCCCGGTGGACAGCTTCCGCTAAATCCATGAGAGAGATTGGCTGGCCGCTGCGGGCCTGCTGTTCCAGCTGCGCCACGGTCGGCTCTTTTGGGCCGTTGTTGATGATGCCGTCGATCATGCCGTAGTCATCCTCCAGCATCATTTCCGCATTTTTCAGCGGATTGTCCGGCAGGAATCCGGGAATCTCGGTGAAACCAACGCTGTCGCAGTAATGACAGGATACCTTACCGTCCTGCTTGATGGCAACGATGTCGCTGACGCTCAGGGAAGGGCTGTGAAAATCCACAGGCTTTTTCAGGTTGAACTGTTCATACAGCGTTTCCAGCTGCTCGATAGTGCTGCCGGAACCGTTCAGCGGGGCGGTGTAGATCAGGTCATAATTACTTCGGTCCACGGCCAGATTGTGCGATTGCAGCCAGTCCAGATTCATAAACCGTACATTCTGCGGATCGTCCCGGCTCACCTGATAAATGGCAAAGCAGCTGCCCTCATGGGAGAGGAACGCCTGCTCCCGTTCCAGCTGCCGGTCCTGCCGTTCCAGCACCTTTTCATGGAATTGTGGACTTTGCTCCCATTCCTCGTGTTCCACGCCGAAAAGTCCGCCATGCTCCATGATTTCTTCGGTGTCAAACACCATGCTCTCCGTGTTATCTTCATGGAGGACATAGACGGTCAGACCGGCAGCGTCCAGTTCCAGCGCCCGTTCTCTGGTGACAGGCAGCATCCCATCGTAAAAGTAGCCGTATTCCTGCATATCCGAAACAGATACCTCGCTGTCGGGCATGGGGTACTCGTCCAACGCCTGCTCCTGAGTATCCGGCAGCTGGGTGGCGGTTGCTTCTGCGCTCTGCTGGCTGACCTGTTCCTGCATTTGCTGGCAGGCGGCATCCTGCAAGGTCTCAATCATAGACAGCGGTGCATCCTGAATCGACGGATTTTCCAGTTCCAGCCCCTCACAGATCTGCTGGACAGCGGCGGAACGGGACAGTTCCGGGGTATCCAGCTGGCCGCCGTCCAGTTCTCTCATAGTCTCTTTGTCATAGAGGGTATAGTCCCAGCCGGTATCGCACGGCTGAATGTGCAGATAGGTGGCATCGTTCAGTAGAAACAGGGCTTCCTGCGGTATATCCGCCTGTTCCGGCTCCTGTTTGGTGGTCAGGTCAATGCCGCGCTCCTTACAGATTTCCTTGTAGTGGCGCTCGATGTTGTTAATCAGCTCACAGGAAGTCTTATTGATGGTCTCCAGACTGGCCCGTAATTCTTTCAGTTCTTTGCCCTTGGACCAGGAAGCGATGTAACCGAAACTGTTTTCCCCGGTCTGGATGCCAAAATACTGGCAGACTGCATAGGAAATGCTTTCCGCTTCGACTTCTTCTGTGCGACGGTCCTTTTTCTGTTCCTGCAAAAACTGCGAGAGGGTAAGCATACCGCCGTTAAAATTCAGTCCGGTCTCATCTGTAAAATACAGCCTGCCTTCTTCTGAAAACTCTAACGGAGCAGTCAAAATAACAGAACCAGCGTGGTTCACCACCACTCTTTCCTCAACACAAATTGGGGAACCGGGGTCGTCATCCGAACCGCGCAGGTCATAGCAATAAACGCCTTCGGGCAGATCATCACGGGAAATACGCCCGTTGGAAAACAGGGCGGGTTTCTCAAATAACTTTACTTCCTGATATTGTTCGTCATTGTCAATCTGAATTTTTTTCTGATTATGGAGCTTGCTGTGTGCAATTTCATGGACAGTGGCAGAAACGGTCTGCACCTCGCTCATGCCTTCCCGGGTGGCGATGCGCTGCTGGTCGGGGGAAAAATAGCCGTCCGTGTTGGCGGCCATCGGCTCAAACTCGATGGGAACCGGGGCAGAGCGCCGCAGGGCTTCCAGAAAGGCTTCATAGTGCGGCACAGTCCCCGAAAGGCTGGAGGACAGCTCTGGCAGGGGCCTGCCATCGGTCTGGCTCACATCAAACACCTTAACCGGGCGAAACATGGGGATTTCAATTTCTTTTTCCTCCATGACCGCCTTACCGTCTGCATCCAGAATGGGGGCATGGGTGTCCGGGTCGCGCTTCATTTCCTCGATTTTCTTTTTGTAGGGCGTGGGGGCGATGATGGTGATGCCATGCTCACCCTTTTTCACATGGCGCTCAAACTGGTTTTTCCACTTGTTGAACCCGGCCACCAGTGTGGCTTCCGGCTTCTGCATATAGATGAGCATGGTGTTGTTCACCGAATAACGGTGAAACTTGGACATGACGGACAGATAGCGCATATACTTTTCGCTCTCGAACAGCTCCTTGATACCCTGTTCGATACCCGCCGTGATTTCCTGCAACCGTTCCCGGTTGGTGGGTTTATCAGCCATGATTTTCAATCTCCTTTCCAAGTGTGTGATTTCTGCTGTGTGTTCTGCAATCCATGCCTTTTGTTCTTCTTCACTTTCATAAAGAAAAAGGTCCAGCAGGTACTCTACATAGGGTTTCTTCTGGATTGCTTCCACAAAGCGGGGGTGCGGTTCTTCCTCCGGTGTCCTGGGAGAACGGTCGGCTTCCCATTTTTTCAGCAGATAGTAGTAATCGGACAGTACGCGATAACAGCGCTGCCGGTCCTCCCGAAACTTCCGTGCCTCGGTTTTCTGGCGAACATAGTTCCTGCGGGGCGGGGCCTGACTGTCATAGATCAGGTCAAAATCCTGAGCCAGCTTCTCGGCGGCTTCCTTAGGGGACAGGTTGTAGAGCCGGGCGGTCAGGTCTATCACATCGCCGGTGGCTCCGCAGCCGAAACAGTAGAAATATTCTTCGTTCAGCTTCATGCTGGGGTTCTTATCATCGTGAAAAGGACAGCAGGCCATGCCGCCCCTTTTGACCTCAATCCCATATCGTTCTGCGGCTTCCCGGACGGTGACAAACTGCTTGACCATCTCAAATATATTTGCGCCCATCGTCAATCAGCTTTCGGTTTGGGGATGGGCGGCCTGTACCCGGCAGCCTTGGCCCGTTCACTGGCAGCCTTGCGGCGCTCGGCGCTGTATGGCTCCCGAACGGACACACATCGTTTGGGGACTGTAAAATTGTGCTTATCCTTTTTGCAGACCTGTTCCGGGTGCTTTTTGGAAAGGCGGGTCAGCTTCTCCATCAGTTTTCGGTCATGGGTATAAACTTCGGCGGTGTCCTCGGCCTGATTGTAGAGGAGAATGGTTTCCTGTTCATAAAGGGAGAGCTTCATTTTGCACCGCCTTTCTGCCGGTCAAATTCCAGCTTGAAGTTGGCGTACCGCCCATCGTCCTCCAGAACCACCGTAGCGTCATAGGTCTTGCCGGTCTTTTCGGAATAGCAGCCGGTGATCCTTGCGCGGCCATCCTTGAGCAGTGCCGTTACCAGCGCCTTGGTAGGCTGCTTTTTCTTCATGGCCCACCATTTACTGTTTTTCCAGATGGCAAATTTGCAGGATTCTGTCTGGCAGAAGAACCCTTTTTGCAGTTCCGCCACATCTCCGCCGCAGCGGGGGCATTTGCCCACCACCTCGCGGGGCGGCGTGAACAGGTACTCAGTCCCCTTGATGACCTGATAGGTTCCCACCAACTCCCGGAGCATGGCGCAGATCCCGCCCATGAAGTCCTCCGGGGACAGCTCGCCGCGCTCGATCTCGCTTAAACGGTGTTCCCATTCAGCGGTCAGCAGGGGCGATTGCAGCTGTTCCGGCAGAACGGTGATAAGGGACACCGCATCTTTGGATGGCATGAGCTGCACAGCTTTCTTACTCTTTTTGCGCTCCAAAAAGCCGGTGGACACCAGCTTTTCCAGAATCCCGGCGCGTGTGGCGGGAGTGCCAAGCCCTTTGCGCTCGGCATCGTCCGGCATTTCCTTTGAGCCGGCAGTTTCCATCGCAGAAAGCAGCGTATCCTCGGTGAAGTGTTTGGGCGGGCTGGTTTTGCCCTCCTTGACGGCAGCGCCGGAAAGGGGCAGCGTCTGACCCTCGGTTAATTCAGGCAGAGCCTTGTCCTCAGCTTCCGGCTCCGCATTTTTCAGCGCAGAACGGTAGGCAGTGTCCAGCGCCCGCCAGCCGGGTTGCTTCACCGTTTTGCCCTTGGTGGTAAACTCCGCACCGGCACACTCCACGGTGACAGCAGTTTCTGAGTAAGTATGCGGTTCCGCCACCGCGCACAGCAGGCGTTGTGCTACCAGCTCCAGCACCGCCTTTTCGCCCACCGGCAGGCCGGACAGGTCAGCGTTTTGGAGATTGCGGGTAGGGATCACTGCATGGTGGTCGGTCACTTTTTTGTCGTTGATAACCTGAGCCGCATCACAGGAAATGGCGATCCCTTTGCGAAACGGCATGGCATTGGCAACCAGATTGACCAGCACAGGCAGGCTTTCAGCCATATCGCTCGTCAGATAGCGGCTGTCTGTGCGGGGATAGGTGCAGAGCTTCTTTTCGTACAGATTTTGGAGGTAGTCCAGGGTTTGCTGGGCCGTATATCCCAACAATCGGTTGGCATCCCGTTGGAGGGTAGTCAGGTCATAGAGGGAGGGCGGCTTTTCCGATTTGTCCCTGCGCTCCACCTTTTTCACCGTGGCAGCTGTACCTTGGCAGGCGGCTTTCAGCTGCTCGGCAGCAGCCTTATCCGCCATGCGCTCCCCGGAAACGGAAAAACCGGGCAGCTCCAGGACTACCGTGTAAAACGGAACCGGCTTGAAGGTGTCGATCTCGGCTTCCCGTTGGACGATGAGCGCCAGCGTCGGGGACATCACGCGCCCGATGTTGAGGGTTCGGTGATACAGCACGGAAAAAAGCCTTGTCGCATTGATCCCCACCAGCCAGTCGGCCTTGGCGCGGCAGAGGGCAGCATCCCGAAGCCCGTCATAATCCGCACCGGGGCGCAGGTTTGCAAAGCCTTCCCTTATGGCAGAGTCTTCCATCGAAGAAATCCAGAGCCTTTTCATAGGCTTTTGACAGTCTGCCAGCTCATAGACGCTGCGGAAGATCAGCTCACCCTCGCGTCCGGCATCGCAGGCATTTACCACCTCCGTCACATCCGGGGCATTCATCAGCTTTTTGAGAATATCAAACTGCTTTTTCTTATCTTTACCCACCACCATCTGCCAGTGTTCCGGCAGGATGGGCAGATCGTCATAGCGCCACTTGGCATAGTCTGGGTTATATACATCGGCATCGGCCAGCCCAGCCAGATGGCCTACGCACCAGCTGACACACCAGCCGTTTCCTTCCAGATAGCCGTCCTTGCGGACAGTCGCGCCGATCACGGCGGCCAGACTTTGGGCAACAGACGGCTTTTCAGCGATTACCAGCTTCATGGTTTGTTTTCCTCCTTTTCTTGAGCCATCGTTCCATCTCACGGTGGCAGACTCCCACACAGGGCTGACCATAATTCCCGCAGCCATAGCAGGGGTGGCTTTTGGGTAAAGAGAGAGGACGGGAAGTGTCCTTCCCGCCCTCCGGCCTGCGTGTCATCATGCGTTCATAGGGGCTGTCGGTGAACCGGGTCATGGGGTCTCATCCTCACTTTCCTCATCGCCGCCCCTGTCAGCGTCCAGCTCGCCCGATTCCTCGTCCTCCAGTTCCATTTCTTCCTCATCCGGCAGTTCCTCGCCGTCCTCATAGTCATAATCGTCTGGATTGCTGTTGTTTTTATGGTTGGCTTTACCCTTAATAAATTTGAAGTAGGCAAAGGCAGCGCCGCCCATCACAGCCAGCACCAGCAGCAGGACAGCCGGATTTAACCCTGCGGGTTCTTTTTTCTCCGGTTCCGTGGGTTCCTTTGGCGGTTCCGGTTCCTTGCCGGTACAGCCGGTCATGTCCGTACTGCACACCTCGCATTTGGTGTTGACTGCACCGGCTTCACATTTTTCCGTGCAGTTGCAGACAGCGGGCGGTTTCTCGGCGGATTGCCCGTCCTCCATCAGCGCCATCAGGTCAGCTTCATCCACCTGATTTAAGAAATGGACGGCGGTTTCCTTGTCCTCGTTGGCCCGGTCAATGAGGATGTAGAAATAATTGCCGGATTTTGTGGTGATGGTGATGAGCTGCTTGTTGCCGCCGAAATCATCCACCAGGGCAGCGTTGCCCTCCGGGGTCAGGGCAGGACTGTCCTCAGTTTCTTCCACCACATTGGTATCGTTGGTGGCATCCTCCGCCGGGGGTTGCTCCGGCCCTTGAGCAAAAGCGGTGACAGAAAAACCGCCCATCAGCACCAATGCGGCGCAGAGGGCGGAAAGGGTCTTAAAAATTCTCTTATTCTTCATGGGCGGTGTCCTCCTGTTCGTCGGCGGAACTCTGATCCCTGCCGGGAATCCTGCCCCCGGACAGCATGGCGCTTAACTGCTCAGGGGTCATACGCATAGCGCGCACCATCTGGACGATCTCCAGATTTTCCGCTTCGGTTTTCTGCGCTTCCAGCGATTTCAGCTTTTCCTGATACTCTGCGATTTTCTCACGGGTTTTCGTAATTTCCCGGTCAATGCGTTCAATTTTCGTAGCCATAATCAATCACTCCTTATCAAAAGATTTTTCACCAGTTCATCAGACCGTAGCCCTTGATGCACTCGTAGTTCACATCGTAGCTTCTGATTTTGCAGGCATCGCCGCTGTTTCCCTCTACGGTATAGACCCGGCTGCCGTCTGTACCGATGACGATGCCCACATGGTCGGCTCTGCCGTCCAGGTCCCAATCGAAAAAGATGGCGTCGCCGGGGGCGAGGTTGTCATAGCCGCGCGCGCCCCATTGTCCATGGGACTGGAACCACGGGATGCCCTGGGACTGGCAAGCGGCAAAGCGCGGCTCGGATAATCCCATCTGCCCATAGCACCAGGACACAAAGCAGGCGCACCATTCCACACGGGAATTGAAGCCGTACCAGCTCCAGTAGGGCTGCCCGCCCACATTTCCCACCTGACGTTTGGCCAGTTCCACCAGCTCCGGGTTGCCGGGGCGTGTGCCGTTTACAAACTCCACACCGTCCAAACTCTCGGAATCACTGGTATTTGTGGAGCCGCCGCCGAAGATCAGCGGCTTGTTGCCAAGCGTCTGCCGGTACACCTGATACATTTCCAGCTGCTCCGGGGTCAAAAGCTCTGTGGCAAGAGAGGAGATGGGGCGGCTCTCCAGCTTGACATGAAGAATCCGGTATTCGTATTCGTGGGTGTCGCCATCCTCGTCCGTATAGGTGCGAATCTGGATTTCCTCGGTGAGCGTCAGGGTATATTGGGCGGAAAACACGCGCTCCAGTTCGCCCTGGGCGCTGGACTGAGTGTATCCCTGCAAGACGGCGGAGAGAAACGCCGCCAGCTCATGGGGGTCATGCCCGATCATATCCAGGTCATAACGGTATTCGTCATATCCCGGATGGCTGATCTCAATGTTGTCGATCTCAGCTTGCAGCGCCGCTTCCTTGGCGGCGTAATCGGCCTCCACCGCCACCAGCTCCAGGTCATCCGACGGATAGGTAGAGCCGGAAATGGCAGAACCAATGCTCTGCGCCATCATGGAGCAGGAGGACATGGTGTTGAGCAGCAGGCAGATGAGCAGAAAAATCGCGCCCACAAGCAAAAAGCCTTTTTTGTGGCGCATAACAAATGCTCCGGCCTGCTGTGCCTTTTCCTTGACCGTCTTGGCGGCCTTGCCGGTCTTTTTTGCGGTGTTGGCGGTGTTTCCGGCAGCTTGACCGGCGCGCTTGGCGGCGGCGTATTCCTTTTTGATGGCCTGCTTCTGCTGCCAGCGTGAAAACGGATTACTGGTAAGCTGGGGATTTTCCCGCAGGGACTTTTGATACAGGGCGTTTACATTGGCCTTTTCCAGCTTTTGTTCCGCCTGTGCCGCCTTGCGGTATGGCTTCAGCTTGTGGCTGCGGTAGCCTTCCCGGACCAGCCGCGCACCGGTTTCAACAGCTTCCTCGGACTTGTGGGCGCTCTCCACGCCCACATTGTCCTGTTCCGTTTCACGGATTTCCTTGTGGAGTTTCCCCAGCGCCGCATCTCCCGGAGCATCCCGGACCGCATGGGACAGCTTGGAGGGCGGCTTTTTCTTGTCCTCCAGCACCAGTTTGGTAGTCACTTTGCCGGTCCCCAGGTCCACCGCTTTTTGCCGCACCTGCTTTTTCGGGATTTTCGCCTGCGCCTTGTCTGCTTTGACGGCGGCCCGGTCTACTTTACGGATGGGCTTCTCCAGCGCCGGGTCAGCCCGTTCCTCGTCTGTAAAGCGCAGGCGCGGTTCCTTACGCATACCAGCCACCCGCCATCAGGTCATCCAGCAGCACACAGGTTTCCGCATATACCGGAATCTGAATGGTTTCTGCCGGAAAGACCGTTGTGGACAGGAAAAGCGCCATCAGGGTTCCTCTTGCCATGTCCCGATCCTGAATCGGGCTGCCCATAAACAGCTTGGGAACATCCGGTATGCCCTCTGTCCAGATATGGTGAATCCGGGTAAATCCGGCATAGCCCTTGGGCGTGAGATTTTTTGCTGTCTTTTCCTGCTCATAGCAGTAATGGACGGCGGCGCGAAGCAGTTCCACCATCTGCTCACATCCGCTGACAGCGGCCAGAAGCAGACCTGCGCCTTTTTCAATTTCTTTCTTTGTCATGCTGTTCATCCTCCTTTTTTAAGTCCAACGGCTTGGTGGTCATGATACGGTACAGTTCCGTATTCTTGGGGAAGTGGTCCACAAAAGGCAGGATGGTGGAGCCGTAGAACAAAAGTCCCTCGCCCTCGCCGGAGTGGGTCACATAGGATAGCTGGTGCGGGGAAATGCCCAGCTGTTTGGCAAGAATCTGCCGGTCTCCGCCCGCCTGGTTGAGCATATACACGAAGTCGGAGTTTTCAAAGATGTTCTCAACCTCGCGGCTGCTCAAAAGGTCTTTGACATTCTGTGTGATACCAGTCGGGATGCCGCCCCACTTGCGGAACCGCTTCCAGATTTCCACTGTATAGGCGGCGGTCTGTTCCTCTTTCAGCAGCAGGTGCATCTCGTCGATGTAGTAACGGGTGGACTTGTGGGCGGCGCGGTTGATGGTGACGCGGTTCCACACCTGATCCTGCACCACCAGCATCCCGATTTTCTTCAGCTGCTTGCCCAGTTCCTTAATGTCATAGCAGACAATACGGTTGTTGATGTCCACATTGGTTCGGTGGTTGAACACATTGAGGGAGCCGGTCACATAGATTTCCAGCGCTGTGGCGATGTACTGTGCCTCTTTTTCCTCCTGCGCCCGCAAGAGATTATACAAATCCTCCAGAATGGGCATATTCTCCGGGCGCGGATCGTTGAGATAGTCCTGATAGACCAGCCGCACACAGCGGTCGATGATGGTTTTCTGCACCGGCTGCAAGCCCTCCTTGCCGCCCACGATCAGCTCGCACAGGCTGAGAATGAAGTCGGATTTGAGGGACAGCGGGCTTTCATCATCCGAATAGTCCAGGTTCAGGTCCATGGGGTTGATGTAGTTGGTGGAAGTGGGCGAAATTTTGATAACCTGCCCATGCAGACGCTCCACCAGCGGGGCATATTCCGCTTCCGGATCCAGGATTTCCACCTCGTCGGAAGTCAGCAGGAAGCAGTTGGCGATCTCGCGCTTGGCGCTGAAGGACTTGCCGGAACCCGGCGTACCGAGAATCAGGCCGTTGGGGTTTTTCAGCAGCTTGCGGTCCACCATGATAAGGTTGTTGGACAGGGCGTTGATGCCGTAGTACAGCGCCTCTTTACCGTTCTGGAATAATTCCTGTGTGGTGAACGGCACAAAGATAGCCGTGGAACTGGTGGTCAGCCCCCGCTGAATTTCGATCTGATTGAGACCCAAAGGCAGGCAGCTCATCAGCCCTTCTTCCTGCTGGAAGTCCAGCCTTGTCAGCCGGCAGTTGTATTTCTGCGCGATGGAGCTTGCCTGGAACACATTGTTGTCCAGCTGGCGGGGGTTATCCGCCGTGTTCAGCACCAGGAAGGTAACAAGGAACATTCGCTCGTTGCGGCTCTGCAAATCCTGCAAGAGCTTTTTGGCCTCAACACCATAAGTGGCAAGGTCGGAGGGAATGATGTCTATGTCGTACCCGGCACGGACAGCCTTTTTCTGTTCCTCGATTTTGGATTTATCCAGATCGGTGATTTTTCGTTTGACCGTCTTGATGGCCTTGATCTGATCCACTGACTGGATGTGCAGGCTGACAATCAGGTTGGATTCCATATCCAGAAAATCGGCCAGCATCCGGTCATTCAGCTCTGGGGCCAAAATTTGTACGAAGCTGACGGCTCCGTACTTCTTGCCCATGCGGAACTGCTTGCCGGTGCGGAACTCAAAGGAGCTGGGGGCGATAAAGTCCTTGGTGGACAGGCCGCTGGAGGGGAGCCAGTCCCACTCAAACCGGAACGGCAGCTGCTCGTCCATGTGGAAGATACCATGCAGTTGGGCAAGCCGCGCCTTTCCGTCCAGCGTTTCCGCCGCCACGCCCAGCCGCTTGAAGTTATTGAGAATGTCGGTCTCAATGCGCTCCAGACGGGGCTTGGCCGCCTTGATGCTGTCCGCGTCAATGCCAAAGGTGAGATACTTGGTTTTGATCAGGCCGTTATTTCCCTTTGCCAGCTGGTTTTGCAGCATGGTCATGTATTCGATGCGGATGCTGTCAAAATCGTCCCCCTGGAGAGGGATGTTGATGGCGCGGGCAAAGGTTTCCTCCGATGCTGCAAGGTTCAAAAAAGACAGCTCAAACTGAATCGAGCTGTCGAAGTAGTTGAGGAAATCGCACCAGCCCTCGAAAATCGCGGTTTTATCCTCGTTCTGTGAGAGCTGATAGTTGATGTCCTGAAATTGAATGGTTTTTGTGTAGTGACCGTCTGATACCCGGCAGATACCGTCCGGCCACATTCGTTCATAAGGGATACTGTCCTGTGCCGATTTTTCCTTTTTGTCCGTGCGGTTTGCGCGGGCAATCGCAGCTTCAATCTGCTTTCTGTCGGCGCGGGACAGCTTTTTCTTTGTTTTGACCGGCTGCACAGCTTTTTCCTCGTTTTTTCCGAACAGCCGGTGCAGCCAGCGTTTGATTGCCGTAAACAATGTGTGACACCTCCTCGTCGAGATTTGCCTGCCGCTGCAGCACGGCATAGAAGTTATTGGTGCGGTAGGGGCGCTGCCTGGGGCGGATCACCGTGACGCGGATGATATTGCCCACGATCTTTTCCAACGGCTGACCATGCTTTTCGTACATCGCCAGCAGGAAGAAAGGCAGCATCACGAACATCATGCACAGGGCTGCCGTACTGTTCCCGGCAGAGCCACGGAGCAGAAAGAACAGCGGTACGCCCAAAAGCGCCCCTCCGCCGAAGCAGACTAACTGCCGCTTGGTTAAGTTGAAAGCAACCTTGGTTTTGACTTTCGTCAGGTCTTTGGGTACAGGTACATAGGCCATAGAAACTCCCTCCTCCTTAATGAGCCTGGAATACAGCTTTTGCAAGGCTTCCGGTCTTAAAGAGGGTAAAGCACAGTAAAACCGTATAGCCCACACAGCTCCAAATCGCCATAATCACATCTTCCTCGGTAGCGATGCCCTGCACCAGTACAGCATAAATCGCCACACAGACAATGATAAGAAATGCCTGGAATCCCAGCGCCAGCAGGGAGCGCAGATAGTTCTGGCCCATGCCGCCCCATTCCTTGCCCATCATGGCAGCCATGGGGATGGGCGCAACGGATGTCACAAGGTAAATTTCTATCATACGGCCATAAATCACGATGAAAATGCAGATATACAGCGCCCACATGGTAACGCCGATAAACATACTCTGGAACCAAAGCCCGAACAGCGGACCCAAATCCATTTCCATCAGCCGGGGTTCCATGTCCGTAAGGACAGAGGAAATATCAATGGCGGCATCCGAAGAAATGATCCCGGATGCCTGTGCCACCACGCTCTGCGCCATATCGAACACGCCCATGACGATATTCCATGTATTCGTGACAAGGAGTATGGCTGCGGCTGACTTGAACACCCACTTGAAAATCATCCAGGTATCCACATCATGCAGGTTGTTTTTATCGGTAATCATCTGGATTAGTTCCAGCGTCATTACAATCGCCAGAATCACACCGGCGATGGGAACCATAATGGAGTTGGAGAGGTTCTGGATCATGTTGAAAATACCGCCGTTCCAGCCCTGCGGTGTTTGCCCAACCTGCACGGATATATCTCCGACCTGCTGGTTTACAGAATCGAACATCCCGGACAGGTTTCCCATAATGCCGCCTACCAGCATTTCCTTGAGCCACTCAGTAAGCGCGTCCAGCAGAAAATCCATACAGTGCGACCTCCTTTCAGCCCCTCCCGATTATTACGGGAGGGGCAAGGATTTTCCAGGGACAGTTTAGACGGTAAACAGACCGGAGAGCAGGGGTACGAGGACCATGCCGACCACGGCGACGCCAGCGCCAGCCATGAGCTGCTTCATGCCTTGGCTTTTAGCGCCGGATAGCGATAGGTAATCCTTTGAAGTTATCGCCGGATTTTCCCCCGCCTAGCACCGTGCAAGCGACTTTCACCGCACACGGCGCCCCATCGAGTTTAGATTTCGTTCGTTTCAAACACAACTTACACACTTCGTTACAGCATTAAAAGATGAGCTATGCGATAACAGGCGTTCCCGCCAATTTCCGCAGTTTATCCAGTTTTTCCAGTTGCTTTTTGTTCAGTTGGAGTTCGGTTAGGTACTTCTGAATTGTTTCTTCTAAGGTGGCATGGATTATGATATGTACCGCTTCGGTCACAAGGACAAGGTTGCTGTATTCATCTGTACCGCCATTTTCAAGCGGTACTTTATGATGACAGCGAATGTCATAGGGCATAAGGTCGATGCCAGTGATAGCGCACCGCCCGTATTGAGCCGCAAACAGGGAAATACGGTTGTCCGCAAACTCAATCGTCTTATCCAACACAGGGTTTTGCATAAGCCATATCATTGTGTCGGTATTGATACCGAGGTTTTTATGGATTTCTGCCCGGCCCTCCGGCGTGTACCGATTGATGGACTTCTTTTTGTGTTGGGCGTCCCTTGTTCGGACATATCCCATTGGAATGAGAGGGTGTCCGTTCAAAAACCGTAGCTGTTTACTCTTTCCATACCGTTCCTTGATAAATCCACGTTCCAGTTTCCCTTTTGGAGTAAGTTCACGCAGTCTGTTTGCCATTTGCAGTTTCAGGCCATAGGACAGCTTAGGAAAATCCACGCTGATGTGTGTTGCCAGACGATAATAATTGTGAAGTCCGGCAACTACTGAATTGTATTGCTGAATGGCGATATACTGCGCCCGGTCATCTGCCGGATTTTGTATCGCCCGGATAGCGGTGGATATTTTCTCCTTTGCGTGTTTTACGGCTTTGTCACTCATGTGTGAACAGACCACATACTTTTTCCCCTTGGGATAGACTTTCATCTTAAATCCCAAAAATTCCGAGTACCGCTGTTTTAGATTGATAACTTTAGACTTTTCCGGGCTGATTTCCAGTCCGAGCCGGTCTTTTAGCCAAAGCCGTATTGCTTCAAACGCCTTGTCGGCGTCTTGTCGGTTCCGGCAAAAGATTTTGAAGTCATCAGCGTATCTTACGATATACATTTCTTTGAGATTGCTCCGGCGTAATGCCCGGTAGGTATGGCTTTTAATGTCCGTACCGTGAGCGTTCTGCCGGGTTTTGTAATCGTAATGAGTAGGCATTTCCTCCCATTGGGAAGTTACCCACCAGTCAAGCTCATTTAGCACAATATTAGAAAGCAGCGGCGACAAAATGCCGCCTTGCGGCGTTCCTTTGGTTGGATTTATCCTCGTTCCGTCTGGAAGCACCACCTGTGCCTTTAACATCTGCTTGACGATACACAACAGCTTTTTATCCCGGATTCCCATTTCCCACATCTGCCTTATCAGCTTCCCGTGGTTTACATTATCGAAGAAACCGTGAATGTCAATGTCAACCGCATAATGCAAGTGCTGTATCTGCATGAGCCGACAGCATTGTGCTATGGCGTGTTCCGTGGAGCGGTTTGGACGGAAACCATTGGAACGCTCATGGAACTTTGCTTCGCAGATTGGTTCAAGTACCTGTAAAATACATTGCTGTACCATACGGTCAACGATTGTGGGAATACCTAACGGTCTTGTTTTTCCATTAGGTTTAGGAATTTCCACCCGTTTGACCGGGCGGGGAGTGTACCAACTGAACTGTTTTTGAATAAGCTGGACGAATTGTTCCTCACGAAGTGTAGCAAGGTCTTTGATTGTCCGCTTATCCACGCCGGGAGTACCGCTCCCTTTATTACCCTTGATTGTCCGGTATGCCAATTTGATATTTTCCTCACTTGCGATTAGGTTCATAAGGCTCTGAAAGGTTTTACCATTCAGACTATCGGCATACAGACCGTCAAAAGTGCTTTGCAGGTCGTAATACTCCGTATAGCGGATTTTGCTTTGTTTCGGTTTGTGCTTTTGCTGCTCCGAAGTCAACACAGGCACCCACCCCTTTCGGTTAGGATTTTCTAAGGTTGCGAGCAACCTTTAGTCATACTCGAAGCTGTGTTTGTTGTGTTTTCAGATTTTATTTCTAAACTCGACTAGTGGCTATCCCTCCACGAGCTTGTTATTCTCGCTTCATCGGTACTGTGCCACCACTTTCACCGGAATTAAGATAAGTTATAGCGATAACGGAATACCGTAAATGATATACCAACATTTTCTACTGGTTTTCGCCTTTCCTTATCAGCGTGACATTGGCCTGCAACAGCCTTAACATTCACGTTCCGGCTTACCACGTTCCAACAATCCTATCAATAGATACTTTTAGGTGCTTCCTCTAAGCCTGTGCCCAGTTCAAACGAACCTTGCCGCCTATAACGGCATATGGATTTTCATAACAACCAATCTTACTCATCCACGGACACCCCATTTTAATGGGGAAATGCCTTTCGACAAATCCAAACGTTTAGACCCGTACATTCGGAAGTACGCCAGTGCTTTCGCACATTCTCACCATGAGTACCCGACACCCGGCATATAGGTGACGCTATCCACCTCTGGACAGGTTTCGTGCGGGAAAATCCCGCTTACGGTCACTCTCTGCCGACTTCACCGAGCTTTTGACGGTTAGGTAGTTGCATACCGCCGCCAATCGGAGTATCAGTGTGGGCGTTTCAAGGCGTTACCCTATCATTCCACCCATCGGATTGTCAGTTCTCCTAAGATTTCAGGCTATTTAGCCTTTCGACTTAGTGCGTAACTTTTTCAGTTACGAACGTGTCGCACGATTGTCATTTCCGTAACCTTCCAGCAGGTTGATGACACCCCAGATGCCGAGACCAGCGCCCAGAGCGATAACGAGAGTCTGCAAAACGGTGATTGCCTGATTAAAAAATGCCATAAATTATAGTTAGCCGGAATCGTTTTGATAAAGTTTCAGTCATTCATAGGCATACAAAAGCCGGACAATCCGCCGCCCGGTTTCCGGGGGCTGATTCCGGCTGTCCTCCTTTTTTCATTATTTTTTGGTGACTGTCCGCCTTGTACGCCAATGGTCCCAAAAGGGCAGTTGCGGCGAATAGATAAGACCACTCCTTTCACAGCGGAACAGATTTAAGCACCCTCTGTATCTACTTCGTACACGTCGCAGACCTCATTGGGCTTGAGCTTCAGCCGGGTGGACAGAAATGCTTCAATGTCAAAAGCGTTCTTGTCGCTTGCATCGGCTGTGTATTTGAAATTGGGGTGTTTGGTGATGTCGTACTTATCCGAAAGGAAAGGGCGCACACCGCGCAGCTGAAGGATGCACTTGCCGCCGTCCATGACGGCCAGCTCGTCCTGGCTCATCAGCTCTTTCCCTAATTTTTGATAATTGAGCGAGTGGGAAGTTTCCCGCCCACGGCTCTCTCCGGTGTTGTAGGTGTCGATGGTTTCCTTGCCCAGCACGGCAGCCAGTTCCTTGAGGGTAGTCGGCTCCTTGCCGCCCAGGAAAATGGAGGTATCCATATTGCCGATGATGGTATCGGCGTTGTCCTTGTAAATGGCTTTGAGCTGGCTTTGCGCCTGCAACACCAGACAAGCGGAGATCTCACGGCTTCGGATGGTGGCCACCAGCTTTTCCAGTTTGGGAATCTGGCCGATGTTGGCGCACTCGTCGATAAGACAGCGCACATGGACCGGAAGTCTGCCGCCGTAAACATCATCCGCTTTTTCACACAGCAGGTTGAACAGCTGGGTGTAGCACATGGAGATCAAAAAGTTAAAGCTATCGTCCGTGTCGCTCATAATGAGGAACAGGGCGGTTTTCCTGTCTCCCAGGGTGTCCAGCTCCAGCTCGTCGTAGGAAGTGACCTCCCGCAGCTCCGCAATGTCGAACACAGCAAGGCGCGCACCGCAGGAAATCAGGATGGATTTTGCGGTTTTGCCAGAGACGAAAAGTCAAGGACTTTTTCATCAAATTCAAAAAGAAGTCACAT
>OKOB01000138.1_pt1 | contig 22977 bp, 20 predicted proteins | sample 1613511 | NCBI WGS metagenome assembly OKOB01 (sample SAMN04436861, study PRJEB24849) | human gut metagenome | biome: human gut; feature: NICU; material: stool | host: Homo sapiens | place: USA: Saint Louis, MO | collected 2011-09-08 | reverse complement strand
CCGTAGCGCCGATGGTAGTGTGGGGTCTCCCCATGTGAGAGTAGGGAACTGCCAGACATCAAATAAGTGAAAAGGCCATCCGAAAGGATGGCCTTTTTGCGTTTATGTGAAGAAAAAACGGTAGGCCGGGTAAGGCAAAGCCTCCACCCGGCAAAGCAAATGACTAATGAATCACCTGCGACAGGAATGCACGCGTACGTTCCGACTTCGGATGCGCAAAGAACTCATCCGGTGGGGCCTGTTCAACGATCTCACCGCGGTCCATAAAGATCACCCGGTCTGCCACCGTTCTGGCAAAACCCATCTCATGCGTCACGCACAACATCGTCATCCCGGATTGCGCCAGCCCAATCATAGTATCCAGCACTTCTTTCACCATTTCCGGATCCAGCGCAGATGTCGGTTCGTCAAACAGCATAATTTTGGGTTTCATGCATAGCGAACGGGCGATAGCCACACGCTGCTGTTGTCCGCCTGAGATCTGGCCGGGAAACTTATTGGCGTGCTCTGCAATACGTACGCGTTCGAGGTAATGCATTGCCAACGCCTCCGCTTCCTGTTTCGGCATCTTTCGTACCCAAATCGGCGCAAGCGTACAGTTCTGCAGAACGGTCAGGTGAGGAAATAGATTAAAGTGCTGAAATACCATCCCCACTTCCTGGCGAACGCGTTCGATATTGCGAATATCTTCATTCAGCTCGATACCATCAACCACAATGCGTCCCTGCTGATGCTCTTCAAGATGGTTGATACAGCGAATGGTTGTCGATTTACCTGAACCGGAAGGGCCGCAAAGAACGATTCGTTCGCCTTGCTTTACCTTGAGATTAATGTCTTTCAGGACATGAAACTGTCCATACCATTTATTCACATTTTCCAGCGTAATCATCGCGTCGGCGGGTGTCATAGTAATTTGGCTCATAATTTCCTCAGTGCGGTGTACGCCCGGTGTTAAAGCGCTTTTCCAGGTGCTGGCTGTAGCGCGACATGCTAAAACAAAAGATCCAGTAGATCAGAGCAGCAAAGACATATCCCTCGGTGGACATGCCCAGCCAGGCAGGGTCAACGGTTGCCTGCTGCACGCTGCTAAAGAGATCGAACAATCCGATGATGATGACCAGGCTGGTATCTTTGAAGAGGGCAATGATCGTGTTGACCAGGCCCGGGATCACCAGCTTGAGTGCTTGTGGAAGGATGACCAACCCCTGCGTTTTCCAGTATCCGAGAGCCAGTGATTCCGCTGCTTCGTACTGGCCTTTAGGTAACGCCTGCAGGCCACCACGCACAACTTCAGCGACATAGGCAGACTGAAACAGAATCACCCCGACCAGGGCACGAATCAGTTTGTCGATCGTTGTACCTTCTGCCATAAACAGCGGCAGCATGACCGAAGACATAAACAATACGGTGATCAGTGGTACGCCACGCCAGAACTCAATGAAGATCACGGAGAGCACACGCACGACCGGCATTGTTGAACGACGACCCAGAGCGAGTAAAATGCCCCACGGCAGAGCGCCAGCTATCCCCACAGAAGCGATAATCAACGTCAGCGTCAGACCGCCCCACTGGCGTGTTTCAACGCGTTCCAGCCCCAGGAAGCCGCCATACAACAACACCCAAACAATAATGGGATACGCCACAGCCCAGCCGGCAATATAGCGTCCGCGATGAGGTAGCTTTTTCCAGAACATTACGGCGATGGAAAGCAGACCGATAACCAGCGCCAGATTAATCCGCCAGCGCTGTTCATGAGGATACAATCCATACATGAACTGGCCAAAACGCTCGTGAATAAACACCCAGCATGCGCCCGCTTTCGTACAGTCGGCACGCGTGGAACCCACCCAGTTCGCCTGCAGGAATGCCCAGTTGAGTAGCGGCGGGATCAGTTCCCACATCAACCACAGGCAGACTATTGTCAGCAGGCTGTTGCTCCAGCTGGAGAACAGGTTCTTACGTGCCCAGATAATGAAACGTCCACCGGTTGTGCTGGCTGGACGCGAGGAGTGCGACAGTATCGCTTTCGACATCATAAATCCTTAGCGCTCGACCAGTGCAATACGGCGGTTATAAAGGTTCATCAGCAATGAAATCGCCAGACTGATGATCAGATAGACAGACATGGTGATGGCAATGGTTTCTATAGCTTGTCCGGTCTGGTTAAGCACGGTGCCGGCGAAGAGAGACACCATATCCGGGTAACCAATCGCGGCGGCCAGCGATGAGTTTTTGACAATGTTGAGATATTGACTGGTCAGTGGCGGAATGATTACCCGCAGGGCCTGGGGAATAATGACCTGGCGCAGCGTCACGGTATTCGGTAAACCAAGTGAACGCGCCGCCTCGTGCTGTCCGTAAGGCACCGCCTGGATCCCGGAGCGAATGATTTCTGCAATAAATGCGGAGGTATAAATCGAGAGCGCCAGCGTGAGTGCTGCCAGTTCAGGAATTAACACCATCCCGCCCTGGAAATTGAACCCGCGCAGATGGGGGATATCCCAGTGCAAAGCCGCACCAAAAAGCCAGTGAGCGACTAACGGTAAGCCAACAATTAGCGCAGCGCCAACGGGCCATGTTTTACGAAGCTGCCCTGTTTTAATCTGGTGCTTGCGGTTATAACGGAACAGCCCCACAGAAATGGCGATCGCAATAATAACTGCGACGATGAAGGCGTAAAGCCCTTCGGCGAACTGCGGAGAGGGAATGTATAGCCCACGATTACTCAGGAAAAACAGCTCAAACGCATCGACGGCCTGGCGGGGGCCAGGAAGGTTACGCAGGACCGCGAAATACCAGAAAAAGATCTGCAGCAGCGGTGGGATGTTGCGGAAAGTCTCAATATAAAAGGTTGAAAGCTTCCGCAGGAGCCAGTTTTCAGAAAGACGAGCCAGGCCAATAAAGAAACCCAATATCGAGGCGAAGACAATACAAAGCGCCGATACCAGCAGCGTATTCAGTAAACCGACCACAAACACGCGTCCGTACGTGTCACCTTCCTCATAATCAATAAGATGCTGAACAATACCAAACCCTGCACTGCGATCCAGGAACGCAAAACCGGAGGTAATACCGCGGTTATTCAGGTTGGTGATGGTGTTATGGATGAGATACACGGCGATGAGAACAACCGCAACAATAGCAATGATCTGGAATAGCCAGGCGCGGACCGCGGGATGAGAAAAGGATAGCGTTCCTTTTACGGCTGAGCGGCGATGGGACATAAAGAAACCTCAGTAACCATGACTCTGGACTGGGCACCGCCTGAGCAGTGCCCGTTACAGCTTTGACTTAACGTACTGGTGGCGCGTACTGAATGCCGCCGTTATTCCAGAGATTGTTCTGGCCGCGTTTGATCTTCAGCGGGCTTTCCGATCCCACGTTGCGCTCAAAGATCTCAGAATAGTTACCCACCTGCTTGATGATGTTGTAAGCCCACTTGTTATCCAGCTTCAGATCCTTGCCGAAATCACCCTCTTTACCGAGCAGGTGAGCCATATCCGGGTTGGATGGATTAGCGGCTTTCTCATCAACGTTTTTCGAGTTGATGCCCATCTCTTCCGCGTTCAGCATGGCAAACAGGGTCCAGCGAACAATGGAGAACCAGTCTTCATCACCACGACGAACAACAGGTCCGAGAGGTTCTTTGGAGATCACTTCTGGCAGCACAATCCATTCTGCCGGGTTGCTCAGCTTAATACGTAAGGCATACAGCTGTGACTGGTCAGAGGCCAGCGTGTCGCAACGGCCGGATTCCAGTGCTTTGGCTGATTCATCCGAGCGATCAAACGTCACAGGGGTGTATTTCATCTTATTGGCTTTGAAATAATCCGCGACGTTCAGCTCAGTATCCGTACCCGCCTGGATACATACGGTGGCGCCATCCAGTTCTTTGGCACTTTTCAGGCCCGCTTTATTGTGGGTCAGGAATCCGATGCCGTCATAATAGGTCACGCCGGTAAATGACATCCCCATACCTGCATCACGAGAGGAGGTCCAGGTGGTATTACGAGAGAGCATGTCAACTTCACCGGATTGCAGCGCCGTAAAGCGTTCTTTCGCCGTCAGCGGGGTGTATTTTACTTTGCTGTCATCCCCAAAAACGGCAGCTGCGACGCCGCGGCAGACATCCACATCAATACCGGTAAATTTGCCGTTCGCATCGGCATATGAGAAGCCAGGCAGACCATCACTGATACCACATTGAACAAAACCTTTCTTTTTAACGGCATCCAGTGTCGTACCCGCATGGGCCTGGCCCGCTACGGCAAACAACATGCCTGCAGCGGTCAGGCTGGCTATCATCGTCTTTTTCATAATGCATCCTGTGTGGCGAAATTTATCGTTATAGAAGCGCTTTTTAAGCGCTAAACCTGTCTGTGGCTTTGGCCAACGTTTATAAAGCAAACGTAATGCCAGTTTTGCGTTCCACAAAATAAGTGATAACAGAACGCTTAATGCTGAGTGTAGACACGCTTAAATAAAACGAATGCCCCGAAACGGTGCGAAATTACAACCTGTGCCACAAATCGGAGCAAAAGTTTCGATGAGGATGAGATAAATCAAGAGATAGTTTCTGAAGTGAATATTGGCAGGGTATTCAATAAGATTAATGTGTGAAAATCATCACGATAAAATATGAAATAAACTTTTATATACTAAAAAGATGTGATAGCCAGTCGATGGGAATTAATTTCTTGAATAAAAACGGGGCTATTTTTTTACTTATTAGAAAACAATGCACTTTTTAAACGCAAAAGCGCGGCCCGAGCCGCGCTTTCTTAATTGATGTTACTTCGTCAGGGCAACGATACCCAGCGTCAAACCCGCCACGGCAGCCGCTCCGCCGGCGATAGCACCCGCGGTTTCCCAGTTATCCTGGGTGGTGCCTTTCATACAGGTATTGGTATGAACCAGTCGACCCTGGTCATCGTAAACCGGTACACATGGAGAATCGTGCGCGCATCCAGCAAGTAGCGCAGCGAGAAGTGCAACGGAAATGAATCTTTTCATGATGTTACCTCAGTATTATTTCTCATTCGCTACAAAGCCAGGAGGGCTATTAACGAACTGGAGGCTATTTTACCACCGGGGTAACACCTCGTTGCACGGGGAATAATCTCAAAGTATGTCGTTTGTAAAAATCGTGGAGAAAAGTCGGTTTCAGGATGAATTAATGGAGAAATTATGGAGACACCACAGGGCGTTTCTACTTAATGTAAATCACCGCATTTTTAACACTGCAATTCAATAATGTCTAATTTATTGTTTATATTAAAAATAAAAAAGGCACCACAGGGTGCCTTTCAGGGGGACGTTACTCTTTATGGCGGGTAAACCGTCGCCGGACAACCACAAAGAAAACGGGAACGAAGAAAATCGCCAGCAGCGTCGCGGAAAGCATGCCTCCCATAACGCCCGTACCGACAGCATTTTGCGCACCGCTCCCGGCTCCGGTACTGATTACCAGCGGCATGACGCCAAGGATAAAGGCCAGGGAGGTCATCAGGATCGGTCGAAGGCGCATCCTTGATGCTTCCAGGGTGGCTTCAATAATCCCTTTACCTTCTTTATCCATCAGGTCCTTAGCAAATTCGACAATCAGGATGGCGTTTTTCGCCGACAGGCCAATTGTCGTCAGCAGGCCAACCTGGAAATAGACGTCATTGTTCAATCCGCGCAGCGACGCGGCGAGCAGAGCACCGATAACACCCAGCGGCACAACCAGCATCACGGAGAATGGGATGGACCAGCTCTCATACAGGGCCGCCAGACACAGGAACACCACGATCAGTGAAATGGCATACAGTGCGGGCGCCTGGTTACCGGAAAGGCGTTCCTGATAAGACATGCCCGTCCAGTCATAGCCAATTCCTGCAGGCAGTTTTGCGGCCAGGCTTTCCATCAACACCATCGCTTCCCCGGTACTTTTACCCGGTGCGGATTCCCCGAGGATCTCCATTGAAGGCATCCCGTTGAAGCGTTCCAGGCGAGGTGAGCCATAAACCCAGTGAGAGTAGCTAAAGGCGGAGAAGGGAACCATCTCTCCGTTCGCGCTGCGCACGTAAAGGTTGTTAATGTCCCCCGGCAGCATGCGGAAACGGGCATCTGCCTGCACGTAAACTTTTTTCACGCGCCCGTGGTCGATAAAGTCGTTCACATAGGTGCCACCCAACGCCGTCGAGATGGTCTGGTTGACGTCGGAAAGGCTGACGCCCAATGCCTGCGCCTTTTCCTGATCGACATCCAGCTTGAACTGAGGCGTATCTTCCAGTCCGTTTGGACGCACGCGCACCAGCAGGTCTGGGTGCTCTTTTACCATCCCGAGCAGTTGATTACGTGCCTGCGTCAGCTGGGTATGTCCCAGGTTAGCCTGATCGATAAGTTCAAAGTCGAATCCCGTTGCGGTTCCAAGCTCAATAATCGCAGGCAGGTTGAACGGGAACACCAGGCCGTCTTTAATCTGACTGAACGCTTTTGTCGCGCGACCCACGATAGCTTCAACGCTATTTTTCTCGCCCGGGCGCTCCTCCCAGGGCTTCAGGCTGACAAAGGCAATACCGGAGTTCTGACCCTGGCCGCTAAAGCTAAAGCCGTTTACGGTGAAGACGGATTCAACGTTCGCCTTCTCTTTGCCCAGATAGTAGTCCTGAACCTGGTCGAGGACCGCCTGAGTACGCGTCTGGGTCGCCCCCGCCGGGAGTTGAACCATTGTCATAAAGACCCCCTGGTCCTCTTCGGGCAGGAAGGAGGTCGGTAAGCGCAGGAACAACACCGCCATGCCACCAACAATAATGACATACACCACCAGATAGCGACCGGTCTTACGCAAAATACCGCTCACGCTGTTGCTATAGTGTTCCACACTCTTATCAAAGAGCGCATTAAACCAGCCAAAGAAACCCCCTTTCTTCTCATGGTGGTCGCTGGAGACGGGCTTAAGCAACGTTGCGCAGAGTGCGGGGGTCAGGATCAGCGCGACCAGCACGGATAGCGCCATCGCGGAAACGATAGTTAACGAGAACTGGCGATAGATGGCCCCAGTCGAGCCACCAAAAAATGCCATCGGAACAAAGACCGCCGAGAGGACCATGGCGATCCCCACCAGCGCGCCCTGAATCTGCTCCATCGACTTCTGCGTGGCCTCTTTCGGCGGCAGTTTATCTTCCACCATCACGCGCTCAACGTTCTCGACGACCACGATGGCGTCATCAACCAGTAGCCCTATCGCCAGCACCATCCCAAACATCGTCAGGGTATTGATGGAGAAACCGAACGCAGCCAGCACGGCGAAGGTCCCCAGCAGAACAACCGGCACGGCGATCGTTGGGATCAGCGTTGCCCGCAGGTTTTGCAGGAACAGATACATGACCAGGAAGACCAGAATGATCGCCTCAAACAGGGTCTTCACCACTTCATGAATCGAGATTTTCACAAAAGGCGTGGTGTCGTAGGGGTAGACGACCTTCAGTCCCTGCGGGAAGAACTGTTGCAGTTGTACCAGCTTGCTCTTAATGGCTGCCGCCGTATCCAGCGCGTTTGCACCAGTAGCGAGCTTAATCCCCAGACCGGTTGCCGCCTGCCCGTTTATTTTGGTCACCATATTGTAGTTTTCGCCACCCAACTCAATGCGAGCCACATCCTTCAGATGAACCATTGAGCCGTCCTGGTTCACTTTGAGCGTGACGCGACCAAACTCTTCCGGTGATTTCAGGCGAGTTTGCGCGATGATGGAGGCATTCAGCTGCTGTCCAGGGACTGATGGTGTTCCACCCAACTGGCCTGCTGCTATCTGGTCGTTCTGCGTTTTTAACTGATTGATAATATCCAGCGGCGTCAGTTGGTATTTGTTCATCGCGTTACTGTCGAGCCAGATGCGCATCGCATACTGGGCACCAAACAGCTGAACGTCGCCGACACCCGATGTTCGGCTGATGGCATCCTTGACGTTCGAAGCGACGTAGTCGGAGATATCATCCTGAGTAAGGCTTTTATTGTCCGAAACAAAACCGGCGACCAAAAGGAAGCTGCTGCTGGACTTCTCAACGCCAATCCCTTGCTGCTGAACTTCTTGCGGCAGCAGCGGCATGGCCAGCTGCAACTTGTTCTGCACCTGCACCTGGGCGATGTCCGGGTCTGTTCCCGACTCGAAGGTCAGGGTGATGGTGACATTACCCGCTGAATCGCTGGTGGAGGACATATACATCAGGTTATCGATACCGTTCATGTTCTGTTCGATAACCTGGGTCACGGTATCCTGTACCGTCTGGGCATCTGCGCCGGGGTAGGTTGCGGAAATCGCAACGGCTGGCGGGGCAATCGTTGGATACTGGGCAACGGGCAGTTTGAGAATAGCCAGCCCGCCTGCAATCATCAAAATGATGGCAAGTACCCAGGCGAAAACCGGCCGCTGAATAAAGAAATTAGCCATGTCGTCGTTCCTTAACTGGCGGGCGCTGTGGTGGTATCTGGGGTGGCGACGACGGTGGCACCTGGCCTGGCTTTTTGTAATCCGCTGACAATCACGCGGTCACCGTTTTTCAGCCCTTCCGTCACCAGCCAGCGATCGCCAATGGCCTGAGGCGCAACGACGGTGCGTGGCTCAACCTGGTTTTTATCGTTAACCACCATGACTGTTGCATCACCTCGCGGCGTACGGGTCAGACCCTGCTGGGGAATCAGAATTGCATTCGGTTGAGTGCCTTCATCAATGCGGGCGCGAACGAACATCCCGGGTAACAGAAGGTGTTGAGGGTTAGGGAAAATGGCGCGCAAGGTAATCGAACCGGTGCTTTCATCCACCGTGACGTCTGAGAACTGCAATGTTCCTTTCAGCGGATAAGGCTGACCATTTTCCATCAGCAGTTCAACGCTGCTGGCCGTGTCGCCTTTTTGCAGGCTTGTCTGTTTCAGGCGCATAAATTCATTGCTGGACTGGGTGACGTCGACGTAAATCGGATCAAGCTGCTGGACTGTTGCCAGTGCAGAGGCCTGCCCGTTCGTGACGAGAGCACCTTCTGTCACGCTGGATTTGCCGATGCGCCCATCGACGGGAGATGTCACTTTGGTATAGGCAAGGTTAATACGTGCACTTTCGACGCCGGCTTTGGCGGCGATAACACTGGCATCGGCCTGTTGGGCTGTTGCCACGGCCTGGTCATACTCCTGCTTGCTGACATACTGGGTGCCTACCAGCGGGAGATAACGTTTTACTGTCAGATGCGCAATATTGGCCGCCGCCTGGGCCTTCGCCAGCTCACCTTTCGCGCTGTCGTAAGCCGCCTGATAGGTCGCAGGATCAATCTGGTAAAGCGAATCTCCTGCTTTTACATCGCTACCTTCCGTGAAGTTACGACGCAGGATGATACCGCTAACCTGTGGACGAACCTCCGCCACGCGGAATGCATCCGTTCTGCCCGGGAGTTCAGTGGTGACCGCCAGCGGCGCGCTTTTCACGATATGCACGCTGACCTGAGGTGCCTGGGGATGTTGTTGTTGGTTTTCCTGGCCATCGCATCCAGAGAGCAGTACAGCGCAGACAATGAAACCGGATAAGGGCAAACGTCTGAAATGATTCGTCATTACTGTTCCTTTAAATACCCATTAACCGAGATTTGCCGTAGAACGGTCGTTGGGGCAGAGGGATAAAAAAATAAAATGTAGCTGCGTATAATAATGAGGATATTTAATGTTTTTTAATTTATAAGTGCGAATGGCGAGGCTTGAAGGAAAAATCAGAATGGGGCCCGGAGAAGATATGAATATACTCACCTCCTGGCTAACCAGAGAAAGAGGGTTTAATGCCTTAAAATATTCATACCATGAATTAAATATTGATTATGCATTTGTATTAATTATGGATTAAGGGAATTGACTTTTTTTGTGCAAAATGAAAACGGGTTTTAGGGAATAATTCCAGCCATCCGAACCCGAGGTTACGTATAAACCAAGTGAGTAACGAGTAGCTGCCTATGGCGCGTAAAAAGAAAGAAGAGGCTCAACAGACCCGACAGCAGTTGATTGAGGCGGCTATCGGGCAGTTTGCGACACGTGGCGTGGCCAGCACGACGCTGACGGATATCGCGGATGCCGCAAAGGTTACGCGCGGTGCCATCTACTGGCACTTTACCAGTAAAACAGAGATATTTAATGCGATCTGGGAACAGCAATTACCGCTGCGTGACATTATTTGTGACAGGCTTTCTCTTTCCGAAAATGATGACCCGTTGTTAATGCTTCGTGAGCAATTTATTACTGCGCTACAGTATATCGCGCATGAACCCCGGCAATGCGCGCTTTTACAAATTCTGTATCATAAATGTGAGTTTCATAGCGATATGATTTCAGAAGATGAAATCCGTAAACGCATTGGCTTTAATTATGATTCTTTACGTATTACGCTGGAAAAATGTATTTCTCAGAGAATCGTTGCGGCGCAGATGAATGTTGAACTGACCATGATTGTATTGCATGGCTTTTTTAGCGGAATCATTAAAAACTGGTTAATGAATACCGACAGTTTTAATCTCTATCAACAGGCACCCGCGCTGGTCGACAGTATTCTGGCGACACTCCCTGTCTTGCGAGTGTCGCCTCAAGATGACTACAGCTCAGCGCCAGGCAACATTTCACCTCGCGCACAAAGCGCCTCTATGGTCTGCGCGCTGGCTGGTTTGCCTAACAGATAACCCTGAAGGGTGTTACAACCCAGCTCTGTTAAAAAGGTTTGCTGGGCTTCGGTTTCCACACCTTCAGCCACGACTTTCAGGTTAAGTGTTTTTGCGAGAGCCACAATCGCCGAGACAATGGTGGCGTCCTCGCTTTCCCCGCTTAACTCTTTTACAAATGCTCTGTCGATCTTCAGTTCACAGGCCGGTAAACGCTTGAGATACAGCAGGCTTGAATACCCGGTTCCAAAGTCATCAATGGACGCTTTCACGCCTGCATTCGTCAATTCTGTCAGCACCCGTACGCTCTCATCCGGATTGCTCATTGCCGTCGTTTCCGTAACTTCCAGGATCAGCATTTCCGGCGGTACCTGATGGCGCTCCAGGCAGTCGAGAACCGTTTTAACCAGTGATGGTTGTTCAAACTGCAATGTCGACAGGTTTACAGCCATTGACCAGTCTTGATGTCCCTGAAGATGCCATTCTCTCAGCTGGCGGCAGGCTTCATTGATCACCCAGTTACCAATAGGGATGATAAGCCCCGTCTTTTCCGCCAGTGGCAGGAAAAGATCCGGCGTCAGTAGTCCCTGCTTAGGATGTTGCCAGCGCAACAGTGCCTCAAACCCGAGGAGAGGTCCTGCGGGCGCGTGAAATTTTGGCTGATACAACAGGTGCAGCTCATTGCGTTCGATGGCCATCCACAGATCGTTCATTAACTGAAGATGGGTCTGCGCCAGGGTGTTCATGGAAGGCTGGAAAAAGTGATAACCGTTTCGGCCCATATGCTTGGTGTGGTACATCGCCGCGTCGGCGTTAAACATCAACTCGCGTTCGGTTTTGCCGTCGTGAGGATAAAAAGCGATACCAATGCTGAGGGTCACCATCAGTTCATACGGGTCGAGGTTGAACGGGCTATCGATCGCGCGTACCAGCGAATTTGCCAGCGAGGCCGCATCGTCCGGGCCTTCGCCCTCAGCCAGCAGAACAAACTCATCACCGCCGATACGTGCAAGAGTGAACTGGCCCTTCAGAAGCAGCAGCAGACGCTGCGTAACGGCGACCAGCAGTTTGTCACCGACATCATGACCATAGGCGTCATTGATGGCTTTAAAGCCGTCGAGATCCATAAACATCAGCGCAAAATGGGTTCCTTCACGATCGGCTTTACTGATCGCCTGATCGAGTCGGTCTTCCAGCAGGATGCGGTTGGGCAGACGCGTTAGCGTATCCTGCAGCGCCAGTTGAGCAAGTTCCCGGTTCGCTTCTGCAAGCGATGAGGCCAGTAGAGCAGTACGTGCCTGAAGACGGGCATCCAGCATCGACACCAGCAGGGTGATCCCAAGAATAGAGAGCGCGACGACGCTGACCAGCATGGCGAGCCAGCTGCTGTTAATACCAACATGGTGCGTCATCGTCGACATTGGAAACTGCGCGGCTCTCATCCCGGCGTAGTGCATACCGGCAATGGCAATGCCCATTGTGATGGCGGCACCCAGACGCATCAGCACGACCTGAGCCGCTTCGTGACGCAGGCGGAAGGTCAGCCACAATGCAGCAAGCGAAGCGGCAAGGGCAATGACGACTGAAATGGCCACCCACAACGTGTCCCAGACGATACCGGGCCTCACTTCCAGCGCGGCCATACCGGTGTAATGCATGGCGATAATACCGCTTCCCATCACCAGCGCGCCGGGTAGCAGACGGCGCAAGCGCAGTTGTTCACAGCTGACGAGCCAGAGTGCAAACAGTGAAGAACCCACGGCAATGACCATGGATAGAATGGTCAGGCTGACGTTGTAACTCATGCTCATGGAGAGGTCCATCGCCAGCATGCCGATAAAGTGCATAGCCCACACGCCAATGCCCATCGCAATACCGCCGCCAGCCAACCAGACGCGGGCGGCGACGCCCTGACTTCCGGCGACGCGTGCCGCCATATTCAGTGCGGTATACGACGCGAGGATGGCCACAACGAAGGAGAGAACTACAAGGATAAGGTTGTATTGGCTAACCAGCATGGTCGGTTCTACTCGTGTCTGACGTTAAGCAGGAGAGGTTGAGAAGGGCGAGACATTATCACCGTAAGGTAATGGCTCAAAGGGTTTTAAATCCCCGTTTTTAGTGGGTAATTCGGGGGCAGTGACGTCAGGGCGTTAATCGAGTTCTGAGCAGTTCACTAATTTGAGCGGGTTCACGGAGTTCATATTGCGGCACTTGTCGGTTTCAGTGCTCATCAGTTCAATCCACTGCATCAAAAGGGCATCGAAGAGGAAAACGGAGATTGCAAAGACAACCAGCCACCAGTATTTACGAATCATTGTGTCATTCCGCGAAAAGAGAACCACTGAAGTGGTGGAAATATACACGAAAAGTTGCGGTTTAAAAGCGGGATACGCGAGGGTTTACAAAGCGTTGACGATAACATTAACAGGCAATAAAAAAGGCGCATCCCCATGCCGAGTAGCGCCTTTTTAAACAAGCATTTCGCTAATCGAAATTAGTTCATGCCGTATTTTTTCAGTTTCTTACGCAGAGTACCACGGTTGATACCCATCATCAGCGCAGCGCGGGTCTGGTTACCGCGGGTGTATTGCATGACCATGTCCAACAGTGGCTGTTCAACTTCAGCCAGTACCAGCTCATACAGGTCATTAACATCCTGACCATTCAGTTGAGCAAAATAGTTCTTCAGTGCCTGTTTAACCGAGTCACGCAGGGGCTTTTGAGTTACCTGGTCCTGAGAGTTAACGGTAGAAACGGTCAGTACGTCAGAATTTACGCGTTGTTCGAACATAGTTCTGTCAGCTCTTTATTTCATTACGCAAGATTTTCGAAGTATGCCTCCAACGCCTCCAGCTGTTCGCTGGCATCCTCTATGGCGTTGAATGTGCGCCGAAACTGGTCATCTGGAGCGTGCTCCTGGAGATACCAGGAGACGTGTTTACGCGCAATTCGGTACCCTTTTGCCTGACCATAATGGTCATGCAGTTCCCGAACATGCGAACAAAGCAAGCGCTTAACCTCTGCCAGAGGCAGTGGGGCAAGCAGCTCCCCAGTGTCCAGATAATGCTGGATTTCCCGGAAGATCCAGGGTCTTCCCTGAGCTGCACGTCCTATCATCAGAGCATCAGCTCCCGTATAGTCGAGCACAGCCCTGGCTTTAAGCGGGTCAGTTATGTCGCCATTCGCGATAATCGGAATGGAAACCTTCTGCTTAACTGCCCGAATGCTGTCGTATTCAGCTTCACCATTGAACAAACAGGCGCGAGTGCGTCCATGAATGGTCAGGGCCTGAATGCCACAGTCTTCGGCCAGTTGGGCAATCTCTACACAGTTACGGTGTTCCGGCGACCAACCCGTGCGAATCTTCAACGTAACAGGAACGTCCACCGCGCTGACAACCGCCGTCAGGATAGACTTCACCTGATCGGGGTATTGCAGAAGGGCTGAACCTGCAAGCTTGCGATTCACTTTCTTGGCCGGGCAACCCATATTGATATCAATAATCTGGGCGCCACTTTCCACGTTAATACGCGCGGCATCTGCCATCTCTTCAGGCACGCTTCCGGCGATTTGCACGGTGCGGATACCTGGCTCATCAATGTGCACCATCCGAAGGCGGGATTTATCGCTTTCCCAGACCTGCGGGTTAGACGACATCATCTCGGATACGGTTAAACCGGCTCCCATCTCATAGCACAGCGTCCTGAACGGCCGGTCGGTAATACCTGCCATTGGGGCTGCGATCAGGCGATTTCTAAGCTGGTGGTGTCCGATGCGCATGAGTTAAGAAATGACCATACTGTGACTGCAAGGCGGCGTATATTACGCATTTTTTGCACGAGATGAAAGGCCAAACTTTGAACAATCCACTGTTGTAGATCAAGGAATCGCCGCTCAATCATTCCGTTAAAAATTATTCATCATTTAAATCATTGGGTTATAATTAAATGATTGTTTTATGAGCGCTTACAATTTCCCGTAACTTCTCATCATTTCTCATTAAACGCGACAGTTGAGCGGGATAATCTGCTGTTTTTCGCAGCAGATTTCCTCACTTCTTTGCGATCTCTGTCGCATTTTAGAACATGATCTCAGGGCAAAAAATGCAGATTATTCGACCACAAGACGGCCATGCAGGGCCTGTACCGGGCGGTTGTTATCGTGATGCATTGTATGGGTGAATTTCTCCAGCTGCTCTGCTGAGAGCGTGAGAGGGTGCTTAAGCACAATCCAGGTGACGCCTTCTGAACAAGGTGGGGTGGTCAGTGAACCGCTGAAGCGCCAGTAAGTTTTGTTGACCGGGAGCAGCTTGTTCAGGTTGAGATCCTGCTTAATGGAGATGTTCTGTTCGGCCTGCTGGGGCATCACGCTCCACAGCTTATCAAGCTCCGGGTTCGCGGCGCCTTTATCAAACATGACGGCCACTACGGTCAGCTCACCTGCGCTATTTTTATGCACCAGATGCATTTCCATTGCGTATTTTTTGCCATGCACGGTGTTCTCGCTCGGCGCGTGGAAATGGAACTGCTGCAGAGTCCAGGCTTGATTATCCAGGGTTATCGTGTCGCGGGTATCCGCTTTCTCACTGGCCTGAATGGTATGGCCATTGTTCGTCAACGTCATGGGGCCATCAATGTAGTGCGTTTTAAGCGGAGAGAAATGGGCGTTTGCAGTCGATTCAATGTTAATCGGAGACTGATACATCCCGTTTTGACAGGTCTTGTAGGCCTCGTCCAGTTCACCCCAGTGTTCCGGTGAACCTTCCCCTTCGTAGCTCCAGTGTGAAGCGAAAGCTGATGCCGAGATCATACTCAGCGCAATCAGCGCTGCCTTGCCAGTAATGTGTTTCATAATATTCTTCCGGTGAATTGTTGTAATTCAAATCATTATGATTTGTGTGGTTATTTTACCGGAGAAATGCGCGGGGAGAGAGGACTATCAGTGGAGGAGAGGCGTGGTCAGATGACCACGCCAAATGCTTATTTTTTACGACCGGTGATCCTGCACCACTCCTCTTTCTCTACCACCGGGTCAAGGGCGAAGAGATCCGCGTAGGCTTCACACACGCTGTCGGCCTGGCTTGCCAGGATACCTGAAAGCCCCAGCAGACCGCCCTCAACGGGCAGTACGCTGATTAACGGTGCCAGTTCACGTAATGGGCCTGCCAGGATGTTGGCGACCACCACGTCGGCTTTCATGGCCGCTGGCTGCGCATCCGGTAAATACAGCTCCAGACGATCGGAGACGCCGTTACGCTCGGCGTTATCGCGGCTGGCCTGAATTGCCTGCGGATCGATATCGATCCCAATCGCTTTTGCCGCACCCAGTTTCAGCGCCGCGATAGCGAGGATCCCGGAGCCGCAGCCGAAGTCGATCACGGTTTTTCCTGCCAGATCCAGACCGTCCAGCCACTGCAGGCACAGGGAGGTGGTGGGGTGGGTGCCGGTACCAAATGCCAGGCCCGGGTCGAGCATCACGTTGACGGCGTTTTCATCAGGCACTTCGCGCCAGCTTGGGCAGATCCACAGACGCTTGCCAAATTGCATCGGGTGGAAGTTATCCATCCACTCCCGTTCCCAGTCTTTATCTTCCAGCTGTTCGATCTTGTGCACGAAACCTGCACCTAACAGTGGATGGTTTTCCAGAATCGCGACGACCTCTTTCATGTCGGTCTCGGCATCGAAAAGTCCAATGACGTCGGTATCACCCCACAGGCGCGTTTCGCCCGGCAGCGGCTCGAAGACCGGCGTGTCATGCGTGTCCTGGAAGGTGATGGAGACCGAGCCGGCCTCCATCAGCGCATCGCTCAGTTCCTCGGCGTTCGCGCCGGTTGTGTTCAGTTTTAATTGGATCCACGGCATGGCAAAACTCTTTATTTATCAGTAGAAATCATAGCGGACTGTGGGACGGGCTGACCGAAACGGTTCCCCACCACAAACGCCAGTAAACTTAGCAGTAACGAAGGCACAATAGGATGGAAGCCCAGGTACTGAATCTTAAACGTTGCGAGTACGGCATACAGCACACCGCCAACAATCATCGCGCCCAGCGCGCCTGCAGCATTGGCACGTTCCCAGTAGAGACCTAACACCAGCGGCCAGAGGAAAACGGCTTCAAGGCCGCCGAACGCCAGCAGGTTCAGCCAGATGATCATCTCCGGCGGGCGCCATGCGGCTAACAGCAGCAATGCCCCTAACACCAGCGTAATAATGGCTGACATACGCTTCAGGCGACGTTCATTTTCTACCTGCTCAGGACGCAGGTTGAGATAGAGATCTTTAATGATCGTCGCGGAGCTTTGCAGTAGCTGGGCGTTGATAGTGGACATAATAGCGGCCATTGGCGCAGCAAGGAAAATCCCGGCGGCAAATGGCGGCAGCACTTTAACCATCAGTGTCGGGATCACCAGATCCGGCACGGTAAGGTCAGGGATGACTGCACGTCCTAATGCACCCGCCAGATGCATACCGAACATCAGGATCGCGACGACAATCGTCCCGATAATAATGCCTTTGTGAACGGCTTTGCTGTCTTTATAGGAGATACAGCGCACGGCGGTATGGGGCAGACCAATCACCCCAAAGCAGACTAACACCCAGAACGACGTCATAAATGCCGGAGAAAGAATATCATCCGCGCCTTGCGGCGAGACCAGTTTCGGATCTATGGCTTCCAGGGTTTCCACCGCATGCGTAAGTCCACCCGCAGCATGAACGATGCCCACCAGCAGAACGATCGTACCAATCAGCATGACCATTCCCTGCAGCGTATCGTTCAGCACGCTGGCGCGGAATCCGCCAAACGCAGTATACAGCGCAATGCTTACCCCGAAGATAATCAACCCTGTCTCGTAGGGGATCCCGGCTGCCGTTTCCAGCAGACGAGCTCCACCGATAAACTGCACCGTCATCGCACCAATAAAGGCGACCAGCAGGCTCAGGCTTGCCAGCCATACCAGCAAGCGACTCTGGTAGCGTGCAAACAGCATATCGTTGAGCGTCACGGCGTTATAGCGCCGTGCCAGAATGGCAAACTTTTTACCCAGAATACCCAGAGAGAGCCAGACGGCAGGTAGCTGGATCATGGCCAGCAGTACCCAGCCTAACCCGTACTTATACGCGGCACCGGGACCGCCGATAAATGAACTGGCGCTGATGTAGGTGGCCGTCAGCGTCATGGCCAGCACGACGCCACCCATCGAACGGCTACCGAGGAAATACTCATTCAGAAAGGCGCCGGTCGCCCTTTTACGCATGGCATAAATGGACAAGCCAAATACGACCAGCAGGTATGCGACAAGCGGCAGAATGACTTCAAGCTGCATCATCGTCCTCCAGCGGAATATCCCGGTAGATAAATTTAACCATCGCCCAGCACAGCAGGATAAATACCAGCGGTACCAGCAGGCACGCCATTTCAAACCAGTGTGGCAGGCCGGTAATACCGATGTCTGAATTAGGTAAGTAAGCGGTTACCAACCATGCGGCAAGATAGAGAAGGGTCAGCCACAGCGCCCAGCGCGCTTCTTTATGGGCCTGAACAAAACGAGCGTCCATCCACTCTCCTGGATAATTCATAGTGAGAGGCGGATTGTACGCATTGCAGGGGGGATACCAAATCATTTTCTGCTGCGCCAGAAACTGGCGCAGCAATAAAGCATTTACTTCACAATGGAGAGATCGACATTCACGTTTGCCGTCCAGTCAGTGTTGTGCCAGTCATTCGCAATCAGGTGGAGAACACCCGTATAGCTGCCCTGAGGCAAAAGCGGGTTATCTTCTGCTTTATAAGCGATTCTTAAATATGCACTTGTTCCAGAGTTGCAGTTTACCGCGGTGTTAACGGAATGAATATTGCAGCCGCCATGGCTGTTCTGGCCACGCAGTTTCACGATGAAGCTTCTGTTACGACTATCGACAACCTGCGCATACAGTGGCGTTTCACCATCCTCAACCCAGACCAGAGAGGTAGGGCCAGCCTTAGGTGTGTTGGTCACAAAAGCAATATTCACAGTGTTATCTTCAGCCGGAACTTCAATCGTTATCGGGGAAGAGCCGTTCAGGCTACCGGTAAAGGTTTTCGCAACTTTCTTAGGTTGAGGTAAATTCAGCGCATTAATTGCTGCAATCGCCTCTGCGGAAAGGGGAATATTCCACTGCTGGAAATACTGGTTCAGATTAACGCCGGCGATTTTACTGGCATTAAGCGTAAACCAGTCGATTTTTTTCTGGCTGCTATTAACCAGGGTTGGGTCATTCTGGTTAACTTCACGGTAAGCTTTCGACAGTGCCGGGTAAAGCTGTGGCCAGCTCGTCATTATTTCACCAAAGAAAGACGCCCTACGGAACAGATCTTCTTTAGCAAAATTCCAGGTGTGCCCGGATTTCAGCAGAGTGCCGACAGCGTGTTGATCCCAACCGAAACCGTAAAAGCCTTCATTACTATGACAGTTTTTGAAATCGGTATCGCCGAGGGTGGTGTAACATGCAGCGATAGAATAAAGGTTGACGGTAACTTCTCCCTGGTCACTCCAGGACCATCCCATCTGGAACTGATGACCGTATTCGTGCCAGTCGAGCCAGCTCGGCGTCTCAGGGATTGAGCTGTCACCACCCACGCCAATCAGCCCTTGCCCGCTATTTGCCCAGCAGCAGCTCTGATAAGAGACGAAGAGCAAGCCACGGCTAGGCTGGTGCAACCAGCTCGAGCCATCCAGCCCATCGACTTTGTCATAAGTAATGGTTCGCAGCAGCGACTGGCGGAGGGTCTGCTCTATATTTTTAGTTGCTGAGTTTTGCGCAATTGCCTGACTTGCAACGAAGCGTGTCCTGCCATCAAACATAAAGTGGTAGCCTGATGGCGTTGTGGCCTGTGCCTGCTGGCGCCACTCGGCTCTGTCATTCATACCAAAGATAAAGAGGGGGTGATACGTACCGCCGTTAACAATATCAACGGAGACGAATGTATCAATATTCTCCATTTTTTTGGTTTTATCCTGACACCCAACGATAAGCAGCGCGTTCTGAGAGAATGTGTAGGTTGTGTCACCGTTTGCATTCAGAATAAGCTCATTAGCAGGACCGACAATACCTTCGTAGTTAGGATCAACGGCAGCATAGCAGGAAACATTTTGCGGAACATCACCGAGACGGAGGGTAACGTTTTCACCCTTGACGCCCCACGTATGTGTTAAGAAGTAATTATTACGTCCACCGTTGGTGGTTCTGTTCGTGCCATTGCCATGAACTTCGGTAACAGGAATTTGATAGCGACCTTGTTCAGCCTCACCGTAAACTTTTAAAGTACGGTTGAGCCAGAACAGGGGGTTATTGACATTTTGTACATCATAGGTTGATGCATAAGCTGGATTGATTAAATTATTGTAGTCAATACCTAATTCATCGAGTGCTTCAGTAAATCCCGGATTATTTTTCCACTCGTCCCACATCGTTTGGTTAGTAGAGACCGTCTCCGCCGCATAACAAGCGGAAGAAACAGACGCACAAAGTAGTGCTGCGATGGAAAAAGTTTTCTTTATTCCATGTTGAAATATATTCATAGTTAAAATGTCCGTAATTAAACATGAGGTGAAGCTTGTTTAATTACAACATTTCGTAACGGATTATTAAATGTAGAACTAATTAATATTCATTGTAGTCAATCTGATAAATAAGCAAGTCAGGCCGAATCATTTTCTGCTGCGCCAGAAACTGGCGCAGCAATAAAGCACTTACTTCACAATGGAGAGATCGACATTCACGTTTGCCGTCCAGTCCGTGTTGTGCCAGTCACGCGCAATCAGATGAAGAACACCCGTATAGCTGCCCTGAGGCAGATGCGGGTTATCTTCTGCTTTATAAGCGACTCTTAAATATGCGCTTGTTCCTGAGTTGCAGTTAACCGCGGTGTTAACGGAATGAATATTGCAGCCGCCATGGCTGTTCTGGCCACGCAGTTTCACGATGAAGCTTCTGTTACGACTATCGACAACCTGCGCATACAGTGGCGTTTCACCATCCTCAACCCAGACCAGAGAGGTAGGGCCAGCCTTAGGTGTGTTGGTCACAAAAGCAATATTCACAGTGTTATCTTCAGCCGGAACTTCAATCGTTATCGGGGAAGAGCCGTTCAGGCTACCGGTAAAGGTTTTCGTCACTTTGTTCGGCTGAGGTAATTTCAGAGCAGCAATTTGTGAGTCAGCATCAGCGGAATAGCCTAAACCCCAACGTGTAAAGAATTCACGTAAATCACGTCCCGCTGCTTTGCTGGCATTGACCACAAAGAAATCAATTTTTTGTTGATTGGTTGCAACCAGAGATTTACCTTTACCCTCGTTATAGGTTTCGCGGTAGGCTTTGCCAATATAAGCGAAGAGATCGGGCCACGATGTTTCAGCTGCGCAAACATCATTAATTTACGGAAGACGTCAGTGTCAGTATCAAACTGGTGTGTTTCGCCAGAGTTCAGGAAAGAACCTACGGCCTGCTGATCCCAGGAGAAATTGTTGTAATACAGGTTTTCGTGACAGGATTTATCCGTTACTTCTCCGCGTAATAGGCGGAAGGCTGAAAGGGACATAATATTATTTGTCACTTCAGTTAACCCGTTCCATGCCCAGGTCATCTGATTTTGATGACCATATTCATGCCAATGACCCCAGCTGGTTTCCGTCGGTAAGCTGTTGCCAAAGCCGATCCCAATACGTCCGGCACCGCCCTGAGACCAGCAGCAGCTGTTAAAAATACCGAAATTCAAACCGCGCAGAGGCTGATGTAAATACGATGACCCATCAAGCCCGTTAACTTTATCATAGTCCATAACGTAGCTTAATTGTTCGCGCAGCATTTGCAGCACGTTGGTATTCTGCGATGCTTTGGCGGTGGAATTATTCACAACATATCGAGAGCGCCCGTCAAAGAGCAGCGTTTGCCCAGTCGGTGTACTCTGCTGGCTAAGGGCCTTCCACTCTTCTTTTGTGTTAAGACCAAAGACAAATAACGGGTGTTTTTTCGCGGTCGTCGATGTGACATCCACACGAACGAGTGTGTTCATATGGCTATAGGTACCACTTTTATCCCAGCAGGCCAGCAGCATTAATCCATTTTCACTCATGGTATATTGCGTTGAGTGATTGGCATTTAACTGCACCTGATATTTAGTTGTGATTGTACCGCTGTATTGATTTTCCAGTCCTGCGTAGCAGACCACATCATCGGGTTGGGAAGAGGTGGTCAATGTGAACGTATCACCCTGTTCACCATAATAATAAGTATTAAAATAGGGATTGCGACCTGTGAAGCCTGTTCTGGCACGAGCTTCATCATGATCTTCAATGGCTGGAATATAATAAATGTCTTTGTCAGCATCACCATAAATTTGCATGGTGCGCTTTTGCCAGTAGAGAACATCAGTCGGGTCGGCTGAACGGGTGAGGGTTTTTTGTGGATCTTCAGATAACAGTTGATAACTCATACCGAGTTCATCCAGAGCTTCATTGAAGGCCTGGTTATCCTGCCATCTTTCCCACCAGTTGGCCGTGGTTTCAGCGTATAAAGGCAAAGACGTTACCGATGCACATAACAGCGCAGCAGCAACACATTTTTTCTGTATGCCACTCTTCAGTATATTCATAAAAGATATGTCCGTTATCGAGAAAATATTAAGAAAAACGGACTCATTACATCACGTCGTAATATCGTTAAGAATTCAGGAATAATTAAAATTAAATGTAGAAAAAATGATGATATTGAATATTTCTGGGTTGGGTTGGGAATATAGCGACGGTGAATGGTTTAGGGGGGGAACAAGGACGAAAAAAATAAACACGCCTGATAAACAGGCGTGTTTTTAGATTACTTCTCGTTGAGGCCGAGTTTCTTCTCAAGATAGTGGATGTTAGTTCCACCATTCTGGAAGTGCTCGTCGCTCATGATGCGCATCTGGAGATCAACGTTGGTTTTAATACCGTCGATGATCAACTCCTGCAGGGCGTTCTTCATGCGGGCAATCGCCACGTCACGGTTTTCGCCGTAGCAGATGAGCTTACCGATCATTGAGTCATAGTACGGCGGTACGGTGTAACCGGCGTAGATATGAGACTCCCAACGCACACCAAAGCCACCCGGCGCGTGGAAACGCGTGATTTTACCCGGGCTTGGCAGGAAGGTGTTCGGGTCTTCGGCGTTGATACGGCATTCAACCGCATGGCCTTTCACCACGACTTCTTCCTGCTTGATGGACAACGGCTGACCCGCAGCGATACGCAGCTGTTCTTTGATCAGGTCAACGCCGGTGATCATTTCAGTAA
>OKOB01000087.1_pt1 | contig 33207 bp, 27 predicted proteins | sample 1613511 | NCBI WGS metagenome assembly OKOB01 (sample SAMN04436861, study PRJEB24849) | human gut metagenome | biome: human gut; feature: NICU; material: stool | host: Homo sapiens | place: USA: Saint Louis, MO | collected 2011-09-08 | reverse complement strand
AATCACCAGCAGGTTGCTGACGGTGAACGCCGCCACCAGTTCGTGCCATGGGGTGATAGCCACGCCGACGGCGAAGAGGATGGGGTAGGTCACGGAAGTCTGGAAGAATTTGTACACCACCTGCGAGCCCTCCAGCAGGCGCGGAGAGGCGCCGTTGCAGAGCTTCACCAGCACCGCCATAAACAGCATGCCGACCGGAGCAGGCAGGCCAATCAGCTTGTGGCCGAGCATGCCCAGCATGTAGAGCAGCACCGCCAGCAGCGCGCCAGAGGCGATAGTGGTCACGTCCGCTTTACCAGAGAACGCAGGCTGAGAGACGGTGGTATCGGCATTGGCGCGGTTAGGCATCAGCTGGCCTTCACCGGTCAGGTGCGGGTAGCGCTTACCAAGCTGGTTCAGGCAACCGGAGATAATGATCGCGGTCAGACCGCCGAGCATCACCATCGGCAGCACGCGGCCGAGCGCTACGCCCTGGTCCATGTGCAGCAGGGTGGCATAACCGATGGAAAGCGGAATTGCGCCTTCCCCGACGCCGCCCGCCATGATCGGCAGAATGATAAAGAAGAAGATCTGGAACGGCTCCAGGCCCAGCGCGAGACCAACGCCCATCCCCACCAGCATGCCGACGATTTCGCCGCACAGCATCGGGAAGAAGATGCGCAGGAAGCCCTGAATCAGCACCGTGCGGTTCATGCTCATGATGCTGCCGACGATAATGCAGCAGATGTAGAGATAGAGAATATTGGTGGATTTGTAGAACTTCGTGGTGGACTCGACCACCACATCTGGCAGCAGGCCGTAATAGACCAGCGCGGAAGGGATAAAGGTGGCGCAAATCGCCGCCGCACCGAGCTTGCCGACAATCGGCAGGCGCTTGCCAAACTCACCGCAGGCAAAGCCAAAGAAGGCCAGGGTCGCTACCATCACCACGATGTCGCTCGGCAGCTTTCCGCCCAGACAATCAATCGCAATCAGTGCGCCCGCCAGAACAAACAGCGGCAGAGGGATAATCCCGATTTTCCAGGTATCCATAATATGCCACCAACGCTCTTTGAGCGAGGGTCGCTGAATTTCAATCGGGTCGTGGGTAACAGAGAAAGAATCGTCAGTTGTGCTCATAATAAGCCCCTTGGTTATTTTGTGCATTCAGCTTAGAGTCACAAAGGCTTACTTTATGTGAGGGATGACATATTAAAAGCGAAGTTTTAATGGCCACTATGGTTTTAATGGTTTCTTTTATTTAATGTGATTTATGCCTTATTTATTATCGTGGTTTTTATGGTTTCTTTTCTGAATTGAACAAACAAATAACATTTATTCATATAGCCTGAACGAGGTAACCCCTCAGGATAAATCTTTTACAGCACCCGCTGTGCAAGGGATCACAAGTTTTCGGCAAAGCACAGGCAGCCACAGAAAAAAAGATGATATATTGGCGTTCTTTGTCGCTACCTTGCGTGATAGTTATGAAAGTCTCTTTCCAGATTAAGTTGTTTATTTCGCTGGTTGCCTTTTTCTCAGTGCTTTTTGCGTTACTGGGCGGATATTATTATGCCGATGTCGGTAAGCAGCTTTATCAGGAAATGAGTGCGCGCGCAAAAATACAGGCGGAGGAGATTGCGCTTATTCCGTCATTACGCAATGAAGTTGAACAAAAAGATATCACCGCGATCCATGATTTTATGCAGAAAATGGCTGCCCATAGCGATGCCAGCTTTATTGTCATTGGAGATAACACGGGAAAGCACCTTTTTCATTCCGTCTTTGCCGACAGAGTGGGCACAACGCTGGTTGGCGGCGACAATGAGGCCGTCCTGCAGGGGAAAAGCACGACAACCATCCGTAAAGGCGGACTGGGTATTTCGCTGCGCAGTAAAGCCCCTATCTTCAACGATGCCGGGCAGGTGGTTGGCATTGTTTCCGTGGGCTATCTCACCAGCTACCTCGACACCATTACCGTCAGTAAAGTGGTCAATATCCTCATTGCCGCCGTGCTGCTGCTTTTGGCCCTCTTTATCTTCTCCTGGTTCTTTACCCGCAGTATAAAGAAGCAGATCTTCTCCCTCGAACCGCGAGAAATCGGCCTGCTGGTACGTCAGCAAAAGGCGATGATGGAATCTATCTACGAAGGGGTGATTGCCATTGATAACGAGCGGCGCATAGAAGTGATCAACCAGGCGGCGCGCAAACTGCTGGGGCTGAGCCAGCCGGCGCGTGAACTGCGCGGACAGTTGATAAGCCAGGTGATCGACCCGGTCCCGTTCTTCGACACCCAGACGATGCTGGCTAAAGATACCCACGATGAGATTTGCCGTTTTAACGATCTCACGGTGATTGCCAGCCGGGTTCACATCATGCTTGAGGGCTCGCTACAGGGCTGGGTGATCACCTTCCGCGATCGCAACGAAATCGACTCTCTGAGCGCCCAGCTCAGCCAGGTAAAGCGCTATGTCGATAACCTGCGCATTATGCGTCACGAGCAGTTAAACCGGATGACCACCCTCTCCGGCCTGCTGCATATGGGCCGCTATGAGGAGGCGATTGGCTACATACAGGCGCAGTCGGAACATGCCCAGGAGCTGCTGGACTTTATCTCGTCGCGCTTCAGTTCTCCCACCCTGTGCGGCCTGCTGCTCGGGAAAGCCGCCCGAGCGCGGGAAAAAGGCGTCGAGCTGAGTTTCGACCCGGCTTGTCGGCTGGATAAGCCGTTCCTGCCGCTTGGGGAGCAAGAGTTGATTTCGATTATTGGTAACCTGCTGGATAACGCCATCGAAGCAACACAGCGCTCGCCGCTTCCACATGCGCCGGTGGAAGTGCTGATAAAACTCAGCGAGCAGGAGCTGATTATTGAAGTCGCCGACCAGGGCGTAGGCATTAAACCGGAGATCCGTGAGCGGATCTTTGAACGCGGCAGCACCACCAAAACACGCGGCGATCATGGGATTGGTCTGTATCTGATCGAAAGCTACGTTACGCAGGCTGGCGGCGCGATAGAAGTTGCCGATAATACCCCACGCGGCGCCATTTTCTCATTGTTTATCCCGGCCTCGGGAACCGTCCGGCAACTGGAAGACACCGACTATGCAACATGAACTTATCGACGTACTGATTGTTGAAGACGAGAACGAACTGGCACAGCTGCACGCGGAGCTCATCAGCAAACACCCGCGTCTGAGACTGGTGGGGATTGCCTCGTCACTGGCCGACGCGCAGGTTCAGCTTGAGCGTAAACAGCCTCAGCTGATGCTGCTGGATAACTATCTGCCGGACGGCAAAGGCATCACCCTTATCAGTAACCCGATGCTGACCCGCGCCAACTGCTCGGTGATTTTCATCACCGCCGCCAGCGATATGGACACCTGCAGCCAGGCCATCCGCAACGGCGCATTTGACTATATCCTCAAGCCGGTTTCCTGGAAGCGCCTCAGCCAGTCGCTGGAGCGCTTTGTGCAATTTGCCGAACAGCAGCGCGTCTGGAAGATTGTCGATCAGCAAAACGTCGATTCACTGTATCAACTCCAGGCGAAGAACTACCGCCAGGACAACGGCAGCAAAGGGATTGAGGAGAATACGCTGGCCCGGGTGCAGGCGCTGTTCAACGACAAGGCGACGCACTGCTTTACCGTGGATGAGGTGGTGAGCGAAACGGGGTTGAGTAAAACCACTACCCGGCGCTATCTGGAGCACTGCGTGGAGGCGGGGTTTCTGAGCGTGGAGATGCTGTACGGGAAGATTGGGCATCCAAGGAGGATGTACAAGCGTAGTGCGGTTTGATGAAACGTTCCCTCTCCCTGTGGGAGAGGGTTAGGGTGAGGGCAGCAGCCCGCACTACCTCAACACATATCCATACAGCCGTTTAATCCCGTCCGCATCCTTCTCGCTGTATACCCCCTGCAGCTCCGGCGAGAAGCCCGGCAGCAGGTTGATGCCCTCTTCCAGCGCCAGGAAGTAACGCTGTACCGCCCCGCCCCAGACTTCACCCGGCACCACGCACAGCACGCCAGGCGGATAGGGCAGCGCCCCTTCGGCAGCAATGCGCCCTGCGGCATCCCGTATGCGCACCAGCTCCACGTTTCCGCGAATGTAGGCCTGGTTCGCGTCCTGTGGATTCATCACCACCTCAGGCAGGCTCTCCTTGCGGAACATCGCCTTCTGCAGATCTTTTACGTCAAAGCTGACATAAAGATCGTGCATCTCCTGACACAACTGGCGGAGGGTGTAATCCCGGTAGCGCACCGGGTATTTCTGGTAGATGGTCGGCAGTACGTCCGCCAGCGGCGTATCGTCTTCAATATGCTGCTCGAACTGTCCCAGCATTGCCACCAGCTGCGCCAGCTTCTCGCTGCTTTCAGCTGGCGTCAGCAGGAACAGGATTGAGTTGAGATCGCATTTCTCCGGCACGATGCCGTTTTCGCGCAGGTAGTGCGCAAGAATGGTCGCCGGAATACCGAACCCGGTATATTCCCCGGTTTCCGCATCAATACCCGGCGTGGTCAGCAGCAGCTTGCACGGGTCGACAAAGTACTGCTCGCGGGCATAACCCGCAAACCCGTGCCATTTCGCCCCCGGCTCGAAGCTGAAGAAGCGGCGCTCGCTGGCAATGGCGTGCGTCGGATGATCCTGCCACGGCCGCCCCGCCACCACCGGCGGGATAAACGGCTTAATCATATGGCAGTTGGCAATGATCGCCTTGCGCGCCTCAATGCCCAGCTCAACACACTCCGCCCACAACCTGCGCCCACTCTCGCCTTCATGAATTTTGGCATTCACATCCAGCGCTGCAAACAGCGGATAAAACGGGCTGGTGGAGGCGTGCAGCATAAACGCATTGTTCAGCCGCTTATGGGGGCAAAACCGCGCCTGGCCACGAATGTGGTTATCCTTTTTATGGATCTGCGACGTTTGCGAGAACCCGGCCTGCTGCTTATGCACCGACTGGGTCACAAAAATGCCAGGATCGTTCTCGTTCAGCTCCAGCAACAGCGGAGACGTTTCCGCCATCATCGGAATAAATTGCTCGTAGCCCACCCAGGCAGAGTCAAACAGGATGTAATCACACAGATGGCCGATCTTGTTGATCACCTGACGGGCGTTGTAGATCGTGCCGTCATAGGTGCCAAGCTGGATGATCGCCAGGCGGAACGGACGCGCCTCGTCGGCTTTCTCCGGCGCAGCCTCGCGGATAAGATCGCGCAGGTACGCGTCATCAAAACAGTGCTCGTCAATCCCGCCAATAAAGCCAAATGGATTACGCGCAGCCTCAAGATACACCGGCGTGGCCCCAGCCTGAATCAGCGCCCCGTGGTGGTTAGATTTATGGTTATTGCGATCGAACAGCACCAGGTCGCCGCGGGTCAGAAGCGCGTTGGTCACCACCTTGTTGGCCGCCGACGTGCCGTTCAGCACGAAGTAGGTTTTATCGGCATTGAACACTTTCGCCGCGAACTTTTGCGCATGCTTGGCGGACCCTTCGTGGATCAGTAAATCCCCGAGTTTTACGTCAGCATTGCACATGTCGGCACGAAACACGTTCTCACCGAAGAAATCAAAGAACTGTCGTCCCGCCGGATGCTTTTTGAAAAACGCCCCGTGCTGGTGACCAGGACAGGCGAAGGTGCTGTTACCCATCTCCACGTACTGGCTCAGGGTGTCGAAAAACGGCGGCAGCAGATTCTCTTCGTAACGGCTGGCAGCAGTCTCCAGTTCCAGAAACTCCTGCGCTTTCCCCGAGATGACCGCGGTAGCACCGTCAGGCACGTCCGTTTGCTCCTGCGAGAAAATAAACACCGGTAGCTGAAAGCCCGTGCGTTTCAGCAACGCGAGAATACCGCTGCGACTTTCAGCAGTTGTCATGACGACTGCCGCCACATCGGTAAAATCCGTGTTATCCAGCGTCACCTTTTCACGGTGGGTTGAGACAGTGGAGAGCAGCTCGCGGCTGACGGCAATTTTCATGGTTTTCATAGGCGCTAGTTACCCTCACCGAACGGTGAGACAGGGAGGAGAAAATTCGCGCAATAATGTCACCTTTTATTTTGAGGTGCAAGAAGGAATCAATATGCACAAAACCTTCCAAAGCTAAGCGTAATGCCCGCTTTGCGTGTCATAATCATGCAATACCAATGATTAAGTAACAGGAGTTAGCGGTGGTAATTGGACCCTTTATCAACGCCGGCGCAGTGCTGCTGGGCGGCATACTTGGCGGCGTGTTAAGCCAGCGGCTACCGGAGCGTATTCGTACCTCCATGCCGTCTATTTTTGGCCTGGCCTCGCTGGGCATCGGCATCCTTTTAGTCATCAAATGCGCCAACCTGCCCGTCATGGTGCTGGCAACGCTGCTCGGCGCACTGATTGGCGAATTTTGCTATCTGGAAAAGGGCATCAATAACGCGGTAGGCAAAGCCAAAAACCTGATTGCCCGACCCGGTAAGGCGAAAAACGGTTCGCACGAGTCGTTTATTCAGAACTACGTTGCGATCATTATTCTGTTTTGTGCCAGCGGCACCGGGATATTCGGTTCGATGCAGGAAGGGATGACGGGCGACCCGAGTATATTAATTGCGAAAGCGTTTCTCGATTTCTTCACCGCCACCATTTTTGCCACCACGCTCGGTATCGCCGTCGCGGCAATTTGCGTCCCGATGCTGCTGATTCAGCTGGCTCTCGCCACCTGCGCCGCGCTGATACTCCCGCTGACTACGCCGGCAATGATGGCGGACTTTACTGCCGTCGGCGGCCTGCTGTTGCTGGCGACCGGGTTACGCATCTGCGGGATTAAGATGTTTGCCGTGGTGAATATGCTGCCCGCGCTGCTGATCGCCATGCCGCTCTCAGCGCTCTGGACGCGCTTTTTCGCTTAAGAGTGCGGCGAAATGGCGAGAGATTGCGCAGTCTGTAACGAAAACAACATTTTTCGTTGACGGCAGGAAGCAGATCAGGTTTAATGCGCCCCGTTGCCCGGATAGCTCAGTCGGTAGAGCAGGGGATTGAAAATCCCCGTGTCCTTGGTTCGATTCCGAGTCCGGGCACCACTTTCACTTCAATGTACGTCTCCCAAACATCACAAAACTCAAGTATAATCACTGCTATACGCCACTTTCCAACATTACGAACTCCACTGACCTCAACTCGATTCTCTCTAAATCAAGTTGCATCCGGGGGCTTTTCAGGGGGCTCTTTGTGTTCAATGAAAATTGAGGCCCCCATATGGCACTGACAGCCCGGCAGGTCGAGACCGCCAAGCCTAAAGAGAAGGACTATAAACTCTCTGACGAACGTGGCCTTTTTCTCCTGGTAACCACCACCGGAAAACGCTACTGGCGTATGAAATACCGTATCGCCGGTAAAGAGAAAAAGTTATCTATCGGTGTTTATCCTGAAATCTCTCTGGCTGACGCGCGTGTAAAACGCGATGAAGCCAGAAAAGTGATTGCTGATGGCGGCGATCCGAGTGAGAAAAAGCAGCTCGAAAAACTCGCCAAAAAAATATCCGTCGTAAATACCTTCAGGGCACTCGCCATGGAGTGGCATAAGCATAAGTGTATCTCATGGTCGGAAAGCTACGCAGAAAGCGTTCAGGAGGCGCTGGAGAAGGATATTTTCCCGTATGTGGGCAAACGCCCTGTCGCTGAGATCCTGCCTCTGGAGATGCTGGAAGTTTTACGGCTGATTGAAAAACGCGGTTCGCTGGAAAAATTACGTAAGGTCCGGCAGTACTGCAATCAGATCTTCCGTTACGCCATAGCAACAGGGCGTGCGACGATTAATCCAGCTGCGGAACTGACCGGTACTCTGACCGCACCAAAGACCGAGCACTTCCCTCACCTACAGGCATCCGAGTTACCCGCGTTCCTTGCCAGTCTGGCTAATTACCATGGCAGTTGCATTACGCGTATGGCAACCAGTCTGCTGCTACTGACGGGGGTTCGTACGATTGAACTTCGCGCTGCAGAATGGCAAGAGTTTGATCTGGAGAATGCATTGTGGACAATCCCCGAAAGCCGGATGAAAAAGCGCCGCAAACATCTGGTGCCTTTGTCAGACCAGGTTCTGTCGATCCTGCTGGAACTCCGCACTTATACCGGTCAGTATCAACTCGTGTTTCCAGGGCGCTGCAACATCAACAAACCGATGAGTGAAGCCAGTATCAACATGGTTATCAAACGTATCGGCTACGATGGTAAAGCTACCGGACACGGCTTTCGCCACACTATGAGCACCATTTTGCATGAGCAGGGGTTTAATACAGTCTGGATCGAGATGCAGCTCGCTCACGTGGATAAAAACAGCATTCGCGGCACATATAACCATGCACAGTATCTGGATGGAAGACGAGAAATGATGCAGTGGTACGCTGATTATATTGACAATCTTCTCAGTTCATCGACAAAAAGTTAGTGGTTGTTCACCCGCACCTGAAGGTGCGGGGAACGTAATTCTTTTATTTTTTGTTTGTTCTATAACCTTCTGGCATATTTACCGCGCTGTATGGACTTAAACGTGAAGCGATCCAGTACTGCTTTCCCTGTCGGAGCAAGTTCAGGTAAGCAAGACGTTCGGTCAGATCACGCCGTATTGTTTTTTCGCAAATGCTAAATTCGTCAGCAAGGCTCCTGACGGTCAGTGACTCGCCATTGTTGAGGCGGGTTGACCTGATCCCCGTTGATTAATACACCGCGATGTTTGTAATGTCTTCATCAGCAACGTAAGCGATGAGATGGTCTACCCCCTCCTTCACGGCGACTCTCAATACCGTCATGATGGTGGTAATTCAATCAGCGTTGAAAGGGTGAGAAACCATGTCAAGGCTGAACATTATTGGAATTGATCTTGCGAAAACAAATTTTTATCTTTTCAGCCTTTCACCGGAAGGGAAGCCTGGTGGAAGGATTAAGCTCTCTCGTGAAAAGTTGATTGGCTGGTTTACGACACAGTCCAGGATGATTGTCGCCATGGAGGCATGTGGTGCTTCTCATCACTGGGCCAGAGAAATTCAAAAGACGGGGCATGATGTTGTGATGCTACCCGCTCAGCACGTCAGGGCTTATCAGCGTCGCCAGAAAAACGACTATAACGATGCTCAGGCCATTGCCGAAGCCTGCTGGCACGGAACAATTCGCCCAGTTCCGGTAAAAACGCTATCTCAGCAGGATGAACAAACCTTTTTAAAAATGCGACGACTTGTTTCTGAAGAAAGAACGCAGTTAATCAACCATATCAGAGGGTTAATGGCAGAGTATGGTATTGTTTTGCGTAAAGGCGCAACTGAGCTTCGACGTAAATTACCCGAGTTGCTTGAAGATGCAGAGAATGGATTTACGCCCCAGATGCGTGAACTGTTACAACGGCAATATCAGCGGCTGGCGGCTCTGGATGATGAACTCATATGGTATGACAACCGACAGCGAAAAAATGCCGCCGGGGATTCAGTATGCCAGCGCCTACTTTCTATTCCGGGTTTTGGTCCACTGGTTAGTCTGGCAGTGAAAAGCTGGATGGGTGATGGAAAACAGTTTAAAAGAGGTCGGGATGCTTCAGCGGCTCTTGGGTTGGTTCCACGACAATTCAGCACAGGGGGGCAACAGGTTCTTCTGGGGATCACCAAATGTGGAAACAGCTACGTCAGATCAATGCTGATACATGGTGCCCGAGCTGTTTTGTTCAGATCCGCAGGCAAAACGGATCAACTTAGCTCATGGGTTAACCTGGTCCGGGAGAAACGAGGATTTAACAGGGCAGTCGTCGCCCTGGCAAATAAGTTAATTCGTATTGTCTGGGTTATTATCACTCGTAATGAAGTTTACCGGGTTTCGGTAGCATGAAATAAGAAGTTGAAACAGGGTAATTTATACCGTTAACTCCAGCATTGCGTAGAAAGCAGAAACGATGAAAAACAGGTCAAACCTGCATATCGAAAACCTGGGATCGGGGCTTGGCCAGAATTAATCAAGGCCGTGTAAGCGTTAAGGACGATATGCGCGAATGTTTCATCAAGGCCAGAAGCAGTAGCTTCATCAACAGGCCGAATATACGAAAGCAAACCTGTTACTTTCATTGTCACTGCGTTCTTGCAATACGGGGGAAGACCATATAGGTCCCCCTATTAAGAAGCGTTTTTACAACAAAAACCTTCACATGACCGAACGCCGTTTTCCATTCAGGTTACAAAGTGCCTCATCAGCACGATAAACCTCGGCACGGAAGGCTATTCACTTCACATTTAGCATTCTCAAGTACTTACTTTTTCTATTCACGCAGGAAACACAGTGGTATTGTTTTAAGCTAATATCGATGATGTGATACGTACCACCAAACATTGGATGGTAACTTGTTGCTTTCATGAGCCATTTTCCGTACAGCTGAAAGCGCAATCGACGCAGGGACTTAAAATGACCGGAGTATCTAGCGATCAATACGCTGCTGGTGAACAGGGCTTAGGGTATATCTATCAGCCTCGTTTTGCGCTACTTAAGCTTCTTCAGTGGCCAGAAGATACATCTGTTTTGATCGAAAAAGATGATGACCTAGACTTCGTTAGTTTTGATGGTGTCAAAACACTGGCATCGCTCAAACACAAAGGGGATGGGGATACTCTAACCGACCTGTCTACCGATTTTTGGAAGTCAGTCCGCATCTGGCTTGACCGCTATAATCGTGATGGTAAAACCGAAGCAAATCTTCGTTTCTTTTTGTTTACGACCGGATCTATCTCAAACTCCTCGTTCCTGCAACACTTCTTAGTCGAACCGCCAACAAAAGACGATAATTCAGTATCAATAACTCAACTCACCAACACAGCTCTGGCTAGAAGCAAGTCAAAACTGATCACGGCAATAGCCGATGAGTTCAATAAACTGACTGATGAGCAAAAAGATGACTTCTTATCACGGATAATCATATTTGATGGCGGGCCTCGCATTGAAGACCTCCCAACAATTATCAAAAATCAACACATGCGTATCATTAGACGCGATAACCGAGACGCTATTTTTGAACGACTTGAAGGGTGGTGGAATAACACGATAGTCGATCTGCTAACAGGGAAACGTAAAGAGGCGATTTTTGGTTATGAGATTTCCGACAAACTTGCAGCATTTTCTGAAGAGTACAAATCGGACAATCTGCCGATTACGTTCAGAGGAAAAATTCCCGTTGGAGAAATCGAAGCGATGAATGATCCCAGGCTCTTTGTTGTGCAACTCCGTGAAATAGGGGTTTCCTCTAATCGTATCCGAAACGCTATTCTCGACTACTACCGAGCATTTGAGCAGCGTTCTTCATGGGCGCGTGAAAACCTTTTGGTAACAGGAGAGATGGAAGATTATGAAGACCGCCTTGTTGATGAATGGAGTCGCTATAAAGACGTAGTTTTTGAAGAATTAGATGAAAATTCAGCTGACGAAGTACTTATTACTGCGGGAAAAGCATTGTATCAATGGGCCGATCTTGAAAGTGGTAATATTCACTCATTGCGAATCCGAGAACGAGTGACTGAGCCTTATGTAGTTCGAGGAGGATTTCACATCCTTGCGAACAGTAGACCACTACCCAAAATTTTCTGGCATCCCCACTTCCTAAATAGAATTGGGCAATTGTTGGGAGCCCAAGCATGAAGCAATGGGATCAGCGTCCATTCGAGATAAGGAATCTTTTCAATCCTGCATTTTGTGGTGTTGTACTATTCAGAGCAATGCAGAGCTACGAAGAGGAAAACTCACAGGGCATGCCATTTTCTCTCGCTCTTTTAGTTTTACCATTATGTCTGCAAAAAGATTCTCGCCAAGTGTTTGCTGAAAATCCTCGCCGCTACCTTTTGAAAACTATAGAAAACAATCCCAAATTACTCATTAATTTTGCTAACCGCGTCAATAATATGCTGCCATTTACGCTTGAAGCTTTTGGAGTGCTCATGGAACGAGGATGTTTTGTCGTAACGCAAGACGGCCGATTGAAAACAATACCTAATAAAGTTCGCAAATCGGTCATAGGGACTGAAGAATCAATCTCATGCCAGCGTGTCGCGCGCTATATAGGAAAAGAATTTGCCCGTATTGCAGATCGCGTTACGGTGTACACGACCTTTGGAATACGCCCATGAAAATTAAGTCGATTCATGTCTACAGCCATGATGGCCAACGTCGGGACCTGCAATTTAAGGTTAATGGTTTAAATGTCATTACTGGCCGTTCCTCAACCGGTAAATCAGCTCTTTCTGAGATCATTGAATACTGTATGGGTCGATCTACTTTTAACGTACCAGAAGGTATTATTCGCGATAAAGTGTCATGGTTCGCAGTCATTTATCAATTTTCACAGGAACAAGTACTAATCGCGAAACCAACACCAAATGCAGGAGCCACAAGCTGTGGCACCGTTATGCTGCGACGAGGAAATGAACTGACCGCACCAAATTTCAAAGACCTCTCGGTTAACACCGATGATGATTCTGTAGTCGCACTGTTGTCACGATTACTTGGCATCCGCGAGAACCGTACAGACGTGGCAATTGGGCACAGCAGAGAAAGCTTTGAAGCAAACATCAAGCATACTTTTTATTACCTTTTCCAAAAGCAGGGCCTTGTAGCAAATAAAGATCAACTTTTTTATCGACAAAATGAGGCATTTCAGCCACAAGCTATTCGCGACACATTACCGATTCTTTTAGGTATTTCATCAAATGATCGCTATGAACTTGAGGCCAAACTCCGAACAGCACAACGAGATCTGAAAATCAACGCCAAACGTCTTGAACAAGCTCGCGATACAATCGATACATCACTGCTAAAAGGTTCTGGGCTTTTATCTGAAGCCAGAGCCGTGGGTATCATCACACAAGACAAAGAGAGAATCGGAACTGACGAAGTAATTGATGTTTTGCGTTCTGCAATGCAATGGATTCCGTCCCCCCTACCTGAAGACGATGGACATAGAATATCCATTCTTGAAAATGAAATTGCTGGTTTACGACAAGACAGACGTCAGACCCAGTCCCGAATTGATTCTGCTCGGATGTATGCCAAGCAATCAGGTAATTTTGAAAACGAAGTTTTAGAGCAGCAAGACCGATTATCTTCTATCAAGGCTCTACCGAAAAATCCGGAAACTGGTGAATGGCAATGGCCATTCTGTGAAGCAAATTTAGCACTGGAATCTCCAATTGCTAAAGCACTCCTGAGCGAACTAACAACTCTCGACGCTGAAATGAGCATTGTGGCTGGCCAACGCCCTAAAATGGATGTTTATCTTACTGAACTAGAAGATGAGGTTCAGACCATTGTAAGTTCGATAAGAGCCAAAGAAGTGGAGCTTGCTGCGGCAATCGCGGCAAACGAAGTTATTGAGCAATTAGGCACACGCAATAATGCTGCGGCAAGAGTAATTGGTCGTATAAGTTTGTTCCTTGAAGACCTTGTACCTAACTCAGAACTGGCCACATATGAAGCAGAAAATCGTCGTCTAAAGCTCAAAGTCGAAGACCTACAAAGGAAATTTGGAGCTGATAGCAGCCATGAAAGACTCATATCTATTCTGAATAACATTTCGTCACAGATTACACGCTACATCCAGGCTTTTGATGCAGAATTTCAGGGGCTCCCTGCACGGTTTGATCTAAGCCAAATGACTATTATCTTTGATCGTACAGATCGTCCGGTACCAATGAGTCGAACTGGCGGTGGCGAAAATCATCTCGCTTATCACCTGTCTGCCTTGTTAGCCCTTCATCTCTTTGCTTCAAAGAACAATTGCCCCATTCCTCAGTTTCTTTTAATTGATCAGCCTACCCAAGTTTATTTCCCTTCTGAAAAAATTTACCAGGAAGCTGATGGTACTGTTCAGAAAACGGAAGCTGATGCTGACTTAGCAGCAGTACGTAGACTGTTTGCGTTACTGCTGAAGTTTACACAAGAAGAAGTCCCAGGCTTCCAGCTTATCGTGACAGAGCACGCAAATCTTCGCGACCAGTGGTTCCAGGATGCTTTAACCGAGCTTCCCTGGACCAAGCCCCCTGCCCTGGTACCAGAAGACTGGCCTTTACCGTCAGAATTACCAAATTAAGCACGAGTTTTGAAAATCCCCGCATCTTTGGTTCGATTGCGAGTCTTGCACCAAATTCATATCAACGGACCTCCATGGTGGTCCGTTTTTGCATTCTAAGCCCGCCGAAATCAACACTTCTACAATACCTTAACTCCGCCTGACCGTAAGCGCACCGTGAAGGACGTGGGGTAAAAATTAGTTTACAGAGAGGGTGACGTTCCAGGGCAGCAGTTCTTTCACGCGGTTGGCGGGCCAGGTGTTGATGACGCTGATCACATGGCGCAGCCAGGCTTCCGGCTCGATGCCGTTAAGTTTGCAGCTACCGATCAGGCTGTACATCACTGCCGCACTGTCACCACCACCATCAGAGCCGAAGAACATGTAGTTACGGCGCCCCAGCGCAACCACCCGGAGGGCGTTTTCATACTGAACCGCCCCGGTTTTCCTGGAGAGAGTTAAGTTCGGAAGTTCAGGCTGCCAGAACCTTGTTCCCGATGGAAGCGTAATACGCTTTTTCTGCCTCTATCGGAGGGATGTGACCAAGTCGTTCCAGCAACCGACGATTGTTGTACCAGTCCCCCCATGCCAGCGTAGCCAGTTCCACTTCTGAGCGCTTCTTCCAGGCCTGACGGTGGATGACCTCCGCTTTGTACAGACCGTTGATACTCTCCGCCATCGCGTTATCATACGAGTCACCGGTACTCCCCGTGGAAGCCAGCAGCTCTGCATCCTGCAACCGCTGCGTGTAGGCCAGCGAGACATACTGAGAGCCTTTGTCGCTGTGATGGATGGTGCCCGAAGGTCGCCGTGACCACAGTGCCTGTTCCAGCGCATCCAGGACGAACGACGTTTCCATCGATGATGAGACCCGCCAGCCCACGATGACGCCAGCGAACACGTCGATAATGAACGCCACATAGGCGAAGCCCTGCCAGGTGATGACGTAGGTAAAATCTGCACACCAAAGCTGGTTGGGACATTCCGCTACGAACTGGCGGTTTACCCTGTCCTGTGCTGCGGTATCTCTGCGACTGGTTGTGGTGCGGACTTTTTTGCCCTGGAGCACGCCTGCGAGCCCCATCAGTTTCATCAACCGTACCACTGTACATCTGGCCACGCCGATGCCCTCCCGCTGTAACTGACGCCAGACCTTGCGGGCTCCATAGACGCCATAGTTATCGTCGTACACCCGCTGTATCTGCACCTTCAGAAGCGCATCACGCTGCGAGCGCAGGCTGTGTTTTTCCGGCGATTGCTGACGTTGCTGATGCCAGTAATATGTCGACGGGGCAATATCCAGCTCGCGGCATACCGGCCCGACCCCGTGGGCACCACTCAGACGTTCGAGCAGTGGCATTATTTTTTCCAGTGGCGGTCGAGCTCCGCCTGAGCAAAATAGGCTGATGCCTGACGCAGAATATCATTGCTGCGACGCAACTCCCGGTTTTCCCTCTCCAGCTCTTTTAAACGTTGACGTTCGTTACTGGTCAGCTCGCCATCACCAGTCCTGACGGGGCTGATACCACCGCGTAAGTCATTTCTGTGCTGGCGTAGCCAGCCTTTCAGGGTATCGTAATGACAACCAATTTTTGACGATATGGCACGGATAGCATCCGGTTCAGAGTCATATTCATCAAGATGCTCAATGAGCATTCTGACAGCGCGCTCACGTAATTCCGGCGGGTAACGATTAGCTGATTTTGATTTCATCAGGGATCTCCTTTTACTGAGAGTTTAGTCTCCAGGATTCCCGGGGCGGTTCAATCGAAGAAGCAATACGGGGCCTCCCTGCAACTGAGCGGCTGGCAGCCAGGCAGTCCCGAAGTAAGCCGCTGCTGATATCCCTGCATGACTGGTTAGTGGAGAAAAGCGCCACTCTGTCGAAAAAATCCCGTCTGGGCGAAGCGTTCGCTTATGCCCTGAACCAGTGGGATGCGCTGTGCTACTACTGTGATGATGGCCTGGCAGAGCCTGATAACAACACAGCCGAACGAGCCCTTCGTGCCGTCTGTCTTGGGAAAAAGAATTTTATCTTCTTCGGCAGCGACCACGGCGGTGAGCGCGGAGCCCTGCTGTATGGTCTTATCGGAACATGCAGGCTCAATGGTATCGATCCGGAGGCCTACCTTCGCCATATCCTGAGCGTACTGCCGGAATGGCCCAGCAACAAAGTGGCGGAACTGCTGCCATGGAACGTGGTTCTTACCGATAAATAACCGTCAATACGGCGCTCGTTTAACGCTTACACATTCCGGCGGTGATCGCGTTGCGTATTCTGGCGGAACGTGAACGCTATTTCTGGTTTTGCGTGAACGCGTATTCCGGCGGAAAATACCCCGATTTTGCACCATGACCAGAATCACTGTTCATTTTGCCAGAATCGGTGTTCACCCGACCGGAATTGCCGTTCACGTTGCCAGAATCATTCTTAACGCATTGATTTTTGATGCTATATCTATCCCTTTTATTCCAGGGTGTGATATATGCCAAACAAGAGAATCGCAATGCATAAAATCCATGAAATTTTAAGGCTGCGTTTTGAAGTCGGCCTGTCCTTCCGCCAGATAAGCCAGTGCGCAGATGTCAGCACGGGTGCCATCCAGAAAATGCTCAAACGACTTGAAGCCGCTGGGATCTCCTGGCCACTTCCGGAAGGAATGTCAGAGCCCCTACTTGCCAGTCTGCTTTATCCTGAGTCTGACAGTCGTCCTGGCGCGCTGGAGGATCCCGACTGGGCTGAAATCCATATGGAGCTGCGTAAAAAGGCGTCACCCGCCACCTGCTGTGGGAGGAATACTGCCAGAGGATGCCGGTTCGGGCGTACAGCTACTCGCAGTTCTGCTGCCGCTACCAGACCTGGTGCCAGTCACAGAAACGCTCCATGCGCCAGCAGCATCTTGCCGGTGAAAAATGCTTTATCGACTATTGTGGACCCACAGTGTCGGTTATCTCACCTGAGACGGGTGAATGCCGGCAGGCCCAGATCTTCGTGGCGGTGCTGGGCGCATCAAACTACACCTTCGCGGAGGCTACCTATACGCAGTCGCTGTCAGACTGGCTTCTCAGCCACGTCAGGATGCTGGAGTTCTTCGGTGGAGTCCCCGAAATCCTGGTTCCGGATAACCTGAAAAGCGGGGTTAGCAAAGCCAGTCGTTACGATCCCGAACTGAATCCCTCCTATCAGCAGCTGGCTGAGCATTATCAGGTTGCGGTGATACCTGCCCGCCCCAGAAAACCCAGAGACAAGCCGAAGGCGGAAGTTGGCGTTCAGATCGTCGAACGCTGGATCCTGGCCCGGCTCCGTCACCAGGTCTTCTTCTCGCTTGCTGAGCTGAACCACTGTATCCGTACGCTGGTAACCGGGCTCAACGAACGTCCCTTCAAAAAACTGCCGGGCAATCGCCGTGAGGCCTTCGAAAGGCTGGACAAAACTGTGCTCAGGCCATTACCGGTGCAGCAGTGGCGCTACCGGCACATCAAAAAAGCGAAGGTGAATATCGATTATCACGTGGAATATGAACAGCATCACTACTCAGTCCCCCATCAGCACGTCGGTAAAACGGTGGAGCTTCATGCCTTCGACAACCTGCTTGAAGTCTGGTCTGACGGGCAGATGATCGCCAGTCACCCGCGGCGTCTTCATCCGGGCAACAGTACGGCAGCAGAACATATGCCGGAGCGCCATCGTCATCATCAGCAGTGGACGCCAGAGCGGCTGAAAAGCTGGGCGGCCGGTGTGGGCTCCGACACCTTCACGTGGGTCAGCGAGCGTCTGGCTGAAAAAGCGCATCCGGAACAGGCCTATCGCCTGTGTCTGGGGCTGCTGAGCCTGACGCGTGAATATCCTTCTGAGCGCGTCAATAACAGCTGTCGGCTGGCCAATGCAGAGGGGTTAACCCGGCTGAAGCAGATAAAGTCGATCCTGAAGAATAACCGCGACCTGGTTCCGGCGGACAAAGATCTGCACCCGTCCCGGGAGCTTCCTCAGGAACATGAAAACATCCGTGGCCCACGCCACTTCCACTGAAACAAGGGATCCGATAATGCCACATACGCTGATGAAACAGCTGACAGAAATGAAACTGACGGGAATGGCGGCCGCGCTGTCCTCACAGATGGAGCAACCCGGCACTTACGAAGAGCTCTCCTTCAGGGAAAGACTGGCGTTGCTGGTCACGCGCGAATCACTCGAAAGGGATCAGCGTAAACAGAAACGTCTGCTACAAAAAGCCCGCCTGAGGCTTGAAGCCTCGGTCCAGGACATCGACTACCAGCCAGCGAGAAACCTGGAACGTTCTCGGATCGCTCAGCTAAGCCAGAACGAATGGGTGGTCAGGGGGCAGAACCTGCTGATAACCGGCCCCTGCGGTTGCGGCAAAACCTATGTGGGCTGCGCCCTTGGCAACAACGCCTGCCAGCAGGGTTACAGCGTACAGTACTGGAGACTGAACCGGTTGCTGGTTGAACTGACGCACAGCCGCGCAGACGGTAGTTACCGAAAGCAGCTGGCTCAGCTGTCAAAAACGCAGCTGCTTATCCTGGATGACTGGGGCCTTGAGCCGTTGCTGCCAGCGCAGCGTAACGATCTGCTGGAACTGATGGATGACAGATACGGAAAGAACGCCACGGTGATGATAAGCCAGCTGCCAACGGATGAGTGGTATGGCTGCGTTGGCGATAACACGCTGGCAGACGCGATCCTTGATCGTCTGATGCATAACTCCCACCGGCTGGAAATGAAGGGTGAGTCGATGAGAAAACGACTGGCACAGGTTGACTGAAAGTGAACGGTCGGTGTAATAAAAAGAAGTTAGGGCGCGTTAGGGAATAACGCGTTCACGTTCCTCCGGAATAACCGTTCAACTTCGCCAGAATACGCACGCGTACTTAATCAGTAGCCGTAACATCATAAACCCTCACTAATCCTGTAAGTTAACTTGCCCTGCACCGACCTATCTCCCCAGCGCAATCCCGGTTTCGCGGTGTCTGTTACGGCCGTATTTTCTCATTTCTCGTCAGCCACAGTGAGGCTCTTTCAAGAGCTGGGTTGTATGAAAACGACAAAAACACAGCCGACAATAATTTACAAAATAACTTGTTGACCCTGTATTTACTACAGGGTTTTTAATACACATCAACAGGTGAGACGGCGATGACGCCGGTATCACCAGATGACCAGATGACCAGATAACCCAAGGAATATGACCATGAAAAACATCAAACTGCTTGCTGCTGCCGGTATGCTCTCCGTAGTTTCTTTCTCCGGCTTCGCCCAGTCCGTCAGCGTTACTGCTGACACCCTGAACAACGCGGAAGCGAAAATTGCCGCTATCGCCCAGGAATCCGGTGCTTCGTCCTACCGCATCACCAGTGCAGACCAGAAAAACGTTGCCCGCGTGACTGCAGTACTTGATAAGTAATCCGGGACGGTATTACCCTGAACCTGAGCAGTAAACGCGTGAGATGGTCGCAGAGGGAACTGCCGGACTGACTGCCACTATAGTGGGGGTCACCTCCGGTTCCGCCGGCGACCTCACATGCGGACACACCCTCCAGGACAACCCTATCCCTGTTGTCCGTTTTCCTTGATGACTGTTTTAGTCAGGTTACCCCCAGGTAGCCTTTTTTTTTGTCCTTATCCCACCAGAAAAAACAGCGTAAGGGTGTTGACCCTGTATGAACCACAGGGTTTTTAATACACATTAACAGGTGAAACGGCGATATCTGATGAAGAGGAATATACAGATGAAAAAATTTAGCGTGACTGCAGTACTGATTCTGACTGGCATGCTCTCATCCGGAGCTATGGCAACCTCGTTCCTGCCGGAAACTTGCTCGGATATGGACATCTCTGTCCGGACAGACTATGTCAACCATGAAGACGTGAGCCACGTCTTTGACTGTCAGCCAGTGATCTGATGTAAAAAAACGGTCGGATTAATTTTCCTTTTAAGTGCGTTAGTGCCTTTGAATTTTTTTCGGGTCCAGAACTTCACCGCGGTCAGACCCAGCGGGAGCCCTGATGTCGTCACTGCCAGGCTCGAATGCATCAGGATCCCACAATTGACACCTGCATCATTCCCCATCTTGATTAGGTGTGATTGCCTGCAAATCCTACTGCATCAGGGTTATCCCGGTGGTAGCCAAATGTTGTGGTGTCCTGAAGCAGTAGAATCTTCTCACCTTGCAGCGCATATATCCTTTGACTGGTAGCCTCGGAATGTCCCTGCAGCAGGTGCTGCTCATCAATCCTGTCACTGGAAAGGAACCGGTAAGCGGCTTTTGTTGCTGCATTATCCTGGCAGGCAAAAGGGAGGCTGTTGCCCATCCCCCGCCAGAGTTTTTGCATGAGACTTTTAAAACGACTGGCACGGCGGCGATCGCTAAAGACAGAAGAATTAATTTCCTCATCGAGCCATGAAAGCGAAGTCTGTTCCTGATTAATCATTCAACCATCCCTGAAAGTAATTTAGCTGATTATCATAATGATTACCTTAATATAATTGTGGGTAGTTGCAAGTCTCGCTGGACGCTTACAATTAACCCAATTCGCTTGATACATCAGATTGATTCCCTCCCTGAAAACAGTGCCGGTCTAAACGGAAGTCTCCTGTCTTACAACCAGCAGAAACACGGTGCATAGGGCCAATCCATGGTATAAGCAGTCAGTCTGAAAAAAAAAGTCTTGACCCTGTAGCCACTTCATGGTTTTTGATATGAACTGGATTCGTACTTAGTGCAGCGGTAAACAAATACCTCATTATTTTCTGCCATTTTCCCTTCGTGTTACCGCGTATATTGATATCAGGCAAGCTAAAGGAATTACCTGAATGAGAATAGTTACACTCGTAATATCTGCTGTAGCTTTGATGCCGGGAGTTACAGTCCCTAATGCGATAGCCGGTTTTATTGAAGACAGTAAGGCCAATCTCACACTCCGCAATTTCTATATTAATACAGATAATCGCAGTGGGGACGGGTTCAGTAAACAGGAAGAATGGGGACAGGGGTTCATCCTCAATTACGATTCAGGTTATACTGAAGGGCCAGTGGGATTCGGACTGAGCACTCTGGGGCTACTGGGCATCAGACTTGACGGAGGAGGTAAAGCAGGCTCACCGGCGTCAGGTCGGCAACCCGGTACAGTATTTCCGCTAGACAATGATGGCAGAGCGGTTCATCAGTTCGGTAGCCTGGGGGTTACCGGCAGGGCAAAAATATCTGATACGGAACTCCGTTATGGAACGCTTCAGCCCAAAAATCCCGTCGTTATATACAACGATGCCCGCCTTTTGCCCATGACATATCAGGGAGGACAAATATCATCAACAGATATCGACGATCTGAGTCTGACCGGCGGCGTTCTCACACATACAAAAGGACGTAACTCCACAGATATGCGCGGAATGTCCATTGCCGGAGCCAATGGAAGTGGTCCCACTTCACGGAGCAGTAATCGTTTTTATTTCGCCGGTGGTGACTATACTCTTATGAAAGACATGACTCTCTCATACTATTACGGTGAGCTGGATAATTTTTACAGACAAAACTATATCGGACTGGCACATAACCTGAAAATCGTTTCCGGGAACCTGAAATCAGATATTCGTATATTCATCAGCGATGCAGACGGAAAGAACGGAAGTGCTGCAGGACGGAGTGCCGGATATGTAAGTACTGGTTATTACGGAAATAATCGCACAAAGGGAGAAGTGGACAACAATGTTTATAGCGGTCAGTTGACATGGTCTTCTGGAGGTCACAGTGTGAGCAGTGGTTATCAGTGGCTGACGGGGAAAAGTGACTTTCCATATCTGAATCGTGGTGATGGAGAAGGAACAAGCACCTGGTTAATTACTGATGCACAATTGCTAAAATTCAGCAGGGCGGGGGAGCGAACCTGGCTGGCACGGTACGCCTATAATTTTGCTGATGCAGGGCTCAAAGGGCTGAATCTAAGTATCCTCTATCTGAACGCCGATAATATTGATACCGGGAATGGGCGAAAGGGGGAATGGGAACGGGATATTGCCCTGAGTTATACTATCCCCGAGGGAATACTTAACGGACTTGGCATCTCCGTAAAAAATGCCACAATGCGCAGCGCTCTGCCTGACACAAGTAGAAAAGGCTCTGCTGGACAGCGTGACCAGGATGAAACCCGGGTTACAGTCAGTTATACCCTTCCTCTTCTCTGATATAGTGTTTCCGGTCTGTTGTGCTGTTGAGCAGGACAGACCGGAATGACGTTCGCAGGCAGCAGAAGATTTATATCTGGCTGTCAGTCCGGTAGTTATTTCTGTCCCGGTTCTCCACTCAGGTCCGACTTAAAACATATCGTTTTTACTGCCATTTAAATAAAGAGTAGCCTTGCATGTCATTATTATCAGTTTTAAAGTATCCGGATCCCAAATTGAAGATCATTGCAATGCCCGTCGAACATATTTCACCGATAACCCGGCAATTTATTAAGGATATGATTACCACTATGTACGGTACATCCAGTGTAGGTTTAACAGCAACCCAGGTTGGTGTTCACCAAAGGATTGCTGTAATTGATGTCCCTGAATCGCTGGTGCAACCAATAGTATTAATTAATCCGGTAATTGCTGAGAGTAAGGAAGAAAAAAATATCACTGAGGAAAAATGTCTTTCTATACCAGGAACCAGTCGTTTTGTATACCGTGCAGAGAAAATAAATGTCACCGCTCTTGATGCTTTTGGGAATACAATAAATTTTAGTGCAAGTGGTACTCTCTCGATCTGTATACAGCATATGATAGACCATATGAACGGGATTCTATTAACTAAGAGCCTATCTCAATAGGACTTTATTCCAGACGATAAGACCACAGGCAAAATGCAACATAGCCTCGTAATTTTCGGCCTTCTTTTTCCATCGGGTCAGAACCCGGCGAAAGCGATTCATCCAGCTATGAGTCCTCTCAACGCCCCAGAGAGGGGCTTTGAAGTCCCTGTTTTTACTGGCGTCAGACTCCTCTTTACGGGACTGAATATGTGGCTCGTAACGGCGACTCTGCAGATACGTTTTCAGCCATCCAGCTTCGTAACCTTTGTCCAGACAGAGCCTGAGTTTCCCCCCGGATGCCCCGCCTGAAGGGCATCGAGCGTATCCGCAACCAATTTGATGTCGTGCGTGTTCGCTGCTGCGACGACCAGCGACAGAGGAAGCCCCCTGGCGTCCGTCAGCAGGCTGCGCTTTACACCTTGTTTCCCTTTGTCCTTAGGATTGCGACCTGTTTTTTGTTCCTGACAGCGGCGATTTGGTCATACAACCGTCCATCGACAACCAGGACCAGTCAATGCTGTCCAGATGCTCGCAGGCAAGCAAACCGTTCTGCCAGAAGCGCTCAAAAATGCCTGAATCGTGCCACTCCTTAAAGCGCCGGTGTGCAGAACTCGATGAACATATCCCGGTGGCGTTCAGACAACCAGTCCTGAGGAAGAAGAATATGGCATCCATGGCAGCGCGGTTATCAACGCGTTTCCTGTATGTATCGAGTGGATGGCTGGTTTTGTGCTCAGGGATACCCGGTCATTTTTTTAGGCTCGATGCAGAAAAACAATGAAGTTTCAATTTTATCATTGCAAGCCTTTCATTCACTAAAACTCCTCGGCCAATCCGAAACTGGTGACTGTAGTAATTTCTTACAGGCTAAGACTTGCAGTAACTTGAAGGTAAGGGGGAGGATGATAAAAATTCATGAAGATCGCACTGAAATAATTCATTAAATCGGTTATTGAGTTGGATTGGCGCAAAATAATTAAAAATGTCTTTAAAACATAGCGTTATCCATTGAATAACATCAGACCACTAAAATGGCCTGATGTAAAGGATGCTAATACCTATCTCAGGCATCAATAGTGATATCACCGGCAGGAATGCACTGGCATGTCAAACATGCACCCTCATCAGAGGGTTCCACACCATTCAGATGCTGCACGTTCCCGGCAATCACCTTAGTTGAACAGCTTTCACATTGTCCAACACGACAACCACTAGGCATTTTAATCCCAAGTTTTTCTCCAAAATTCAGCAGAGTACCTTTATCCGTGGTCCAGATCTCTTCTCTTCCTGATTTTGCAAAAATTACTTTATGACGTAATGAGGGATCATTATTTATTTTTGTCGGAGAACGAAATATCTCGTAGAAAATAGCAAATGCAGGTACACCTCTCTCCTGAAGCCCTCGGGATATCGCATCCATCATAGGCTGCGGACCACACATGTAATAACGAGCATTATTCTCAATAAGATATGCCTCGACATCTCCCGCACCAACATAACCAGCTCTATCATAATCCAATCCTGGAATATCACAGTCGAGGGGCTGGTTGTAGATATTAATTACTTTAAGCCTGTCAATAGACGCATTTAGCTCCGCAATTCTTTTCTTAAACGCATGTAGCCTACTATTTTGATTAGCATAGAAAAGCCAGATTTCCGGACCTTCCGCTTGGGGGTTAATAGACTCCAGATAGGAAATGAATGGAGTAATTCCAATACCGCCAGCAAATATTACGACAGGCTGGACGGCATTGAGCGGGACAATGAAATTCCCCCCAGGAGGCGTAAGTTCAACATCCTTGCCTATCTGCAAATGCGTGTTTATGTAGGATGACATTATTCCTTCTACATATTCACCTTTCTCATCAGTCGCTTTCTGATGACGGACAGAAATGGAATAGGTTTTACGGTCATGAACAAACGCAGGGCCTGTCAGCGAATACGCCCGGGTAACGATCTCTTCAGAATCGCTCATCGGACAACAGCTAACAGTGATATGCTGGCCCGGTTCATAATCAGGTAAGTAGCCTTCACTATTCGATTGGAAGGTAACTGTCGTAACATTATCTGCTTCTTTTTTCAGTTCAATGACTTTGAATGTTTTACGACCTTCCCAGGGGCGTCTTATCAGCTCAAAATCATTCAAGCGGCGAATGCGGCAGCGGAATGAACGCAAAGGTAAAGCACCGCTGACTGGATCATAGCTATCACCGCTGATTAAGCTATTGTAATTGCTACTGTACTCACCTTTAACCGGGTATGAAGGTTTGCCAAAATCAGGACAAGCCTGCCACCACCCAAACTCAGCAATTACAGTTTCATGAGAGAGTTTGGCTTCCACTTTTGCTCTAAATCGAGCAAGACCTGCTCTCGTTTCAATTTCTACCCAATCCCCCGTCTTGATACCTTCTTCGTCAGCCAGAGCTGCCGAAATGTCTACCGTTGGATAAGGTGCTTTTTTTCGTAGGCTAGTCAGGCTTCGATGTTGGCTATGACAGAAGAATCCGCTTTTAACGGATGTCAGCATTAGTGGATAATCAGGATCGTTGCGCTGGTATTCTTGCGGCTGTACATACTCAGGTAAAGGATTGTAACCATAGCGATGAAGGATCTCAGAGTAAAACTCTGCACGTTTTGTTTCTGTATTGAAACCTGCCAGATATCCACTATTTGGGTCTCTGAAAGCATATTTTCTGACTTTATGCTCAAGCGGGATATCGTAACCTTCTGGCTTATTTCTGAGCATCTCAACAGTCAAACCTAATGGTTCTAGTTGATAATTCCAGGCTGCCTCAATATTGCCGTCGAAGAACGCTTCATTCATTCCTAACCGGCATGCAAGATCGAAAACAATCTCAAGGTCGGAACGGCTTTCACCGCGCGGAGAGACCATTTTTTTTCTCAACTGAATGTGGTCCTGAGCAGCAGCACTACTTTCAAACCCGGTTCTTAGGCCTTCGCGCTCCCAGGCAGTGTTTACTGGCAGAAGGATATCAGCATACTTTGATGTAGGCGTTTCAAACAAATCTACATGGGCATAAAACTCAAGTGCCTCAAGCGCCTGTTGTCCGAGAGAAGTATCACTTTGTGAAAGTAATATGTTGGCACCAAAGCCAATTAACCCGCGAATTTTATAGGGTGTACCTTCTAATACTGAATGCCAGATATCCTGAGAATGAACCCAACCTTGTGAAGGCGGCCCGATAGGCCTTTCTTCAAGACCTAATGCTTTATCCCATTGTGATTTTGGCATCAGTGTCGGTGAATTAACCACATTCACCGGGTGGCTGGCATAGATTCGATTACATCCTTCCTGATCGAAACAACCGGTTAAAGCATACAGTGTCGCAATCGCACGTTCTGTTTGGGTGGCATTAGTGTGTTGTGCCACTCCAGACCAACTGTGGTAGGCGATTTTCTTGGCCCCGGCAATCAAACTCGCAGCGGCTTCAATTGATGCAACAGATACCCCGGTGATACGGCTTACGTTTTCTGGGTCATAATTAGCCAACATATCTTTAAAAGATGAAAACGCCGTTTGGCAGGAAATTTTTGCACCATCAGCTATTGCAACTTCAACATTACCCTCAAGTGCAGCTGTAGGCGTCAGCGTTTCTTCAGTTCGAGTCTCGGAATCGATAAATGTGACTTGCTGGTTGTGTTCGTCCCAAACTGTATAGCGATTACTGATGGCAAGTGGGTTAATATCTTTTTCCCGAAGAAAATAACCATTATCATTTCGAACCAACAAAGGACCATTAGTCCAGTTTCGAACAAACTCATGATTAAACAGGTTTCTTTCTACCAGGAGATGGCTTAACCCCAAAGCTAATGCACCGTCAGTTCCAGGATTGACATCAAGCCAGGCATTTGCTTCTTTCGCTAAAGGTGTCGGGCGAGGATCCACGACGATCAGTTTTGCACCGTTATTTCGACCAGTACCAATCGCACTAGCCTGGGCAAGCCAAGTATTCGCGGGGTTATGCCCCCAAAGAAGGATAAGATCGGCATGGGAATAGTCAGCAACAGGGATGCCGCAGCCAAAGGTCCATCGATGTGCAACGTCTTTATGCCAGTTACATATTTCAGTTCCATAGCTGGTGTTTGGGCTGCCATAGATACGAACAAATCGCTCTAACCATTCAATTGCATCGCTGAGGGGGGTACCGCTTGGGCTCGTAAAACCGAAAGCGACAGATTCAGCTCCGTTCTCTCGTTTAAATTTTTCCAGTTGTCCGGCTATCGTTGACATAGCCTCTTCCCAACTTATACGTTTCCAGCCCGGGTTCTCGGCACCTTTAGGATGGGTTCTCTTCATCGGGTACAGAATTCTATTTGCGCTGTCCACCAGCTCAGGTGCCGCTTTGCCCTTCATACACATGGCCTTACCATTAGGATGTTCAGGGTTGGCCCGTACCTTGATCAGGTGGTCATTTGCTACTTCATTCAACGTCCCGCAACGCGAACGGCAAAGTGTGCAATATCCGGGAATAATATCTGACATTGTAAACCTCACTACTAAAAACAGTTAATATATTTTAAAAACCACATTGCTTTCTTTTCACCCAAGAATTACTAACCCAATTAATGTTAATATCATCTTGTTTTGTGGGCGTAATTTCAGTTGAAATTACTGTCATATATGGGTAGCGGCTAAGTAATTTCAGGGCCAGAATCTGATTCCTGCAAACCGTTAACATCTGCAAGATACAGTGCACGCAAAATAGGGCATTCAGGCTTATCATCCCCTGCACAGCAATCAGAAAGCGTTGTAAGTATTGATGCCATACGCTGAAATTCTTGAATTTTTACAGTCAACTCGCGGATGTGTGACTCGACTAATTTTTTCACATCAGCGCTTTGGCGCGAATGGTTACCCCAAAGACAGAGAAGTTCTCCTGTTTGCGCCAGAGAGAAACCTAACTCCCGACATCGACGTATAAAATGCAATTTGTACACATCAATATCGCTGTACATCAGATACCCGGCTGCAGTTCTTGCAACTTCCGGTATTAATCCCGCCTCTTCGTAATAGCGGATCATTTTGGCGGAAACTCCGGATAACCGGGCAGCATCACCAATGTTCATCCTTACCTCCCAAAATGTATTCTGTTAATATCAGATCCAGTTTCAAATGACGTCGTTTCTGACACTCTTACCTTGCATACGTAGTGATACGGTTACCGTTTGGCTCATCAAGACTTAGTCGATATCCAGCCTAGACCTTCCCGTGGTGGTAAGGTCAAGAAAAAAATCATCAAGATAAGCTGTGTAAAAAACCAGATGTGACGAACATACTCATATCCCTTATGACCACATACTTAATGACTCAAAACACTCTTCTTTGGGTTTAGAAAGGATGGTTTCTCTAGTGGCATCATTTTTATATTCACCAACACTCACTAATTCCCATGATTCGACATCATTCAACAGTGCAAGCATCAACTTATTATTTAATGCATGCCCTGACTTATAAGCATGGTAGGCGCCAATAATATTATGGCCTGATACAAAGAGGTCTCCAATCGCATCCAGTGTTTTATGTCGCACAAGTTCGTTATTAAATCGCAGACCTTCCGGATTCAGAACGCTATATTCATCAAGCCCTATCGCATTGTTCAAACTTGCCCCTAACCCAAGACCTTTTTGTTGTAGAAGTTCTACATCACGAACAAATCCGAAAGTTCTGGCATCAGCAATCTCGCTAATATAGTTTTCTTTCGACACTTCAATATTTAATCTATTAGTCTCAGCAGAAATCAAGGGATGCTTAAAATCAATCATAAAATCGATCGAGAACTTTGAGTCTGGATGCAAAAGAGCCCATTTGTCGCCATCTTTTACGGAAACCGTTTTTTTTATCAGAAGATATTTTTTTAGCGCACACTGCTCTATCAAACCAGCGTGCATTATTGAGTCTATGAATCCTCTGGCACTCCCATCGAGAATGGGAAGTTCTGGAGCATCGAGCTCCACCAAGAGGTTATCAAGCCCCATGCTAGACACCGCAGAAAGGAAATGCTCGATTGTTGAAACTCGAACTCCCTGAGGGTTGATAATGCTTGTTGCCAGCATAGTGTCATGAATCTGATCGGCACGGAGCTGAATATCAACAACAGGAGTTACATCTGTTCTACGGAACCGTATGCCACTATCGGCACCAGCAGGCATGATTTTCATGTTAACGGTTTTACCGCTATGCAAGCCAATACCGTTTAATTCAACAATATTCTTGATAGTTTTTTGCTTGATCATGGAGACCTCTGTTTGCTCTAGCGACTAGGCAGAACGTCCGCAACAAGGTTCCATTGATGATTCCCCCTATTGCTCTGTTCATCGTCCTCGCTACTCTCGACTTGGTTCCATTAAAAACCATGAAGTTGATATAGGGTCAAGATTTTATACGATATACACATCAAGCATCTTGCATGAGTCGCACTGACTGACCCGGGTTAGTTACCATCATATTCTTTATGGTTGAGACCATACGGAAATCAGTGAATTAAAAATATTTATTCATCCAAAACACAAATGGTTTTAAGAAAGCCTAATGCCCTTCTTGTAAAATTATTCAAGATAGTCAAGTATGTTTTTTATATTGTCAATTAAGGCGACATGCAGGTCAGGGTCATCACATTCATCTGAATGGCAATAGGAAATATGTTGAAGTATAATTCTTTTTTTGAATTCACTAACTGTACACTCCAACTCATACACCGACCGTACGATATCAATACAAGGTTCATCATCGATTAAAAAATCCTGCATTTTATTATACTTATCAGTCAGATCTTCTATCATAGAAATTAATACGGGGTCATTAACTAACATTGGCATATCTCTCCTCATAATCTGAAAGTAAAGATGGACACAGCGCTGATAAATTCCAATTCCCTTGCTTGCGGTACCGACCGGGAGGAAGATGAAACTTGTTTTTAAAAGCTCTCGTGAAAGTTTGTTGCGAATTAAAACCATACTGAAGTGCAATGTCTAGGACTGTTCTGGAAGTCAATTTCAGATCAATCGCAGCACATGATAATCGACGAGCACGAACATATTCACCCAGCGCAACACCGGTCGTCTGTTTAAACAAACGTTGAAAATGCCATCGTGAATACCCAGACTTCTCAGCAATAAATTCTACTGGCAAGGTTGTATTCAATGAACTTTCAACCCACTGCAAAATATCTTTGACAACACTTTCAGAATATTTCCTGGTGTCCATTCTCTCCCCCCAAACCATATTCTATGAATATATTCAAACCAGAATACGGTCTCTGAGTCTGTCATCCATGAAGAACTCAGGGACCCAACTCTTTATTTTCGTAATAACCTCAGGCCATTTGCCACAACCAGAAGACTGGCACCAACATCAGCAAATACAGCCATCCACATAGTTCCCATTCCCATGAGCGTGAGTACAAGGAATACGGCTTTAATACCTAGAGCGAGGCTGATATTTTGCACGAGTAAGCTGTACGTTTGTCGGGATAATTTTACAAAGGCTGGGATTTTACGCAGGTCATCATCCATTAAGGCTACATCTGCAGTTTCAATCGCCGTATCAGTACCCATTGCGCCCATAGCAAAACCGATATCAGCTGCAGCCAGAGCCGGTGCATCATTGATACCATCACCAACCATCCCAGTGATTCCAATCCGTGAATGCTCTTCAACTGCACGATGTTTATCTTCTGGCAATTGATTCCCTCGAGCCTCATCGATTCCAACCTGAGATGCGATTGCTTTAGCTGTATGTGGGTTATCACCAGTCAGCATAATAGTTTTAACGCCAAGTTCATGAAGTTGTTCAATCGCTTCACGGCTGCTGTTTTTAACAGTATCAGCAACAGCGAACAACCCAAGCACTTGCTTACCATCATTGAGTAAAATAACTGTTTTACCCTGGCTTTCCAGCCTTTGTACTGTTGCTTTAATCTCTGATGGACAATTAAAGTGTTCTTCAGTCAAACGCAGGTTACCAAGGTAAAAATCCTTACCTGTAATCGCGCCATGCACACCTCGCCCAACAATCGCTTCAAAGCTGTCAACATCCTGCTTTTTCAAATCAGCAGAAGCATTCACAATTGCCAGTGAAACAGGGTGATCAGAGTAACTAGCGAGACTAGCTGCAGTAGTACGAACTTCACGCTCGCTCCACCCATTGAATACCATTACGTCGGTTTGTACTGGTTTCCCATAGGTAATAGTTCCTGTTTTATCCAGCGCAAGGGCTTTTAGCTTACGTCCCTGCTCAAGATAAACACCGCCTTTAATGAGAATCCCTTTGCGAGCAGCTGCAGTAAGTCCACTAACAATCGTTACTGGCGTAGAAATAACCAGGGCACATGGACACGCAATGACAAGCATAACTAAAGCTTTATAGATCCACTCCTGCCATGTTCCTGCCCCAAACAATGGTGGCAATACAGCAACCGCAACAGCAATACCCATAACGACGGGGGTATAAATCTGGGAAAAGCGGTCAACAAAACGTTGTGTAGCTGCTTTGGCGCCTTGCGCCTGCTCAACGGCATGAATGATGCGAGCAAGGGTTGTATTATTTGCAGCTGCAGTGACTTTATATTCAAAAGAGCCTGACTGATTTATTGTTCCAGCAAATACAGCATCGCCCGCAATTTTATCGACAGGCATACTTTCACCTGTAATTGGAGCTTGGTTAATGGTGGTTTGGCCTTTGACGATTTCTCCGTCGAGACCAATTCGTTCACCTGGTTTTACCCTGACAATACTGCCCGGTTGTACGCTACTGGCGTCAACTTCCTGCCATGTTCCATCAGCTTGTTGGACCATTGCAGTTTCAGGAGTCAGGTTCATCAGGGAACCTATTGCATTTCTGGCTCTATCAAGTGATTTGGCTTCTATCAGCTCGGCAATGGTGAATAACACCATAACCATCGCCGCTTCTGGCCACTGCCCAAGGACCAAAGCCCCAGTAACGGCAATACTCATTAGTGCATTGATATTCAAGTTGCCATTGCGAATCGAAATCCAACCTTTTTTGTAGGTTGTCAGACCACAAGAAAGCACTGCTATCAAAGCCAACCCAGCTTCTAGCCAGTCAGGCATATCAGCCCAGTGCATCACTTCGGCTGCAAGAGCAGCTACGCCAGCAAGAGCTAATGGCCACCAGGGCTTTTTTTTCTCCTGGGTATTTTTCTTGCCGCTAGTATTATCAGAGACTTCTGGCGCGAATCCCAACGAGCGAATTGCAGCCATGATAGCTTCAAGCGAATCCGGTGTATGGGTTACAGTCAAAACACGCTGCATCAGGTTGAAATCAAGCTCTTTAACAGCGCTCATTCCACCCAGTTTCTTTTTGATAAGATTTTCTTCAACAGGACAATCCATCTGCATAATGCGAATTTCTGTCCGTAATCCACCAGCCACAACCTGCGAGCCCCCTAGGCTACTCAATTGTTCTGGAGCAGCGGAGCAACAATCCCCCTCATGGCCGTGATCGTGGCCTTCATGAGAATGCTCTTGCGCGGCATGAGCATGGTTACATCCCTTATGATTATGCTCATCATGCGAATGCCCTTCGCCGCCATGGCTATGGGCATCATGATTATGGCCTTCATGGTTATGGCCTTCATGGTTATGACCTTCATGGGAATGATCATCACTGCATTTCTTGTGATTATGAGCCTGCTGATCATGTGCATGATCATTTGCTTTATGTGATTCACCAGTATTCTTAACCCGGAGTCCTGTCCCTAAATTGAACGTTTCACAGCAACTAGCCGCTTCGTCTCCTGCAGGGTTTTTGCTATTTTTTACACCACCACTCATTTTCATTGCCTCATCTGTTAACTATACTGACGATTAAAGACCCTAATCTAACTAGAGGGTCAAGCGCATAAGGGGGGAGGCATGAAAATTGGTGAATTGGCCCGTAAGGCGGATTGTCCGGTGGAAACTATTCGGTACTATGAGAAAGAAGGATTACTTCAGGCTCCATTAAGAGATATTGAAAATAACTATCGCCGTTACAACAATACTCATCTGGAAAAGTTATTATTTATCCGACGCTGCCGCTCTCTTGATATGACCCATGAGGAAATACGTGCATTGCTACTGGCAATGAATAATCACGGTAAAGACTGTGGCCCCATTGATGCAATAATCAGTGCCCATCTCACTCATGTTCAGCATCGTATTAAAGAATTAATAGCCCTGGAAATACAACTCAAAGAACTTAATAACTATTGCAGCTCAGACCGGAGCGTGGACGAATGCGGGATAGTACAGAAATTGACTGCTGATGAAGAGAATGGTGATCTTCCTTTAACCGTACCAACTGACCACTTGGGGGGTGTGCATTAGTGGTGTGCGCTTAT
>OKOB01000054.1_pt1 | contig 40491 bp, 33 predicted proteins | sample 1613511 | NCBI WGS metagenome assembly OKOB01 (sample SAMN04436861, study PRJEB24849) | human gut metagenome | biome: human gut; feature: NICU; material: stool | host: Homo sapiens | place: USA: Saint Louis, MO | collected 2011-09-08 | reverse complement strand
CCGCCAATACTGCTAACGTTTTGCTTCGTAAGCCAACACTGCTGCCAGCTCTGTTTTCTCCTGTCTGAAATGCAATTCACATAGCGAATCACGCACCATCCAGGTGAAGATCAACAGCGTCGTACAGATCAGAAACAAACCTAACAGCAGAGTACGTTTTGGCATTCCAGCCTCCTTATTGCTTTTCGGCAATGAAGAGACTAACCTCGCAATGTGTGTTGTGAAGTTGGTCTCCCCATCAGTTCTATTGATGTGGGACTCTCCACTGTTTGCCTCTTGCGAAAGCCTGAGGCAAACAGCCTCAAGCACCCGCCACGCACTCTATGCGCCTTCCCTTCATCTGTCAGAAAGTCGTTTCATTTCGTGAAGCCGCCTTCCAGAATCAAACATCCTTAACCCGGCATGTCAGCCCAAACGTGATGACCGAAATCGCGGCAATCATCCAGTAAACCGAGGCATGTCCGTAGCTCTGCGCCAGCGCTCCCTGAATCACCCCCGCCAGAATGACGCCTGTCGAAATGCTGTTGGTGAAAAGCGTGGTCGCCGAGCCAGCGCGTCCCGGCATTAAGTCCTGGAACCAGAGCATGCCGATCCCGGCCACGATCCCGATGAATATGGCATTGAACAGCTGCAGCGCCAGCAGTGCTTCGCGCGAATGGAAGAAGATCAGCCCAAGATAGAACAACACCCCGGCGGCAACCGCAACCACCATCATTTTGCGTTTACCGAAGCGCTTTACGTAATATCCTGCAAGAATCATCGCCGGAATCTCCAGCCCGGCAGCCGTTCCCATTAAGATCCCGGCGAGCTTGTCCGGCAGACCGAGATCGCTGCTGATCCACAGTGGCATATCAATGATGTACATGGTATTGCAGGTCCACATCAGCGTGGAGGCGATAAACAACATACGGACGTTTTTGTCCTGCCAGCCGCTCACTTGCGTAATCGGCTTATCCGTCGTCTGTTCGACGCGCGCCACAGACGGTAGCACGAAGGCAATCAGCGCCAGGCTGATGGCAAAAATGGCCGCGGCGATGGAGAACATGGCGGTAAAACCGTAGTTCAACGCCAGCATGAAGGCCAGCGGCGGGCCGATGACCCATGCAAGTGAAAGCTGAGCACGCATCACCGAGCTGAACATCACCACTTCCCGCGCGGAGTTATCCGCGTATTCTCGGGCCAGGGCGAAAAGCTGCGGCATGGCGGTATTCGCCAGCGACGCCAGCAGGACGCCGCAGGTAATGAGCGTCAGGTAATGGCGATTGAACGCAAAGAGTAGCGCGTTGCCCACGGCCATGGCGCAGCAAAAGAGGATCAGCTTGCGGCGATCGCCCTGGCTGTCCGATCGTTTCGCCAGCGCGAGGCTGACCAGGATCCCGGCAATGGCGTTAACGGTGTAAAACAGGCCGACCCAAAACGGCTGCGCCCCCACCTCGCGGCTGAGGAACAGGCTCAACGTCGGCGCCTGCAACGCCCCCGCCACGCCCATCATAAAGGCTACCAGCATAAAAGCGGCATATACGCCATTCAGGCGGCGCCCCATCGTCATCAACCACAGCATACGCAAGTCCTTGTGAAAGCGAATCGAAATTGGGTGAAAGAATAAACGAAAAAAGCCAGCAAAAATATTTTGCTGGCGGGTGATAAACACCAATACTCAGTCACACATGATCGAGGCGAGTTAGCGGGAAGAGGTCGGTTTCGTAACGTCCCACTGCATCAGTTCTTCTAACATTTTCAGCCGCTGCTCTGCACACCGGCGGGCCAGCCAGGACGCTCCTTTTGTCGCTGAAAAGTACTGCTGATAAAACTGACGTGCGGTAGACCTCTTCATAATTTACCTCCTCACTTCATCGGGGAGAATTATTGGCCTAATATAGGGATAAATAAATTGCTGGTTTTTTGTCAGGAGTTCCCCTTTTATGCCTTCTGGTCGTCTGCAACAACAATTTATCCGCCTCTGGCAGTGCTGCGAGGGGCAATCGCAGGAGACCACGCTCAACGAGCTGGCTGACCTGCTCAACTGTTCGCGCCGTCATATGCGCACGCTGCTTAACACCATGCAGCAGCAGGGCTGGTTAAGCTGGGAAGCGGAGGCAGGACGCGGGAAGCGCTCACGTTTGACCTTTCTCTATACCGGTCTGGCGTTGCAGCAGCAGCGCGCGGAGGATCTGCTGGAGCAGGATCGCATCGACCAGCTGGTGCAGTTGGTGGGCGACAAAGCCGCCGTGCGCCAGATGCTGGTCTCACATCTTGGACGTAGCTTTCGTCAGGGCCGCCACATTCTGCGGGTGCTCTACTACCGTCCGATGAAAAATCTGTTACCCGGCACGGCGTTACGGCGTTCTGAAACCCACATGGCCCGGCAGATTTTCAGCGGCCTGACGCGGATAAATGAGGAAAATGGGGAACTGGAAGCGGATATCGCGCATCACTGGCAGCAACTTTCCCCGTGCCACTGGCGCTTCTTCTTACGCCCCGGCATCCACTTTCACCACGGTCGCGAACTGGACATGCGCGACGTCATCGCCTCTCTGGAACGTGCCCGCAAGCTACCGCTTTATTCACACATTTCCCGCGTTCATTCCCCGACGGCATGGACGCTGGATATTGAGCTGTCGCAGCAGGACAAATGGCTTCCCTGGCTGCTGGGCTATGTGCCGTCGATGATTTTGCCCGCCGAGTGGGAGTCGCTGAACAATTTCGCCAGCCTGCCGATTGGCACCGGCCCCTACTCCGTGTCCCGCAATAACAACAACCAGCTGAAAATTCGCGCGTTTGATGACTACTTTGGCTATCGGGCACTGATCGACGAAGTGAACGTCTGGGTATTACCGGATCTTAATGAAGATCTCAGCTGCGGGCTGACGCTGGAAGGCCCCACCACGGGAGAAAAAGCGGTAGAGAGTCGTCTGGAGGAGGGATGCTACTACCTGCTGTTTGATAGCCGCACCCACCGCGGGGCAAACCAGGCCGTTCGTCAGTGGGTCAGCCACGTGCTGTCCCCCTCCAATCTGATCTACCATGCGGAAGAGCAGTACCAGACATACTGGTTCCCGGCGTACGGCCTGCTTCCGCGCTGGCACCACGCCCGCCCGGCGCACTGCGACAAACCTGCCGGGCTGGAGTCCATCACCCTGACCTACTACCGCGAGCACGTGGAGCATCGTTTTATCGCCGGGATCATGGCCAGGCTGCTGGCAGCCGAAGGCGTGACGCTGGAGATCAGAGAAGTGGACTATGACGAATGGCACCGGGGGGAGATCGTCAGTGATATCTGGCTAAACAGCGCCAACTTCACCCTGCCGCTCGATTTCTCGCTCTTTTCTCATCTGTATGAGATCCCGCTGATCCAGCACTGTATCAACCGTGACTGGCAGCAGGACGCTGCCCAGTGGCGCGCTGGCGACATGAATCTTGCCGTGTGGTGCCAGCAATTGCTGGCTGAACAGGCGATTGTACCTCTGATACACCACTGGCTGATGATCCAGGGTCAACGCAGTATGCGGGGTCTGCGGATGAACACCCTGGGCTGGTTTGATTTCAAATCAGCCTGGTTTGCGCCGCCGGAGCCATAACGCTTTCGTAATATTCACCAAATCATTACAATAGCGCCGTTCTCAACGGGGTGCTGCATCACAGATGTGCGCTGAGATAATACCCGTCGAACCTGATCCGGATAACGCCGGCGAAGGGATTTGAGGCTGTCGCTCAAAATCCTTTGCCACTCAACCCTGAGGTGCAAAGTGTTAAAAAAAGTTCTTCCTCTGCTGGCGCTGTTTGCGCTGCCTGCGTTCGCGAAGCCCGTCCTGACGGTCTATACCTACGACTCGTTCTCTGCCGACTGGGGCCCTGGCCCGTTAGTCAAAAAAGCCTTCGAAGCTGACTGTAATTGCGAGCTGAAATTCGTGGCGCTGGAAGATGGCGTGTCGCTGCTTAACCGTCTGCGTATGGAAGGGAAAAACAGCAAAGCCGACGTGGTGCTCGGGCTGGATAACAACCTGCTGGAAGCCGCCACGCAAACCAAACTGTTTGCCAAAAGCGGCGTAGCGGCAGAGGCCGTCAACGTGCCGGGCGGCTGGAACAACGACACCTTTGTGCCGTTCGACTACGGCTACTTTGCTTTCGTCTATGACAAAAACAAGCTGAAAAATCCGCCGAAGAGCCTGAAGGAGCTGGTGGAGAGCGACCAGAAATGGCGCGTGATTTATGAAGATCCGCGTACCAGCACGCCAGGCCTGGGACTGCTGCTTTGGATGCAGAAGGTCTACGGGGATAACGCGCCGCAAGCGTGGCAGAAGCTGGCCGCCAAAACCGTCACTGTGACCAAAGGCTGGAGTGAAGCGTATGGTCTGTTCCTGAAAGGCGAAAGCGATCTGGTGCTCAGCTACACCACCTCGCCGGCTTACCACATTATCGCCGAGAAGAAAGACAACTACGCCGCCGCGAATTTTGCCGAAGGGCATTATCTGCAGGTGGAGGTTGCCGCGCGTACCGCTGCCAGCAAACAGCCGGAACTCGCCGAGAAGTTCCTGAAATTTATGGTTTCTCCGGCGTTTCAGAATGCCATTCCTGCGGGCAACTGGATGTATCCCGTCACCCACGTTGCACTGCCGGCCGGTTTCGAACAGTTAACCAAACCACAAACGTCGCTGGAGTTTACGCCGCAGCAGGTGGCCGCGCAGCGAGCAGCATGGGTAAGTGAATGGCAACGCGCCGTCAGCCGTTAATTCCTGGCTGGTTACTTCCCGGACTGCTCGCCGCCATGCTGATGGTGGTAGTCAGTCTGGGAGCATTCCTTGCGTTGTGGTTTAACGCGCCGGAGAGCGATCTGCTCGCGCTCTGGCGCGATAGCTATCTCTGGCACGTCATTCGTTTCTCCTTCTGGCAGGCGTTTCTTTCTGCCCTGCTGTCAGCGATCCCGGCTATTTTTCTTGCGCGGGCTCTGTATCGTCGGCATTTCCCCGGAAGAGTAGTCCTGCTGCGCCTGTGCGCCATGACGCTGATCCTGCCCGTGCTGGTCGCGGTATTTGGTATCCTGAGTGTTTACGGTCGACAGGGCTGGCTGGCGTTGCTGTTTGCCCGGCTTGGTCTGGAATGGACCTTCTCGCCATACGGTCTGCAGGGCATTCTGCTGGCGCACGTGTTTTTCAATATGCCGATGGCAACGCGCCTCTTTTTGCAGGCACTGGAGAATATTCCCGGCGAACAACGCCAGATTGCCGCTCAGCTTGGCATGCGTGGATGGTCGTTTTTCCGCTTTGTCGAATGGCCTTGGTTAAGACGTCAGATTGCCCCGGTTGCCGCGCTGATCTTTATGCTCTGCTTCGCCAGCTTCGCCACCGTGCTTTCTCTCGGCGGCGGGCCACAGGCGACCACCATTGAGCTGGCGATTTATCAGGCCTTAAGTTACGACTACGATCCGGGCCGCGCCGCGCTTCTGGCGATCGTGCAGATGGCGTGCTGTCTGGTCCTGGTGCTGCTGAGCCAGCGCCTGAGCAAAGCGATTCCCCCGGGCAGCAATAGCCTCTCGGGCTGGCGCGATCCGCAGGATAGCCTGCACAGCCGCGTCTCCGATTTTATCCTGATCGTGCTGGCACTCCTGCTTCTGTTGCCACCGCTGCTGGCCGTTATCGTTGATGGTCTGAACAGGAATGTGGTGTCAGTACTGCAACAGCCCGTGCTGTGGCAAGCGACGTGGACCTCGGTACGCATTGCGCTGGCAGCCGGAGCGCTATGCGTGATCCTGACCATGATGTTGCTCTGGAGCAGCCGCGAGCTCTACGCGCGTCATGCCCGTAAAGCCGGACAAGCGCTGGAGCTGACGGGCATGCTAATTCTGGCGATGCCGGGCATCGTGCTGGCGACGGGCTTCTTTTTACTGTTCAACAGCACCATCGGCCTGCCGGAAAGTGCTGACGGCATTGTGATTTTCACCAACGCCCTGATGGCCATTCCTTACGCGCTCAAAGTGCTGGAAAACCCGATGCGCGACGTCAACAGCCGCTACGGTTTGCTGTGCCAGTCGCTGGGCATGCAGGGCTGGCAGCGGCTGAAGGTGGTCGAACTCCGCGCGCTGAAACGTCCACTGGCGCAGGCGCTGGCGTTTGCCTGCGTGCTCTCTATTGGGGATTTTGGCGTGGTGGCTCTCTTTGGCAATGAAGATTTCCGCACGCTGCCATACTGGCTCTATCAGCAGATCGGCTCTTATCGCAGTCAGGACGGCGCGGTCACCGCGCTGTTACTGCTGCTGCTGTGCTTTGCCTTATTTACCGTTATCGAAAAACTTCCGGGGCGTGATGTTAAAACTGACTGATGTAACCTGGCTTTACCAGCATCTGCCGATGCGCTTCACGCTCTCCGCGCGCCAGGGGGAGATGATCGCCGTGCTTGGCCCAAGCGGTGCGGGAAAAAGCACGCTGCTCAATTTGGTTGCGGGGTTTCTGCAGCCGGCAAGCGGATCGATAGTCATTGAAAATCGGGACCATACCCATACGCCGCCTGCAAAACGTCCTGTCTCCATGCTGTTTCAGGAAAACAACCTGTTTACCCACCTGACGGTGCGGCAAAACATCGCGCTGGGGATGCATCCGGGACTCAAGCTGAACGCCCCCCAGCGCCAGAAGCTAGAGGTCATTGCCGCCCAGATGGGGATCGCGGAATTTCTCGACAGGCTGCCCGGCGAGCTTTCCGGCGGCCAGCGTCAGCGCGTGGCGCTTGCCCGTTGTCTGGTCCGCGAACAGCCGATACTGCTGCTGGATGAACCGTTCTCTGCGCTCGACCCGGCCCTGCGCCAGCAGATGCTGGCGCTTGTGCAGGACGTCTGCCAGCGCCAGCAGCTGACGATGCTGATGGTTTCGCACAGCATCGAAGATGCCGCACGGATTGCCCCCAGATCGGTGGTCATTGCCGAAGGACGAATTGTGTGGGATGGGATGACAGAAGAACTTCTGAAGGGTAACGCTAACGCGTCGTCGCTGCTGGGCATCAGCGCACCTCCCCTTCACTCGCTGGACTCATAAATATCCATTTTTGTAAGGCCATAGCCAGAAAGTCGCTCTGAATGGAAAGTCAGAGCGCATATTAATCCACCTGGAAACCGATGGTCCTGACTAATAATGAACCGAGCTCTTCACATTATTATTTTAAATCACATTTTGTTTATGAATTGATGCCTTCAATATATAAAAACAATGAATAAACAAACCAAAAATTAATACAGCAAAATGGATTTAATACTTACGTTTGTTTTTTATAAGCGTATTATTTTATGATTCTACTGCTCCTGAAAGGGATATAGACATGGCAGTACCCCCAGGTAACTTTCAGCAAAATGACACGCTAAACCGCTATTTACTTCTTTTCCCACGTAACGCTAACGCGTTAAATGATGTACATTCCTTTACCGGCGAAGAAGCACTTAGCCAGCCCTACCGCTATGCCATTCGTTTTACCAGCCCCAATGCAAATATATCGCCTGACGCCGTTTTGAATCAGAAAGCGGAGTTTCTTCTTCGCGCCCCTAATCCTGAGGCCTCATGGCATGGCCAGCCATCCTGGCTGCCAGTGCGCCAGATTAACGGGACAATTACTGCGTTTGCCCGCCTTAAGTCGTCTTCAGATGAAGCGCTCTATGAATGCGTGCTTGAACATGAGCTTGCGTTACTGGACAGAAACTTCCGTTCGGCAGTCTACACCGATGTCACCGTGCCGGAGGTCGTTACGCAGTTAATGAAAGAGAGCCGTTACCCGAAGTTAAAGGCTACACCGGCTGGGACCATATGCGCTGTGATATGGGCGCGGGGCGCTAACCAATGAAAACATTATGCTCAGGCATAGCTGCAACTGCCGTACTGATGGCTTCAGGCTGCCAGGCGAAAGAACCACCAACGCAGGTGGTCTACCGTTTTGATGACCATCGTTATCTGGAGCTGAAAGGCTGGGACTGCGAAGGAGAGCTCTGGTATACAGATACGCTGCGGGGAATACATTCTGAACCAGTCAGTCAGTTCTATCGCATCTTTACTAAAAAATACGTCCATCCGTCGGAGCGTTACATTGCGATTCCAACCTGGCATTCACCAGGCTCAATAGTCTCAAAGGATTACGGCAAAACCTGGTACCCGTCCTCATTCTCGCCCGGAGAAAATGAACCGAATGGAGACAATGCCCCTCCCTATGATGACATTCTTTCCTTCACTGTCGTGAATAACCAGGGATTTCTGCAGACAAAGCACAGTCTTTATATGTCATCTAAACCATTTGACGACCCGCGCGTGATGCCCGGAGGTTCAGGAATTAAGTACCAGCTTGAAAATGGAGAAGTGGATGAAATAACTTCAGATGCACCAGGCTGGAAATGGGGGATGGTGTATTTCACAAAAGGATGGCTGGAAGGAAAAGTCGTCAGACGAGAATCCAATTATCAGAATTTGCCCGATACGATCCCGGAAGTGAAAGGTTACACCGGCTGGGACCATATGCGCTGTGACATGGACGCGGGGCGCTAACCGATGAAAACATTATGCTCAGGCATAGCTGCAGCTGCCGTACTGATGGCTTCAGGCTGCCAGGCGAAAGAGACGCCGACGCAAGTAGTTTACCGTTTTGATGACCATCGTTATCTGGAGCTGAAAGGCTGGGACTGTGAAGGTGAACTCTGGTATACCGATACGCTGAAGAGAATTCATTCACAGCCATATTCACAATTTTATCGCATTTTTACCAAAAAATTTATACATCCTTCAGAACGATATATTGCCCTCACATCATGGGGTGGTGGTGCCTTTACGGTATCAAAAGATTTCGGAAAGACATGGCAGTTAGCGCAGTTTTCTCCCGGAGAAAACGAGCCAAATGGTGATTCCTCACCAACATATGATGACGTGCTTTCTCTAACTGTCGTGAATGACCAGGGATTTCTGCAGACAAAGCACAGTCTTTATATGTCATCTAAACCATTTGACGATCCTCGTCTGCTGCCTAGTGGCGAGGGTATTCACTACGAGCTTCCGGATGGGGTGCAGGGCGACATTAAACCTGGGACTGGTGGCTGGTCGTGGGGAATGGTTTATATGACGAAGCAAGGTCTTAAGGACACAGTACAGACTTTACAGACCAACTGGCAGGGGCAGCCAGATAAAGTCCCGGAAGTTAAAGACTACACCGGCTGGGACCATATGCGCTGTGACATGGACGCTCGATAAATGACTAAGGATAAACAATGAACGGCGTAATTCGCTTAGATGATCCGCTCGCGAATGGTGGAAAAGTAACTTCAGCTTCAGGGGCCAATTTCATGGGTAAGCCCGTGGCGCTAAAAGGTGACATCGTTGAGTGCCTCTTGCATAAAGGGACGTATCCGATTACAGAGTGCCATCCACGCTGGACGATGCTCGGACGAGGTGTGGTTGTCGACCGGTGTAAAGCGGCGTGCGGGTGTGAAATAAGGACAACGCTGCCAACAGCGGGGGCTATGTGATGGAATGGTGGTTATATTCGAAGCAGAAAGATGCTGACGTGAAAATGCCGACGTTAGCGATCGCTGCTGTGTATCTCGTGGCTATTGTTGTGGGGATCATTCTTGAGATTTTTAACTGGCCTCAGAATAAACAGGTGACGCTATTTTTTTTCTTACCGTCCGTCATACTTCCGCTGAGCCTGGTAACGTGTCTGGTATTTGCGCTGAAAATGATAGTCAGTACGTCCGTAAATTATGCAGAAATGCGTAAATATATTGCGAACGACAGGACGTTCAGGCTCAAAAGTTTTGCGGGTCAAAACATCGCCATTGCAGCCTGGTCGAACCTCTCTCCGGTCGAGCAGCTGGCGCTGAATATGCTAAAGCTTGAAGGCGAGTTTCCGCTGGCGCCCAAAACTCCGCTAAAAATTGAAGCAACCGAAGCGTTTGACCAGATGCCATACGAAGCTGTCTTTTCGCGCCTGCTCGCGCCAATGGCCGATAAGCTCAAAATGAGTGCGTATCAGCTAAGGGAGACATGCGTCTGGGTTCGTGGGGGCGATGCGAACTGTGTTGAGGATCTGAGACGAGCCATGGAGCGTCTGAAAATACACCATGCGCGCGGCGGCAAAATTAAGTTTTACAGCGAGTGCCCAGACTACACGATTATCGGGGAGTGGATAGCGGCAAGCGACACGTACATCGTTAACAGGCTGCTGATCGCGGTCGATCTGCATGGGGAAGACAGTGACAGTAAACGAATGGAAAACGCCTGCGCTTTTTTATTCACTCACCAATACATGCACGTAGAGGGGGAGAAGCCAGTTTATTTGTACCAACCGATGAGTAAGGTCACGGACGTAGAAGAAACGATGCCGGTATATCTCGAGGTTGGACCTGCGATGCCCCCTAAAACGCTCTGGTACACCGGATTATCCCGTACGGAAAAATATCCCTTGATGCAGGCGCTGGATGCTAAAAGCGTTGCGATGGAACGGCTGGAAATGGAATCCTCGCTAGGGGAAAAGAGCGAGGGATACAGATGGCTGGCGCTGGCGCTTGCGGCCGATGCGGTAAAATATGCCCAGGGAACTCAGCTGGTGGCCAATTCAGCAATGAATAAATTTTCCATCACCGCGCTTTCCTCACAGGAAACTCATGTCCCCGAAACATGCCGATGGGACGTTTGGATCCTTCCCTTAGTTAACGGGGTTATGATGGGGCTCTTTTTATTATTTTCGTTATTTCTCATTATGATAATAACAAATAAACCCGGAGAGATACCTTCCATACCGGTATTAGGGGCAAGCAGCATGCTCTCTGTGTTGGTTCCGGCGGTAACAGGAGTTTTCCTCTCTATCACCAGCTCAAACCGGGCTTGCAGAGATATGGGATGCTAGAGAGGGAAACACATTAACGGCTCACCACCTTCAACAGGATTTCACCATACACCGGCATCAGAGGATGGCGAATTAGCGCGACCAGCGCCACCACCGCAACGCCCAGCATCAGGGGGGCCAGCCACAAAAGACGAGTGCGCGGAAGATAGCGTGTCAGGCGATCGACACTGGCTTTCGCGCTGCGCCACAACCGCCAGCACAGCCACGCAGCCAGCCACAGCAGCACCGCCGTTGCCAGCAACAGCCACTTAAACTCACCGCTTTGCATGCCGTCAGGAATATCGATGGCCGCACCGGCCAGGATCCCCGGCAGGAAGTAGAACGGCGGCCAGAAGACGCAGCCGATGATGTTCGGCACCACAAACTTTGCAACGGGCAGATCCAGCATTCCGGCAACCATCGGCACCAGAGGACGCGTGGGTCCAACAAAGCGGCCGACGAGAATAGTAAACATGCTGTGCTGATGCAGCGCATGCTCGGTTTTATCCAGCAGCGCTTTGTTCTTTTTCATGAACGACCAGCGGTGCAGCGGCTTCTTAAAGCGCCAGCCCAGCCAGAAGGATATCCAGTCGCCCAGCAGGCAGCCGATTATCCCGGCCAGCCACGCCTGCCAGAAATTGACCTCACCGCTGCCAATCAGCGCGCCAAGACCCGCCATCATCACGGTGCCGGGCAGGATTAACCCCACGAGCGCCAGCGACTCCAGAAAGGCCACCAGCGCCACGGCGATGAGCGAATACATAACGGACTGGGTAATAAAGTGTTCCAGCAATGCCTGCATAACTATTCCGGTCAGAAAACGAATCAGCGATTCTGCTTAGCGCCCCGCACTGCGTCAAGGCAACAATTGTCTGAATAGTTTACAGGTAGCTTTCTGCGTTCACCTGTTTGTTTATCTTTTTTTACCGTTTATTCACATCCCGCGCGGAATTCACTCGGGCTGGCACCGGTGCATTTTTTAAAGACGCGAGAAAAATAGAGCTGATCTTCAAAGCCGACGTTACGCCCCACGGTGGCAATCGGCATCCGGGTGGTGCTGAGCAACAGTTTCGCCTGGCTGATACGCTGATCCTCACGCCAGCTCAGGACGCTGACGCCAAGCTGCTGGCGAAACAGATGTGACAGCCGTGACGGCGACAGACACACATGCTGGGCGACGCTGGCAATATCGAACTGGCTGTCGGCGAGATGGTCGCTGATGTACTGGCAGGCGTCGCGCACGCGGTTATCCAGCGGAGGATTAAGCGACTAGTTAATGGCCTCCATCCGTCGCAGCAGCAGTTGTTCAAGCAGGTTTATCGCCAGCAGTTCAGCGTAGCGACCACCAGCCTGCCCCGCGTCAATAATCTGCGCGAACAGCTCACGGAACTGCGCCAGATGCACTTCATCCGGACGATAAAAACCGGTGTGCGCAAAAATAGCAGGCCAGGTAAGCCACTCCTGCCAGTAGGCGCGCGGACGGAAATAGACCCACTGGTGATACCACTCTTTGGCATCCGGATGACGGCCATAGTGGTGGATCTCCCCCGGCGGGAACAGCAGGATATCGCCGGGGCGGCAGACGAACTGCTGGTCGCCATTCTTGATGATCCCCTCTCCGCGCACGGTCAGGTTGAGGATATACCCTTTCATCCCGAGCGGTCGGTCGACGTAAAAATCGAGATATCCCTCAGCCTCGATAGGGGTCAGCCCTGCCACAAGGTGCGCGTTAAACGAGTATCCCGGCAACAAGGGATCGTTTTGCGTTTCGGCCATAGATTCAGTTCTCCCAACGGTCCTGAAGGAAACCAATTGTCCATATCACTAAAAGCAGGTCAAAAATGGTCTGCGAAAAGATCCAGAAAGCATCACGCCTCTTTTACGTCCGCCATGTTTCAGCCTTTCCCCCTGATTTCTCCGCCAGAGGAGGCAGATAAGCAGTAACAAAAGTGTCTATAAGTGCGGCAGAAATGTCCACATTGAATATTTGCACGGCGTCACACTTTCCGCTGTAACAGCAATTTAATCCATAAGATTAGCGGATCCTGCCTGACGATTTTTGTCCCCAGTCTCTAATGTTCTTCCATACCTGTTTTTCGGATGGAGCAACACCATGGCAATTGCAATTGGCCTCGATTTTGGCAGCGACTCGGTTCGCGCGCTGGCAGTGGACTGTACGACTGGCCAGGAGATAGCAACCAGCGTTGAGTGGTACCCGCGCTGGCAAGAGGGGCGCTACTGTGATGCGCCAAATAACCAGTTCCGTCACCACCCGCGTGACTATATCGAGTCGATGGAAGCGGCAGTCAAAACCGTTCTGGCGGAACTGACGGATGCCCAGCGGGCCGATGTCGTTGGGATTGGCGTCGACAGCACCGGCTCAACGCCTGCCCCGGTGGATGCCGAAGGCCGCGTACTGGCGCTGCGCCCGGAATTCGCCGACAACCCGAATGCCATGTTCGTGCTGTGGAAAGACCATACCGCCGTGGAAGAGGCCGAAGCCATCACCCGTCTTTGCCATCAGCCTGGCAAAACAGACTACTCACGCTATATCGGCGGGATTTACTCCAGCGAATGGTTCTGGGCCAAAATCCTGCATGTCACCCGTGCCGATGCGACCGTTGCGCAGGCTGCGGCATCGTGGATTGAGCTGTGTGACTGGGTTCCCGCCCTGCTCTCCGGCACCACCCGTCCGCAGGATATTCGCCGCGGACGCTGCAGCGCCGGGCATAAATCCCTGTGGCATGAAAGCTGGGGCGGTCTGCCTCCGGCAGCCTTCTTCGATGAACTCGATCCAATTATCAATAAAAACCTGACCTACCCGCTGTTTACCGACACCTTCACCGCCGATATTCCGGTGGGCACGCTCTGCGAAGAGTGGGCAAAACGCCTCGGCCTGCCGCAGAACGTGGCGATTTCCGGGGGCGCGTTTGACTGCCATATGGGTGCCGTGGGGGCGGGCGCACAACCTAACACGCTGGTGAAAGTTATCGGCACCTCCACCTGCGACATTCTGACGGCGGATAAAGCCACCGTTGGCGATCGCGCGGTAAAAGGCATTTGCGGCCAGGTTGACGGCAGCGTGGTGCCGGACTTCATCGGTCTCGAAGCGGGTCAATCCGCGTTCGGCGATATCTACGCCTGGTTTGGCCGCGTGCTGGGCTGGCCGCTGGATCAGCTCGCGGCTGCGCATCCTGAACTGAAAAGCCAGATCGCCGACAGCAAAAAACAGCTTCTGCCACAGCTCACGGAAGCCTGGGCGAAAAATCCGTCTCTCGATCACCTGCCGGTGGTGCTGGACTGGTTTAACGGCCGCCGCACGCCGTTTGCCAACCAGCGACTGAAAGGGGTGATTACCGATCTCAACCTGGCGACCGACGCCCCTGCGCTGTTCGGTGGCCTGATTGCCGCAACTGCCTTCGGCGCGCGCGCCATTATGGAGTGCTTCACCGAACAGGGTATCGACGTGAATAACGTGATGGCACTGGGCGGCATCGCCCGTAAAAATCCGGTCATTATGCAGGCCTGCTGCGACGTGCTGAACCGTCCGCTGCAGATTGTCGCGTCCGATCAATGCTGCGCGCTGGGCGCGGCGATTTTCGCCGCCGTGGCAGCCGGTGTCCACGCGGATATCCCCACCGCGCAGCAGCATATGGCGAGCGCCGTCGAAAACACACTCGAGCCGCGTGCCCAGCAGGCACAACGCTTTGAACAGCTTTATCAGCGCTACCAGCAATGGGCAAAAAGCGCCGAACTTCACTATCTCCCTGTCGCCGCCCCGTCAAAACACACCGCGGACACGACGGCAACCCTGACCCATTAAGGACACGATGATGACCATTTTTAATAATTATGAAGTGTGGTTTGTGATTGGCAGCCAGCACCTGTACGGGCCGGAAGCGCTGCAGCAGGTGACGAAACATGCGGAGCACGTCGTTAATGCCCTCAACGCGGAAGCCAAACTGCCATGCAAACTGGTGCTGAAACCCCTGGGTACAACGCCGGATGAGATTACCCATATCTGTCGCGACGCGAACTACGACGACAAGTGCGCCGGTCTGGTCGTGTGGCTGCACACCTTCTCACCGGCCAAAATGTGGATCAACGGCCTGTCTATCCTCAACAAACCGCTGCTGCAGTTCCATACCCAGTTTAACGCCTCCCTGCCGTGGGACAGCATCGATATGGACTTCATGAACCTGAACCAGACCGCGCACGGCGGCCGCGAGTTCGGCTTCATCGGCGCGCGTATGCGTCAGCAGCATGCCGTCGTGACTGGTCACTGGCACGACAGCCAGGCGCAAAACCGTATCGGCTCGTGGATGCGTCAGGCGGTATCGAAACAAGATACCCGCCATCTGAAAGTGGTGCGTTTCGGTGACAACATGCGTGAAGTGGCGGTCACCGATGGCGATAAAGTCGCGGCACAAATCAAGTTCGGTTTCTCCGTCAATACCTGGGCGGTGGGCGACCTGGTGCAGGTAGTGAATGAAATCAGCGATGGCGACGTGAGCGCGCTGGTAGACGAGTACGAAAGCCGTTACCGCCTGACGCCTGCGGCACAAATCAACGGCGACAAGCGCCAGAACGTGCTGGATGCCGCGCGAATTGAGCTTGGCATGAAGCGCTTCCTGGAACAGGGCGGCTTCCACGCCTTTACGACAACGTTTGAAGACCTCCACGGCCTGAAACAGCTCCCGGGTCTGGCAGTACAACGTCTGATGCAGCAGGGCTACGGCTTTGCAGGCGAAGGCGACTGGAAAACTGCCGCTCTGCTTCGCATCATGAAGGTGATGTCAACCGGTCTGCAGGGCGGCACCTCCTTTATGGAGGACTACACCTACCACTTCGAAAACGGCAACGACCTGGTACTCGGCTCGCACATGCTGGAAGTGTGCCCGTCTATTGCGGTGGAAGAGAAACCGATTCTTGACGTGCAGTACCTCGGCATTGGCGGTAAAGCCGATCCGGCTCGTCTGATCTTCAACACCCGCACGGGCCCGGCCATCAACGCCAGTCTGATCGACCTGGGCGATCGTTTCCGCCTGCTGGTGAACTGCGTCGATGCAGTTGAAACGCCGCATTCACTGCCAAAACTGCCTGTCGCCAACGCCCTGTGGAAAGCACAGCCAGACCTGCCAACCGCGTCAGAAGCCTGGATCCTGGCAGGTGGCGCGCACCACACGGTGTTCAGCCACGCGCTGGATCTGAATGACATGCGTCAGTTCGCCGAGCTGCACGATATCGAACTGACCGTGATTGATAACGACACCCGCCTGCCTGCGTTCAAAGATGCGCTGCGCTGGAACGAAGTCTATTACGGTTCGAAACGCTAAGTACGAAATGCCCGGTGGCACCGTGTTCACCGGGCAGGGAGACAACAATGTTAGACGATCTCAAACGACAGGTGCTCGAAGCCAACCTGGCGCTGCCGAAACATAACCTGGTGACCCTGACCTGGGGCAACGTCAGTGCCGTTGACCGCGAAAAAGGTGTGTTCGTGATCAAGCCTTCTGGCGTGGATTACACGGTGATGACGGCAGACGATATGGTGGTGGTCAGCATCGAAACGGGTGAAGTGGTGGAAGGCAACAAAAAACCCTCCTCCGATACGCCTACCCACCGTCTGCTGTATCAGTCATTCCCGACCATCGGCGGCATCGTGCATACCCATTCGCGTCACGCCACCATCTGGGCGCAGGCGGGCCAGTCCATTCCGGCCACGGGTACCACCCACGCGGATTACTTTTACGGCACCATTCCCTGCACGCGCTTAATGACCGAGGCGGAAATCAACGGTGAGTACGAGTGGGAAACCGGCAACGTGATTGTCGAAACCTTCGAAAAACAGGGTATCGACGCGGCGCAGATGCCTGGCGTGCTGGTGCACTCCCATGGTCCCTTCGCCTGGGGTAAAAACGCGGAAGACGCGGTACATAACGCCATCGTGCTGGAAGAGGTCGCCTATATGGGGATCTTCTGTCGCCAGCTCGCGCCGCAGCTACCGGATATGCAGCAAACCCTGCTGGATAAGCATTACCTGCGCAAGCACGGCGCGAAAGCGTATTACGGGCAGTAGCTTGTAGGCCGGATAAGCACAGCGCCATCCGGCAAAACAGACACTGTATAAAACCCCAGCAAACACCCCTTAACCAGGCTATAATCAAGCCTGGTTTTGTTTATGGGATAACGGTGTGACGCAGGCGCAAGAAGGCTTTTTACTGACCCGGCACTGGCGGGATACGCCTCAGGGCACTGAGGTTGAATTCTGGCTGGCGACGGACAGCGGCCCGTTGCACGTAACGCTGCCGCCGCAGGAGTCCGTGGCGTTTATTCCTGGATCGCACGTCGAAAAAGTCAAACAACTGCTGCGCGGCGAAAACGGCTGGCGCATCACCCCTCTTGAGCTGAAAGATTTCCACCGTCATCCGGTATACGGCCTTTACTGTCGCGCCCATCGTCAACTGATGCGCTATGAAAAGCTGCTGCGCGAGGCGGGCGTAACGCTTTACGAAGCGGATATCCGTCCCCCCGAGCGTTTCCTGATGGAACGGTTTATTACCGCGCCCGTCTGGGTGGATGGCACAGCGCAAAACGGTCGCCTCGTTAACGCTCGTCTGAAGCCTAACCCGGGCTATCGCCCGCCGCTAAAATGGGTCTCCCTGGACATTGAAACCACCCGCCACGGCGAGCTGTACTGCATTGGTCTGGAAGGCTGCGGCGATCGGGTTGTGTACATGCTTGGGCCGCCAAATGGCGATGCGTCCACGCTGGATTTCCGGCTTGAATATGTCAATAGCCGACCCCAGCTGCTGGAAAAGCTTAACGCCTGGTTTGCCGAACACGACCCAGACGTGCTGATCGGCTGGAACGTGGTGCAGTTCGACCTGCGCGTGCTGCAAAAACATGCCGAGCGGTATCGCATTCCGCTGATACTCGGGCGCGGCAACAGCGAGCTGGAGTGGCGCGAGCACGGCTTTAAGAATGGCGTCTTCTTCGCCCAGGCCAATGGCCGCCTGATTATCGACGGCATCGAGGCACTGAAATCCGCCTTCTGGAACTTCTCGTCATTCTCTCTTGAAGCCGTAGCGCAGGCGCTGCTTGGCGAGGGCAAATCCATTGACAATCCCTGGGACAGAATGGATGAGATTGACCGACGCTTTAACGAAGATAAACCGGCGCTCGCCACCTATAACCTGAAAGATTGCGAGCTGGTTACGCAGATTTTCCACAAAACCGAGATCATGCCATTCCTGCTGGAGCGCGCGACGGTAAACGGCCTCGCGGCCGACAGGCACGGCGGCTCGGTAGCGGCCTTTAGCCACCTCTATTTCCCCCGCATGCACCGGGCAGGGTACGTTGCCCCCAACCTCGGGGACGTACCGCCACAGGCCAGCCCCGGCGGGTATGTGATGGACTCCCGGCCAGGGCTTTACGATTCGGTGCTGGTTCTGGATTATAAAAGCCTGTATCCGTCGATTATCCGCACGTACCTGATTGACCCGGTGGGGCTGGTGGAAGGGATGGCGCAGCCGGACGACGCGCACAGCACTGAAGGCTTTCTCGGCGCCCGTTTCTCGCGTGAAAAACACTGCCTGCCTGAAATTGTGGGAAACATCTGGCACGGGCGCGACGAGGCGAAGCGTCACGGCAATAAGCCCCTCTCGCAGGCGCTGAAAATCATTATGAATGCCTTTTACGGCGTGCTGGGCACCAGCGCCTGCCGCTTTTTCGACCCCAGACTGGCGTCATCCATCACCATGCGCGGGCATGAAATCATGCGTCAAACCAAAGCGCTGATTGAATCCCGGGGCTATGACGTCATTTATGGCGATACCGACTCCACCTTTGTCTGGCTGAAAGCCGCCCATTCTGAAGAGGACGCCGCGCGAATCGGCAAAGAACTGGTCGCCTTCGTGAACGCCTGGTGGCGCGAAAGTTTGCAAAAAGAGCGGTTAACCAGCACGTTAGAACTGGAATTTGAAACCCATTTCGCCCGCTTTTTAATGCCCACCATTCGCGGTACCGACCAGGGCAGTAAGAAGCGCTACGCCGGGCTGATTCAGGAAGGTGACACGCAGCGGATGGTGTTCAAAGGGCTGGAGACGGTGCGCACCGACTGGACCCCGCTGGCGCAGCAGTTCCAGCAAACGCTTTACCTGCGGGTATTCCGCAATGAGCCCTATCAGGATTACGTGCGCGAAACCATCGCCAGCCTGATGGCGGGTGAGCTGGATAACCAACTGGTTTACCGCAAACGCCTGCGCCGCCCGCTGGCAGAGTATCAACGTAATGTGCCTCCCCACGTACGCGCCGCGCGCCTGGCGGATGAAGAGAACGTGAAGCGCGGCCGCGCCCCGCAGTATCAGAACCGAGGAACGATCAAATACGTCTGGACAATTAACGGTCCGGAACCGGTGGATTATCAATACTCACCGCTCGATTACGATCACTACCTGACGCGTCAGCTTCAGCCGGTCGCCGACGGAATTTTGCCCTTCATCGACGACGATTTTGCTACACTAGTGACAGGGCAACTTGGCCTATTTTGACACGTGACGAAATGGCTGCCATCCAGTACCATAGCGCCCTTTCCATTCCCGGACCCATTTTTCGATGACCGTCTTTTTTTGACGGGGGTCGAACTATTGCCTGCAATTAAAGATTAGAGCCGAACAACTATGCCTTTTACACTTGGTCAACGCTGGATCAGCGATACAGAAAGCGAACTTGGATTAGGAACCGTCGTTGCCGTCGATGCGCGTATGGTTACCCTCCTCTTCCCTGCCACCGGTGAAAACCGCCTGTACGCTCGCAATGACTCCCCTGTAACCCGCGTGATGTTCAATCCGGGTGACACCGTGACCAGCCATGACGGCTGGCAGCTCAAGATTGAAGACGTAAAAGAAGAGAATGGACTGCTCGCTTACATTGGTACGCGTCTTGATACAGACGAAGCCAATGTCATCCTGCGTGAAGTGCTGCTCGACAGCAAACTGGTTTTCAGTAAGCCGCAGGACCGCCTGTTTGCCGGGCAAATTGACCGTATGGATCGCTTCTCGCTGCGCTATCGCGCGCGCAAGTTCCAGAGTGAACAGTATCGCATGCCGTGGAGCGGCCTGCGCGGTCAGCGCACCAGCCTGATCCCCCACCAGCTGAATATCGCCCATGACGTGGGCCGTCGCCATGCCCCTCGCGTACTGCTGGCCGATGAAGTGGGCCTGGGTAAAACCATTGAAGCGGGTATGATCCTGCATCAACAGCTGCTTTCCGGTGCCGCCGAGCGCGTGCTGATCGTGGTGCCTGAAACCCTGCAGCACCAGTGGCTGGTCGAGATGCTTCGCCGCTTTAACCTGCGCTTCTCCCTGTTTGACGACGAACGCTATGCCGAAGCGCAGCACGACGCCGACAACCCGTTTGAAACCGAACAGCTGGTCATTTGCTCCCTGGACTTCGTGCGCCGCAGCAAGCAGCGTCTCGAGCACCTGTGCGACGCCGAGTGGGACATTATGGTCGTTGACGAAGCGCACCATTTAGTCTGGAGCGAAGACGCGCCAAGCCGCGAGTATATGGCTATCGAACAGCTTGCGGAGCGCGTCCCTGGCGTCCTGCTGCTGACCGCAACGCCGGAACAGCTGGGTCTGGAAAGCCACTTCGCCCGTCTGCGCCTGCTTGACCCAAACCGTTTCCACGATTTCGGGCAGTTCGTGGAAGAACAGAATAACTACCGTCCGGTCGCGGATGCCGTGGCCATGCTGCTGGCAGGCAATCGTCTTTCTAATGAGGAACTCAACACCCTGAGCGAGCTGATTGGCGAGCAGGATATTGAACCGCTGCTGCAGGCCGCGAACAGCGATAGCGATAACGCGGAGCCTGCGCGTAAAGAGCTCATCGACATGCTAATGGACCGCCACGGCACCAGCCGCGTGCTGTTCCGCAACACCCGTAACGGCGTGAAAGGGTTCCCGAAACGCGAGCTGCATACCATCAAGCTGCCGCTGCCCACCCAGTATCAGACGGCGATCAAAGTCTCTGGCATTATGGGCGCGCGCAAAACCCAGGAAGAGCGCGCCCGCGACATGCTCTACCCGGAACAAATCTACCAGGAATTTGAAGGCGATACCGGCACCTGGTGGAACTTCGACCCGCGCGTGGAGTGGCTGATGGGCTACCTGACCGCCCACCGCTCCCAGAAGGTGCTGGTGATCTGCGCCAAAGCGGCTACCGCGCTGCAGCTGGAGCAGGTGCTGCGCGAGCGTGAAGGTATTCGCGCTGCCGTGTTCCACGAAGGGATGTCCATCGTTGAACGTGACCGCGCCGCGGCATGGTTCGGTGAAGAAGACAGTGGCGCACAGGTTCTGCTGTGCTCGGAAATCGGTTCTGAAGGCCGTAACTTCCAGTTTGCCAGTAATCTGGTGATGTTCGATCTGCCGTTCAACCCGGATCTGCTGGAACAGCGTATCGGTCGTCTGGATCGTATCGGCCAGGCGCATGATATTCAGATCCACGTGCCGTATCTGGAAAAAACTGCCCAGTCCGTGCTTGTGCGCTGGTTCCACGAAGGTCTGGATGCGTTTGAGCATACCTGCCCGACGGGCCGCACCATTTACGATCAGGTGCATAGCGATCTGATCGGCTACCTGGCCGCACCGGAAAACAGTGACGGGTTTGACGATCTGATCAAATCCTGCCGCGAGAAGCATGAAGCGCTGAAAGCGCAGCTTGAGCAGGGTCGCGACCGCCTGCTGGAAATTCACTCCAACGGCGGTGAGAAAGCGCAGGCGCTGGCTGAAAGCATTGAAGAACAAGATGATGACACCAGTCTGATCAGCTTCTCCATGAACCTGTTCGACATCGTCGGTATTAACCAGGACGATCGCGGCGAGAACCTGATTGTCCTGACCCCGTCCGATCACATGCTGGTGCCGGATTTCCCGGGCCTGCCGGAAGATGGTTGTACTATCACCTTCGAGCGTGATGTGGCGCTGTCCCGCGAAGATGCTCAGTTCATCACCTGGGAACACCCGCTGATCCGTAACGGACTGGATCTGATCCTTTCCGGCGATACCGGTAGCAGCACGATTTCACTCCTCAAGAACAAGGCACTGCCGGTGGGTACGCTGCTGGTAGAACTGATCTACGTTGTGGAAGCCCAGGCACCGAAACAGCTCCAGCTGACCCGCTTCCTGCCGCCAACGCCTGTGCGTCTGCTGCTGGATAAAAACGGTACCAACCTGGCAGGGCAAGTTGAATTCGAGAGTTTCAACCGTCAGCTGAGCGCGGTGAATCGCCATACGGGCAGCAAGCTGGTGAATGCGGTACAGCAGGACGTGCATGCCATTCTGCAGCTGGGCGAAAGCCAGATCGAGAAAGCGGCCCGTGCGCTGATCGATGCTGCACGCACCGAGGCCGATGAGAAACTCTCAGCGGAGCTGTCCCGTCTGGAAGCGCTGAAGGCGGTGAACCCGAACATCCGTGACGATGAACTGGCTGCCATTGAAAGCAACCGTCAGCAAATTATGGAAAGCCTGAATCAGGCGGGCTGGCGACCGGACGCATTGCGTCTGATTGTTGTCACGCATCAGTAAGCGGAGCAAAAAAATGGTAATGGAGCCCTACAATCCGCCGATGGATCCCTGGCTGGTCATCCTGTATCAGGATGAACACATTATGGTAGTTAACAAGCCGAGCGGCCTGTTGTCCGTACCGGGGCGTCTGGATGAGCACAAAGACAGCGTGATGACGCGCATTCAGCGCGATCATCCACAGGCGGAATCTGTGCATCGTCTGGATATGGCAACCAGCGGCGTGATTGTGGTGGCGCTCAATAAAGCGGCGGAACGCGAGCTGAAGCGCCAGTTCCGCGAGCGCGAGCCGAAGAAGCAGTACGTGGCGCGCGTCTGGGGACATCCTGCACAGGCAGAAGGGTTGGTGGATCTGCCGCTGATCTGCGACTGGCCGAACCGGCCTAAGCAGAAGGTCTGCTATGAAACCGGCAAGGCCGCGCAGACCGAGTATGAAGTGCTGGAGTACGCACCGAATAACACCGCGCGCATACTCCTTAAGCCGATTACCGGACGTTCACACCAGCTGCGCGTGCATATGCTTGCGCTAGGTCATCCGATTTTAGGCGACCGGTTTTACGCGCCGCCGGAAGCGCTGGCGTTAGCGCCGCGTCTGCAGCTTCACGCCCAGACGCTGACCATTACCCATCCGGCCTTCGGTAACACGATGACGTTTAACGCCCCGGTGGACTTCTGAAAAAAGGGCCCGACAGTGTCGGGCCCTTTTTTATTTGAAACCTTTCTTCTCTTTAATCAGCTCGTAAGCCTTCTGAATTTCCTGCGCTTTCTGCTTCGCCATCTCCATCATTTCCGGCGGTAAGCCTTTCGCGACCAGTTTGTCCGGGTGATGCTCGCTCATCAGCTTGCGATAGGCGCGTTTGATGGTGGTTTGATCGTCAGTGGGTTTCACGCCAAGTACGTTGCACGCATCGTCCAGCGTCGGTCCACGCTGCGCCTGCTGCCATGCACCGCCGGAAGACTGCTGGTGATACCCCCCGCCAAACTGCGCGCCGCCCTGCATCATGCGTAAGAACTGGTCGAACTGCATTCGGGAGATGCCCAACTCTTCTGCAATGACGTACAGAACATCACGTTCATTAGGGTGCAGTGAACCGTCAGCAAACGCCGCCTGGATTTGAATTTCCAGAAACATCCGAATTAAATCAAAACGTCCGAAGCAGATGCTGCGGAACTGACGCATTTTTTCACGCAGCGGATAGTTATCTGATTTCCCAATGCGAAACGCATTCTGCGCGGCCACACGGGATTCACCATGCAAATTCATGCGGTCCATAAAGATGCTGGCGATTTGAATATCGGCTTCGGTCACGCGGCCTTTGGATTTGGTTAAATGCCCCATGACTTCAAAGGTGGTGGAGAAAAAGAGTGACTGGCGCTCGCGCTGATTCGCAAACCAGGCCATTTTGCGGCTGCGCGCCTTATCAAACATATGACCGATAATGAGCCCAAGCACGATTCCCCAGAACCCGGCACCCATGATGATGGCGAACGCAACGCCGATTATTTTACCCCAATACTGCATATACTCCCCGGATAGTCATATTCCTGGCCGACGCAACGTCATCATCACAGTGTTCAAGCCACGGTCAATTGAAGGACATCGCCTATAATTTGCTTTATCATACTCGTCATTCGATAGCGAGCCTAACACTCTGGCACGCAAACGGGCAGGATTAACGCTGGTACTGCGCTGATGAGTAAGATAGTCTCTGAGCGTTTGTAAGCCGTAGCCACTGATGACGGAACAATAAAATACAACGTATGAAAAAACGTATCCCCACCCTTCTGGCCACAATGATTGGCACCGCCCTGTACAGTCAACAGGGGCTGGCGGCCGATCTCGCCTCGCAGTGTATGCTTGGCGTTCCAAGTTATAATCGCCCACTGGTGCAGGGTGATACAAATAGCTTGCCGGTAACCATTACTGCAGACAGTTCTAAGGGTACTTATCCTGACAACGCCACGTTTACGGGCAATGTGGATATTAACCAGGGCAATAGCCGCCTGCAGGCAGATGAAGTGCAGTTGCACCAGAAGCAGCCGGAAGGCGCGGCCGAGCCGGTACGAACGGTGGATGCGCTGGGTAATGTGCACTATGACGACAATCAGGTCATCCTGAAAGGTCCGAAAGCCTGGTCAAACCTGAATACGAAAGATACTAACGTCTGGGAAGGTGATTACCAGATGGTGGGTCGCCAGGGACGCGGTAAAGCGGACCTGATGAAACAGCGCGGTGAAAACCGCTATACGATCCTGGAAAATGGCTCCTTTACCTCCTGTTTGCCAGGGTCAAACACCTGGAGCGTGGTCGGGAGCGAAGTGATCCACGACCGTGAAGAGCAGGTCGCGGAGATCTGGAACGCCCGCTTTAAGCTGGGTCCGGTACCGGTATTCTACAGCCCTTATCTTCAGCTTCCCGTGGGTGACAAGCGTCGCTCGGGCTTCCTGATCCCTAACGCCAAATACAGCACCTCGAACTACTTTGAGTTCTACCTGCCATATTACTGGAACATCGCGCCCAACATGGACGCCACGATCACGCCGCACTATATCCATAAGCGCGGCAACGTCATGTGGGAGAACGAGTTCCGCTACCTGACTCAGGCCGGTGCGGGTCTGATGGAGCTGGATTATCTGCCGTCAGATAAAGTCTTCCAGGATGAGCACCCGACCGAAGGCGACAAGCACCGCTGGATGTATTTCTGGCAGCATGCAGGGGTACTGGATCAGGTCTGGCGTTTTAACGTCGACTATACCAAGGTCAGCGATCCTTACTACTTTAATGACTTTGACTCCAAGTACGGTTCAAGTACCGATGGTTATGCCACGCAGAAATTCAGCGTTGGCTATGCGATTCAAAACTTTAACGCCACGGTGTCAACCAAGCAGTTCCAGGTCTTTAATACCCAAACAGCAAGTACCTACGGTGCTGAACCGCAACTGGACGTGAACTGGTACCAAAACGATGTCGGTCCTTTCGACACCCACGTCTACGCTCAGGCGGTGCATTTCGTTAATACCAACTCGGATATGCCAGAATCCACACGCGTTCATATTGAGCCGACGGTCAACCTGCCCTGGTCAAATGACTGGGCAAGTCTGAATACCGAAGCCAAGCTCATGGCGACGCACTATCAGCAGAAAAATCTGGACTGGTACAACAATCGCTATGGTACCGATCTTGAAGAATCAGTAAACCGTACGCTTCCCCAGTTTAAGATGGACGGTAAACTGATTTTCGAACGTGATATGGCACTCCTGGCGGATGGCTATACTCAGACGCTTGAACCGCGTATGCAGTATCTTTACGTGCCTTATCGCGATCAGAGCAAGATTCAGAACTACGACTCCTCTTTCCTGCAATCGGACTATAGCGGCCTGTTCCGCGACCGTACCTACGGTGGTCTCGACCGAATTGCTTCCGCTAACCAGTTAACGACCGGTGTCACAACGCGCGTTTATGATGAATCTGCCGTTGAACGTTTTAACGTTTCTGTTGGTCAAATTTACTATTTCACCGAGTCTCGTACGGGTGATGACGACATTAACTGGGAGAAAGACAACAAAACGGGTTCACTGGTGTGGGCGGGTGATACCTACTGGCGCATGACCGATCGCTGGGGTCTGCGCGGTGGGTTGCAGTACGATACGCGACTGGACAATATCGCGACGAGCAGTGCAGCTATTGAATACCGTCGCGATGAAGACCGTATGATGCAGTTGACGTACCGTTATGCCAGTCCGGAATATATTCAGGCGACATTGCCGAACTACGCCAATGCTGACCAATACAAAGATGGGATTTCGCAGGTGGGTGGCGCAGCAAGCTGGCCTATCGCCGATCGCTGGTCAATCGTAGGCGCTTACTACTTTGACACTAACGCCAATAAACCTGCTGACCAGATGGTGGGTCTGCAATATAACTCCTGCTGTTATGCGCTGCGTGTCGGCTACGAACGTAAGCTTAACGGCTGGGATACTCAAAACAATCAGAGCAAATACGATAACGTGATTGGCTTTAATGTCGAACTGCGCGGCCTGAGTTCCAACTACGGCCTGGGCACCCAGCAGATGCTGCGTTCGAACATCCTGCCATACCGTAGTTCCTTGTAATGTATTTGATTTACAACGTAATCCGCTTTGCGGTTAATTGAAATGGAAAAAGTATGAAGAACTGGAAAACGCTGCTGCTCGGTGTCGCTATGGTTGCGAATACCAGCTTCGCGGCCCCCCAGGTTGTTGATAAGGTCGCCGCTGTTGTTAACAACGGCGTCGTTCTCGAAAGTGACGTTGACGGTCTGATGAAATCTGTGAAGCTCAATTCGGGCGAAGCAGGTCAGCAACTTCCGGATGACGCCACGCTGCGCCATCAGATCCTGGAACGACTGATCATGGATCAGATCGTTCTGCAGATGGGTCAGAAAATGGGCGTGAAGGTGACTGACGAACAACTCGATCAGGCCATCGCTAACATCGCAAAGCAAAACAACATGTCTCTGGATCAGATGCGCAGTCGTCTGGCCTATGACGGCATCAGCTACGCCACCTACCGCAACCAGATCCGTAAAGAGATGCTGATTTCGGAAGTGCGTAACAATGAAGTCCGTCGTCGCGTCACGATCCTGCCGCAGGAAGTGGACGCGCTGGCAAAACAGGTGGGTAACCAGAACGATGCGAGCACAGAGCTGAACCTGAGCCACATTCTGATCCCACTGCCAGAGAACCCAACCTCCGATCAGGCTGCGGAAGCAGAAAGTCAGGCACGTTCTATTGTCGAACAGGCGCGTAACGGCGGCGACTTTGGCAAGCTGGCTATCACCTACTCCGCTGACCAACAGGCGCTGAAAGGCGGCCAGATGGGCTGGGGACGTATTCAGGAGCTGCCATCCATCTTTGCCCAGGCGCTGAGTACGGCGAAGAAAGGCGATATCGTGGGTCCAATCCGTTCCGGTGTGGGCTTCCACATTCTGAAAGTGAACGATCTGCGTGGTCAGAGCCAGAACATTTCCGTGACTGAAGTTCACGCTCGTCATATTCTGCTGAAACCGTCACCGATCATGACTGACGATCAGGCACGTGCGAAGCTGGAGCAGATTGCGGCAGACATTAAGAGCGGTAAAACCTCGTTTGCCAATGCCGCGAAGGAGTTCTCTCAGGATCCAGGCTCTGCTAATCAGGGCGGCGATCTGGGCTGGGCTGCAGCAGATATTTACGATCCTGCCTTCCGCGATGCGCTGATGAAGCTGAACAAAGGCCAGATCAGTGCTCCGGTACACTCTTCATTTGGCTGGCATCTGATCGAGCTGATGGACACCCGTAACGTGGATAAAACGGATGCGGCGCAGAAAGACCGCGCTTACCGTATGCTGTTTAACCGTAAGTTCTCTGAAGAAGCGGCAACCTGGATGCAGGAACAACGCGCCAGTGCTTACGTGAAAGTTCTGAGTAACTAATGAAACCGCATCGTGTTGTGATCACCCCCGGCGAACCCGCCGGGATTGGGCCAGACCTCGTTGTCCAGCTCGCCCAGCGAAGCTGGCCGGTGGAACTGGTTGTCTGCGCAGATGCAACACTGTTACAAGACCGGGCGAAGCTGCTCGGTCTGCCTTTAACGCTTATTCCTTACGTTGAAGGCCAACAGCCAGCACCACAGCAAGCCGGTACGCTCACGGTTCTTTCTGTCCCTCTTCGTACACCGGTCATTCCAGGCCAGCTCAGCACGGAAAACGGCCACTACGTCGTGGAAACCCTCGCGCGCGCCTGCGACGGTTGCCTGAAGGGTGAATTTGCTGCCCTGATCACCGGCCCCGTGCACAAGGGCGTCATCAACGAAGCGGGTATCCCCTTCACCGGGCACACGGAATTCTTTGAAGAGCGCTCGCACAGCCCGAAAGTAGTGATGATGCTGGCGACGGAGGCAATGCGCGTTGCGCTCGTGACCACCCATCTGCCTGTTAAGGCCATTCCTGATGCCATCACCCCGGCACTGCTGCGGGAGATCATCGGGATCCTGCATCATGACCTGCAAACCAAATTCGGCATCAAACAGCCACACGTTCTGGTTTGCGGCCTGAATCCGCATGCGGGAGAAGGTGGACACATGGGCACCGAAGAGATCGACACCATTATTCCGGTGCTTGAAGAAATGCGCGCTAAAGGTATGAATCTTAGCGGGCCGCTCCCTGCGGACACGCTTTTTCAGCCGAAATACCTGGATAATGCCGACGCCGTCCTCGCGATGTACCACGATCAGGGCCTGCCCGTGCTAAAATACCAGGGCTTTGGCCGCGGGGTGAATATCACCCTCGGTTTACCCTTTATTCGAACGTCCGTTGACCACGGTACTGCGCTGGATCTGGCAGGACAGGGGAAAGCGGATGTCGGCAGTTTTATTACGGCGCTTAATCTCGCCATCAAAATGATTGTTAATACTCAATGACTAATCGAGTCCATCAGGGCCACTTAGCCCGAAAACGCTTCGGGCAAAACTTCCTCAACGATCAGTTCGTGATCGAAAGCATTGTTTCGGCTATTAATCCGCAAAAAGGTCAGGCTATGGTCGAAATCGGTCCGGGCCTTGCTGCACTGACCGAGCCGGTAGGCGAACGCCTCGACGAGCTGACCGTCATCGAACTGGACCGCGATCTTGCCGCACGCCTGCAAACGCACCCGTTCCTCGGACCGAAGCTGACCATCTACCAGCAGGACGCCATGACCATGAACTTTGGCGAACTGTCGGAGAAAATGGGTCAGCCGCTGCGCGTCTTCGGCAACCTGCCGTACAACATCTCCACGCCGCTCATGTTCCACCTGTTTAGCTATACTGATGCCATTGCCGATATGCACTTCATGTTGCAAAAAGAGGTGGTTAACCGTCTGGTTGCAGGGCCGAACAGTAAAGCGTATGGTCGTTTAAGCGTGATGGCACAATATTACTGTAACGTGATCCCGGTACTCGAAGTGCCGCCGTCAGCGTTCACACCACCACCGAAAGTGGATTCAGCGGTTGTGCGCCTTGTGCCACATAAAACGAAACCCTATCCGGTTAAAGATCTGCGTGTCCTCAGCCGCATTACCACAGAAGCCTTTAACCAGCGCCGTAAAACGATCCGTAACAGCCTGAGCAATTCATTTACCGTTGAGGTGTTAGCCGAGCTGGGGATCGACCCGGCAATGCGTGCGGAGAACATTTCCGTAGAGCAGTACTGCAAGCTGGCTAATTACATCAGCGAAAATGCGCCGCCGAAGGAGAGTTAAGCCATGATTGATTCGCCCCGCGTATGTGTCCATGTACAAAGCGTCTATGTTGAATCGCAATCCTCACCCGATGAAGAGCGTTTTGTCTTTGCTTACACCGTGACCATTCGCAATCTGGGGCGGATGCCCGTGCAGCTGCGCGGGCGCTACTGGCTTATCACCAACGGCAATGGCCGCGAAATTGAAGTTCAGGGTGAAGGTGTCGTGGGCGAACAGCCCCACATCGCCCCTGGCGAAGAGTACCAGTACACCAGCGGTGCGGTGATTGAAACACCGCTGGGTACCATGCAAGGCCATTACGAAATGGTCGACGTCGATGGCAATGTGTTCCGCGTTGCTATTCCTGTGTTCCGTCTCGCCGTAACCACACTCATTCATTAATCTAATGTCTACATATCTGATTGGCGACGTTCACGGTTGCTACGATGAACTGATCGCATTGTTAAAACAGGTCGACTTTACGCCAGGGCAGGACACCCTCTGGCTGACGGGCGATTTAGTCGCGCGCGGCCCGGGCTCGCTTGAGGTTTTACGTTTCGTCAAATCGCTGGGCGATAGCGTGCGCATGGTGCTGGGCAATCACGATCTCCATCTGCTGGCCGTGTTTGCCGGGATCAGCCGCAACAAGCCTAAAGATCGCCTCACTCCGCTGCTGGAAGCGCCAGACGCGGACGATCTGATTAACTGGCTGCGCCGTCAGCCCTTGTTGCAGGTCGACGAGGATAAAAAACTGGTCATGGCCCATGCCGGGATCACCCCGCAATGGGATCTTGAGACGGCAAAAACCTGTGCGCGTGACGTAGAAGCGGTACTGGCGAGCGACTCGTATCCCTTCTTCCTGGATGCCATGTACGGCGATATGCCGAACCACTGGAGCGAAGAGCTCAGCGGTCTGGCCCGCCTGCGCTTTATCACCAATGCGTTCACCCGCATGCGATTCTGCTTCCCGAACGGGCAGTTGGACATGTATTCCAAGGAAACGCCGGAAAGCGCACCTGCCCCCCTCAAACCGTGGTTTGCCATTCCGGGGCCGGTAACAACCGAATACAGCATAGCGTTTGGTCACTGGGCGGCACTGGAGGGCAAAGGCATGCCAGAGGGTATCTACGGTCTGGATACCGGCTGCTGCTGGGGAGGCGAGTTAACCTGCTTACGCTGGGAAGATAAAGCTTACTTCGTGCAGCCATCCAACCGACAGCAGGACTCAGGGGAGAGTGAGGCCGTCGCCTCCTGATGAATCCCCCTCACCCAGGGTGAGGGGGAAAAACTTAACGACGTTCCAGAATCTCGAAGCAGTAGCTGTGGGAGTTCTGCGCATCGGCGTCATGGAATTCACTGAATACGGATTCCCACTCGTCCGGATCGTAATCCGGGAAATGGGTATCCCCTTCCACTTCCGCATCAATGTGGGTCAGATACAGCTTCTGCGCTTTAGGCAGGAACTGCTCATACACACGACCACCGCCGATCACCATGATCTCTTCGGCATCACCACAGGCAGCAATCGCTTCATCTACGGACTTAACCCATTCGACGCGATCGTCAGTACCCGGCTGGCTACTGATAACGATATTCTTACGGCCCGGCAATGGACGACCAATCGACTCCCAGGTCAGGCGGCCCATCACTACCGGCTTGTTTAACGTCGTACGTTTAAACCATGCGAGATCGGCAGGCAGGTTCCACGGCATGGCATTTTCCATACCGATAACGCGGTCTACCGCCAGCGCTGCAATCAGACTGATCATTGAAAATTTCCCGGATGCAAAAAATTGCCGCCACTATACGGAAAGCTTAATCTTTCGTCGACTGGCGGCAGAGTAAAGATACAGAAATTTTTTAATATTGCTGGCAACGCCACTTCACAGTGAAGGTTTACTCTCGGGCTCGTCTGCCGGATCGCCGGTATGCTTGCCCTCTTCCGTCCCCTGCCAGCCATGACGCTGGATCAGCGACAGATGATTACGGTCCTCATTGATAATTTCCGTCAGCATCGCACTGGTGCGTTTAAACACCGCCGCCCGCTCCGTGGCCGTACTGCCTGCCATCGCCGCCATCTCTTCCACCATCCCGGTGTTAAAGCGGCGGAACAGATCCGCACGTTCGCGCGCTTCATACGCCCCGAGCCCCAGATTCTCGAGCGCCATACGCCCGGATTTCAGCGCACCTTCGAATGTTTCACGCTCGGGTGCCTCAACGCCTGCCTGACGTAGTCGGATGTAATGATCCACATCGCGCGCGCGGGAAATGATCGTCAGCGCCGGGAAATGTTCTTTTACCAGCTCCACCATCTGTATGCTGGTCTCCGGATCGTCAATGGCGTTAATCAACACCTCCGCTTTTGCGGCCCCCGCGGATTCCAGCAGATCGACACGGGTGGCATCACCGTAAAACACTTTCATATCAAATTTACGCAGCGTATCGACATGGTCGGGATCGTGGTCGAGGATGACCATTTTCACCCCACTCGACAGCAGCAAACGCCCTACGATCTGTCCGTAGCGACCAAAACCAGCAATGATCACGCGTGGCTGCTCCTCGTCGATTTCATCGGCTTCGCGCTCCTGATCGCTACCCGATTTTTCGAGGCGAGTCAGCACCACCAGCAGAACAGGCGTTGCCGCCATCGAGAGTGCGACCGCCAGCGTCAGCGCTTTTGCCCACTCAGGATCCAGCACGTTTGCTATCTGCGCGGCGCCAAAGACCACGAACGCAAATTCACTCCCCTGCCCCAGCAGTACGGCAAACCAGCTGCGCTGTTTACCCGGCACATTTAATGGCCGCGCAATCAGCCACAGCATTGCCATTTTAATGACCAGGAAACCGACCAGCAGGATGATAATCCGCAGCGGGTGTGTGACCAGCGTGCCGAAGTCAACGGACATCCCCACGCCGATGAAAAACAGTCCCAGCAGCAACCCTTTGAACGGCTCAATATCGCTTTCCAGCGCGTGCCGGTATTCAGAGCTTGCCAGCAGAACGCCCGCAAGGAATGCCCCCATCGCCATCGACAGCCCGGCTTCTTCCAGCAGCAAACCAAAACCAAAGACCAGGAACAGTGCCACGGCGCTGAACACTTCGCGCAGACCCGAGCGGGCGACGAAACGCAGCAGCGGACGGGTCACGTAGCGGCCCAGCAGGACCACCAGTGCCAACGCCCCTACAACCTTCAGTGCCGACAGCGCGAACGCGCCCAGCGTCGTGGAGGAGCCGCTTGCCGCCAGCAGCGGGATCATCGCCACCAGCGGAATCGCCGCTATATCCTGGAACAGCAGCACCGAGAATGCACTGCGCCCCATCTGGGAGACCGTCAGGTTTCGCTCGTTCATCGCCTGCATGGCAATGGCCGTCGAGGAGAGCGCCAGCGTCATGCCGATGAGCTCAGCCACTTTCCAGTCCATTCCCAGCAGGATGCAGAACCCGCCCAGCAGCAAGCCGCAGGCCACCATCTGCAATGCCCCGCCGCCAAATACCGAGGCGCGAAGTTTCCACAGGCGCTGCGGATCGAGCTCCAGACCAATCACAAAGAGCATCAGCACAACACCGATTTCAGCGAAATGGAGAATCGCCTCTGCATCCGTAACCAGACGAAAACCCCACGGCCCAATGACGCAGCCCGCAATCAGGTAGCCGAGAACCGAGCCCAGCCCCAGGCGTACCGCCACGGGCACAATCAGCGCCGCCGCGCCGAGATAAATCAGCGCCTGTATCAGCGTATGGCTATCCATGGTGCGTCTCCTGCCACTCAAGTAAGCGTTGTTTGTAATGGCGAGCCTGCGCCTGCAGCGTTTCATCGTCGCAGACAAACGTGCAGTGCATCGCAAAAGGTGGGATCCAGTTCAAACCACAATAAAGTGCAGTAGCCTGTAGCGGCTGGGCCAGCACGTCAAACCCCGGGAAAGAACCAATATCAAAGTGGCTTTCTCCTCCGCCAGTGGTCACCGCCCACATCAGGCTTTTCCCTTTTAGCGCATTGCCATTGTGGCCATACGCCCAACCGTGGGAGAAGACTTTATCAATCCACAGTTTCAGGAGCGGAGGCGTGCTGTACCACTGCATTGGATGCTGCCAGATAATCAGATCGGCACGGGAGAGCGCATCCTGTTCAGCAGCGATATCGATATTAAAATCGGGATAAAGTTGATAGAGGGAACGTATCTCTACGTTATCAAGCGTCCTTACCTGCTCAAGCATCCGCTTATTCGCATGCGAGTGCTGCGGATAAGGGTGCGCGTAAATTATGAGTATCATCAAATGACCTGTCTTCTTCTCTTCTTGTAGCAGTGAGTGTAGACAGTTAACCCGCCCGGTGAAAGGGTCAACAGGCCGCGTAAAGGTAAAACGCAACTATTGGCAACCCTCCTTCCTGGCGGGTATAGCAGACCTCAAACCAATAAAAATAACTGTTATCAGATGATATTTGAAATGAATAATTAAGCGCTAAAGCATATTAGCAAGTGATCAATTAAGAAAATATAAAATTATTCTTTAGCAAAATGATCTATACATAACACATTGAAAATTAATAATTTTACGCTTTTTATCGTTGAATCATTCTTTTAAGTAGCCCAGAAGCGCTATTTTAAGTCATTAATTAGCGCCACTTCTTTTCAAATGGACGTGTAAATGCGCAACAAAATATTCAAATTAAACAAGACCACAAAAACCCTGGGAAATATATTTCCTGCTTTACTTATATTCACACCGGTAGTGGCCTTCGCTGGAACTATTAGCCAGTCAACCTCAGTACCCCAGGATTTTTCCGCTGATGTAGAATACGTGATAAATAAAGATGTCACCATTTCCTCCGCAGGAAGCGAGAGTGCCGTATCGGTCACAGGCATCAATGTCACATCCACGACCAACAAAGGTAATATTTCCGGGAAAGGGAATGGATTAGATATTAATACCGGGGCTCAGCGAGTCATTATTCATAATGAAAGCGGTGCAACCATTTCCTCTACAACAGCCAATGCCGTAAATGTTCAGTCAATGCTTGGCGATCTAAACAATGATGGAAACATCACAGGCACAGAGAATGGCGTGTTCGTCAGTGAAAGCTCTTCAGCCGTCAATATCGCTAACACTGACACAGGCATAATCAGAGGAAACACAGGCCTGAGTTCTCAGATTGGTGTGGGAATAAATAATAGCGGAAAAATAACGGGTACAAACGGCGATGGTATCAGCCTGAGCGATGGTAATACCAAAATTATTAATACCGGCACCTTAGAGGGAACGCAGTACGGTATCAACGTCACGGACACGTCGAAAGCGGACATCACAAACAGTGGCGCGATTAGTGGCGATACGACAGCTATTATGTTTGCCAGCACGAAAAATAATACGCTGGTACTGAACACAGGATCGTCACTCAAAGGAGATGTCATCTCCACCGCGTCAAAAGGCAACACGCTTTCACTGGTTGGTACGGGCACAGAAGACAGCAATTTCATCGGACTGAAGGAAGGGGATGGCTTTGCATCAGTAAAAATGGATGGTGAAAAGTGGACGCTGTCAGGCAATTTAGACATTATCGGCGCAGATGACTCTTTACAGGTCAACAGCGGTGATTTAGTCCTGTCAGGCGCCGTCGCGAATGCCGGTAATACCCTCGTTGCAAAAGATGCCTCTCTCCAGCTTGGTGATGGCAAGAACACCGCCACGCTGAGCGGTGGCCTGACCAACAACGGCACCGTTATTTTTAATCAGGGCAGTTCCTCCACATTCACAACCGGCATTACCGGCAGCGGTAATGTCGAAAAAGCAGATTCAAACACCCTGACGCTCTCCGGCAATAATAGCTACACGGGAAATACCGTTCTGCATAACGGTACGACGCTGATCGCCAGTGGTGCAACGCTCGGCGTGAAAGGCAGTAACGCCACCGTCACCGTTGAAAATGGTGCAGCGTTTGCCACGGCAGGTGAAGTGAATAACAACATTGATATCCTGACCGGCGGTACGCTGGCGGCATGGAATGCGATTCAGGGTAACACGACCCTGAGCGTTTCAGGTATCGATACGGTCAACGGCAACGTTACCAACGGTGGCACGCTGCTACTCGGCGCGGCCAATAACAGTGTTGGCAACAATTTCATAATAAACGGCGACTACACGGGTTCTTCTGGTAGCCAGATCGTAATGAACAGCAGCCTCGGCGAAGATAACGCACCAACCGACCACCTCACCATTACGGGCAGCAGCTTCGGTCAGTCTGATGTCAGCGTTAAGAATATAGGCGGTCTGGGCGCTCAAACGGTAAATGGTATGGAAATTGTGAGCGTCGGTGGCAGTTCTGAAGCCCAACTGACGCTGGCAGCACCGGTTGTTGCCGGGGCGTATGAATACAATCTGTATCAGCACGGCGACGGCAACTGGTATCTGGAATCGAAGGCGACGCCATCAGATGAGCCGGCAGACGATAATGATGACGGCGGAAACACCGACGGTGACAATACCGATAACGGTGGTAATACCGATAACGGCGACAATACCGACAACGGCGACAATACCGACAACGGTGGCAATACCGATACCGATGGCAACACGGATAACGGCGGTAATAGCGATAACGGTGGTAATAGCGATAACGGTGGCAACTCAGCCCCTGAAGTTATGGCCCCTGAAGTTGGCGCTTACTTAGGCAACTACCTTGCTGCCCAGGGTATGTTCCTGCACAAGCGTGACGATCGCGATCAAATCACCTTCCGCAATGAAGACGATCTGAACACCTGGATGTACGTTAAGGGGCGTTATCACGAGAACGACGCGGGTGGCGATAAAGTCAGCTACGACACCACCACGACCGTTCTGCAAGTCGGCAGCGATTTCATGAGCAAGCCAATGGACAATGGGATCCTGCGTGCCGGTGGCATGTTCGGTGCTGGCCAGGCGAAGACGCATTCGGATGCGAAGCACAACGTGCGTGATGCTCAAGGCAAGGTGGACGGTTTCAATGTTGGGGTGTATGCCACCTGGCAGGAAGATCAGAAATTACGTCTGGGCAGCTACATTGATACCTGGGCCGCTTATAGCTGGTACAACAATAAAGTGACCAGCAACCGCAATGATGAAGACTACGACAGCGAAGGCTTCGCTGCGTCTGTCGAAGTCGGCCACGCGTGGGTTATCCCGTCAGAAAACGCGCGTACCTGGAAGATCGAGCCGCAGGCGCAGGTGATCTACAGCTATCTCGATCAGGAAAATCATACCGATCGCGACGGCGTACGTGTAACGACCCTGGACAACGACAGCATCTTTGGTCGTCTGGGCGTTAAGTCCAGCTACTTCGAGCAGAAGGACGTGAAAGCCTGGCAGCCGTACGTTGCGGTGAACTGGCTGAAAGGGGCAGGCCAAAACGATCTGGCGTTTAATGATGAAACCGTGAGCAACGATACGCCGGAAGATCGTGGTCAGTTAGAACTGGGCGTCACCGGCAACCTGAACGAAACCACGACGCTTTCGCTGCGCGCCAGCGGCGAATGGGGTGAGAACAGCTATGCTGCCTATGGCGGCCATATCCTGCTGAACCACCGCTGGTAATCGTCCAGCAAAAGCGAAAAGCCGTGGCATTTGCCACGGCTTTTTTTTAGTTATCCAGCTCGCCCATGGATTTTACCTGGTCACGGTTAATCTGCTCCGTTTGACCGGTTTCGGCGTTTTTGTACGACACCAGTCCGGTGTCATCATCTACCTGCGGTTTACCGTCAGTCACGATGGTTTTGCCATCGGTGGTTTTGACTGCCTGGTTAGACGAACAGCCTGCTACGGTAAACAGTGCAGTGGCAGCCAGAACGGAAGCGATCAGTAATTTATTTTGCATGGTGTTTTCCCCTGCTCTCAGATGAATTTCGTTATCGACCTAACCATTTTAGGCTAACTGACTGAAAGCGGATGGAAAACCAGAAGGTTCTGAAGAGGGGAAGAATGCCCGGCAACCGAATGGCACCGGGCATTTTGTCTTACTTGTTAATCTGCGCGTGCATTTCCTGCACTGAAATCACCTTCTCGGTGGCATCCGCGTTCAGCGCCATAGCCGTTGCGAAACCGCCGTTCAGGGTAGTGTCGTAGTGCACTTTGTACTGCAGCGCGCTGCGGCGAATCAGCTTGGAGTCTTCAATCGCCTGACGACCTGCGGTGGTGTTGATGATGTAGGTGTATTCGCCATTCTTGATACGGTCCTGAATGTGCGGACGACCTTCATGCACCTTGTTCACCAGGCGCGGGTTGATACCGGCTTCACCCAGCACAATCGCCGTACCGTGAGTTGCATCCAGCTCGAAGCCCTGTTTCAGCAGCTTGGCCGCCAGGTCAACCACACGCTCTTTATCGCCTTCGCGAACGGAGAGCAGCGCACGGCCTGATTTTCTCATCGTGGAGCTACTGCCGAGCTGCGCTTTCGCGAACGCTTCAGCGAAGGTGCGGCCCACGCCCATCACTTCCCCGGTAGAGCGCATTTCTGGCCCTAACAGCGGGTCAACGCCCGGGAATTTGTTGAACGGCAGCACCACTTCTTTCACCGAGTAGTACGGCGGAATGATCTCTTTGGTCACGCCCTGCTGCGCCAGCGTCTTACCGGCCATCACGCGCGCCGCCACTTTCGCCAGCGGGACGCCGGTGGCTTTGGAGACGAACGGTACGGTACGCGCCGCACGCGGGTTGACCTCAATCAGATAAACTTCGTTATCTTTCACCGCGAACTGGACGTTCATCAGGCCGCGAACCTGCAGCTCGAAGGCCAGCTTCTGCACCTGCTCGCGCATCACATCCTGAATCTCTTTGCTCAGGGTGTAGGCCGGCAGGGAACAGGCGGAGTCGCCGGAGTGAACGCCTGCCTGCTCGATATGCTCCATGATGCCGCCAATCAGCACCATTTCGCCGTCGCAGATGGCGTCAACGTCCACTTCCACCGCGTCGTCGAGGAAGCGGTCGAGCAGCACTGGCGCATCGTTAGAAACGCTCACCGCCGTCTGGAAGTAACGACGCAGGTCAGCTTCGTCATAGACGATTTCCATCGCCCGACCGCCGAGAACGTAAGACGGACGCACCACCAGCGGGTAGCCAATCTCTTTCGCTTTCTCTACCGCCTGCTCAATGGCGGTGACGGTGGCGTTCGCCGGCTGCTTCAGCTTCAGACGGTCAACCGCGTGCTGGAAGCGCTCACGGTCTTCCGCCCGGTCGATAGCGTCCGGACTGGTACCGATAACCGGCACGCCGGCAGCTTCCAGGGCACGAGCCAGCTTCAGCGGGGTCTGGCCGCCGTACTGGACGATAACGCCTTTTGGCTTCTCGATGTGCACGATTTCCAGCACGTCTTCCAGGGTCACCGGCTCAAAATACAGACGGTCGGAGGTGTCGTAGTCGGTAGAGACGGTTTCCGGGTTACAGTTGACCATGATGGTCTCGTAACCGTCCTCGCGCAGCGCCAGCGAGGCGTGTACGCAGCAGTAGTCGAATTCGATACCCTGACCGATACGGTTCGGGCCGCCGCCGAGGACCATGATTTTATCGCGGTCAACGGACGGGTTGGACTCACACTCTTCTTCATAAGTGGAGTACATGTAGGCGGTATCGGTAGCAAATTCCGCAGCGCAGGTGTCCACGCGCTTGTAGACCGGGTGCAGGTCATACTGGTCACGCAGCTTGCGGATTTCCGCTTCCCGCACGCCCGCCAGCTTCGCCAGACGCGCATCGGCAAAGCCTTTACGCTTCAGGGTGCGCAGGAAGTCAGCGTCGAGGCCGTTGATGCCCACTTCCGCCACTTTCTCTTCCAGACGGACCAGCTCTTCAATCTGTACAAGGAACCAGCGGTCGATGTTGGTCAGGTTGAAGACGCCGTCAACCGAGAGGCCCGCGCGGAACGCGTCAGCGATATACCAGATACGCTCAGCGCCGGCATCTTTCAGCTCGCGGCGGATTTTGGTCAGCGCTTCCGGGTCGTCGAGGCTCACTTTCGGGTCGAAGCCGGTAGCGCCCACTTCCAGACCGCGCAGCGCTTTCTGCAAGGATTCCTGCTGGGTACGGCCAATCGCCATCACTTCGCCGACAGACTTCATCTGGGTGGTCAGACGGTCGTTGGCGCCGGCGAATTTTTCGAAGTTAAAGCGTGGGATTTTAGTGACCACGTAGTCAATGGACGGTTCAAAGGAAGCCGGGGTGCGGCCGCCGGTGATGTCGTTCATCAGCTCGTCAAGGGTATAACCTACCGCCAGCTTGGCTGCCACTTTAGCAATCGGGAAGCCGGTGGCCTTAGAGGCCAGCGCCGAGGAGCGGGAGACGCGCGGGTTCATTTCGATAACGATCAGGCGACCGTTTTTCGGGTTGACCGCGAACTGCACGTTAGAGCCGCCGGTTTCGACGCCGATTTCACGCAGCACCGCCATCGAGGCGTTACGCATGATCTGGTACTCTTTGTCGGTCAGGGTCTGCGCCGGGGCAACGGTGATGGAGTCACCGGTGTGGATCCCCATGGCGTCGAAGTTTTCGATGGAGCAGACGATGATGCAGTTATCGTTCTTATCGCGCACCACTTCCATCTCGTACTCTTTCCAGCCGATCAGCGATTCATCGATCAGCAGTTCGTTGGTCGGAGAGAGATCCAGGCCGCGTTCGCAGATTTCTTCGAACTCTTCGCGGTTATAGGCGATACCGCCGCCGGTGCCGCCCATGGTGAAGGACGGACGGATGATGCACGGGAAACCAACGTCGGCGGCAACCGCCAGCGCCTCTTCCATCGTGTGGGCGATACCAGAGCGCGCGGTGTCGAGGCCGATTTTTTTCATTGCGATATCGAAACGGCGACGGTCTT
>OKOB01000047.1_pt1 | contig 42327 bp, 32 predicted proteins | sample 1613511 | NCBI WGS metagenome assembly OKOB01 (sample SAMN04436861, study PRJEB24849) | human gut metagenome | biome: human gut; feature: NICU; material: stool | host: Homo sapiens | place: USA: Saint Louis, MO | collected 2011-09-08 | reverse complement strand
GCCCTTTTGCGCCTTTTGGAAATCAGAATCACACACTCCAGACATTGCGAGGTTTGTACCAAATTATGTCGAGAAAAGGAGGGGTGACATCGAATGTTTGATAATGATAAGTTGTTATTTTCAGCAAATAATGAAATTGACCATGTAAAAGGTATTGTTAAAGTGTACGACAGTTATGTTGCTCAGAATGAGGTTGGAAAAGAAAAACAGCAATTTCAGCAGATTGCAAAAATAATGAAGGAGAGGACAGAGGAACGTTATATTAAACCGATAAAAATGTTTTTACATAATTGTAAGGAGCATCCTGAACAATCAGGACTTATTGTTATGGGAATAAACTGTATTCTAATAGAACTTTATTTTGAAATGATTCATGGACTTGATAAATCGGATGAAGGTGGACATAAAGTACAAGACGCATACACTGCAATACTCCCATTGCTTGATCCCAGTATCACAGAAGAGGATGCAAAAAGATTTTACAAAGGGATTCGTTGTAAAATAATTCATCAAGGGCAAACTGGTTTGCATACGGCAATTACTTATGCCGAGTTAATAGACAAAATTATTATTTTATGTGGTGAATACTATCTATGTAATCCCAAAGTATTGTTTGAAGCGTTGACTTTACTGTATCATCAGTATTGGAAAGAATTGTCAGAAGGCAAAGACCCTATTCAAAAGCAAAATTTTATCAAGAAATTTAAATACATATTGTACCACGATGATTGATGGATTTTTATTAAGGTTCAATTATGCTTTGTAGTAAATTTCTTTGTTTTTTAAATACGCTGGGAGATTTGTATAGAGTTGCGCTGGAAATAGTAGATAACAAAAACAAAACTAAGTGCATAATAGTCAGTAAAGAGAGCCCCAGTTTTACAGCTCCTATATCGGGGTGACGCCATGATGCTGTATTAGGAAAAATCATAATATAGGAATTGCGCTAAATATTATATAGCATGTGCAGCAATGCGGGAGCAAGAAAATAATTGAGAAAGTAAAAAAAGATAGAGATATTAATATTTCTGTCAAGGTCCGACCATGTCTTTCGGGAGTCTTTTTCACACACTTCATAAATGTTGAGGCCTGTATGGAATTGTACTGGAAATAGATTAAGCTAAAGAATAAAGATTCAAAGGAGACCAGATGATGCACTGCGGATCGGAGAGGTCGATTTAGTATTTAACGATCACAGGCGTGCCTTTTCAGAATTGTAAGAGAACTTTTTAGTTTTAACCGCATATACCTACATCGAGGTGGCAGGACAGGGCCTTTTCAGCCACTTGAAGAGTGTAACCATGGAGGAACTTCGCCGGATTCCATGTATACTGACTTCCTCAAAAGATCAATAGGAGAATGAGCAGGAATACTATCAGAACACGTTGGAGTATGGTGGTGATTTTCTATTTGCGGAAAGTCTGGAGGAAGGACGTGTGATGGTGGCCGCTAACCGCGGATGTCTGCCGCAGGCAGGTTCCACGATTCACCGTATCCGCTAATTCACAATGGGAGTCAAATTACACGCAATTACTGCACTTTCTGGAAAAGGAAAAAACAAATGAATATCTGCAGACCTTCGCTGAATTGCAGAAAGAAGCGTTTGCAAAAACGTAATACATATCGGGCTGCTTCTTTATGAAATGAAAGAGGCAGTTTTTTTATGCCCTTCAACCAAATGACTGAATCAATTTTCGGATAAGACTATCTTATTAAAAGACCATGATAAATCAGATTGTTTCTTGTTTTCATACTTTTTATAATAACAAGAAAAGGAAAGGAGCAGGTAATTTCCGTAGCTTCATACCGCATTATACAGCGCAGGCTTATGAAGAAAACAAGAAACTGATAGTACGGCTTAGATGGCTGCCAGAGAAAAAGAATGCCATTGAGGCAGCTTTCTCTTACATGGACTTTGGGCAAATAAATGTACATTGTGCCGATACCAGTTTCACGCAAAGACAGCCCCCTCCGGGAGAATGCGGGGGCTGTCGAGGTGAACCTGACAACAGAGAAAATAGCAGATATTAATGAGAAACTTGGTCAAATGGAGATATTCAGTATGTTTGGCGGATCACCAGTTAAAAAATAGGGGGACTTACAGATTAAAAAAAGTGCTGTTATTAACCGGCACAGGCCGCTGTGAAGATTATGAATGAAGCCAGGTTTGATGCGCTTGCATATGAGATGGATATCTTTTCCCGCAGCTCAATCTGCAGTTTAATTGCGGAGGCGCAAACGTACGGTAAGATAGTCATGCTGGCGATGCCCCCACAGAAGAACTTCTGTCACTGAATATCCTGCAGCAGGGGAACATCCGGGATACGTTGCACGCCTATCAGCCGGCAAAACGCTGTAATGAAAATCGTGTCATGGCTGAGGTTGTAAAGTGGGGAAAGCGTGAAGCACGCATTAATGATATTGCACCAGGCATCATCGTCACACCATTGGCGATTGATGAGTTTAACGGACTCCGCGGCAAATTTTACAAAAGCATGTTTGCAAAATGTCCTATAGCACGTCCAGGTACAGCGGATGAGGCTGCCAATGCGGCGGAACTTTTGATGAGCTATAAAGGAGCATCTATTACCGGCGCTACATTCCTTATTGATGACGGCACGACTTCCAACTATTATTACGGCCCCCTTAGGCCCCAGGAAGAAAGCTCAAATCAAAGTGTCTGAGTTTTTTCCTTTGCAGCTGCAAATTCGGAGGGAACGGCCTCGTCAGGCAGGTAGTCATGGATTTTACAGGTTCCTGCCTCCCTGGCAGTCTCATAGTACCAGCACTTATAATCCAGAATTGCGAGGGTATCCTGCATTTGGGCAATTTGCTTCTTAACAATATCCCGCTGCTCTTGCATCAGTGCCAGACGTTTATCGATAGTACTGTCGCCCTCCATGCACCAATCCATGAAGGTTTTAATTTCTTTGATTGGCAGACCGGCTTTTTTCAGACATTCAATGATGGACAGCCACTGAAAGTCTGCATCTTTAAACATCCGGATTCCCCCGCCGGATCGCTCCACAAAGGGAAGAAGTCCTTCCTTGTCGTAATAGCGTAAAGTAGAGGACGCCACTCCCAGTTTTTTTGCCATTTCACCTACCGTATAAAACATGATGATCTCCATTCCTGAAAAGTTGAATACTAAAAACTGAAAAAATATCTTGACTTAAACCTGACTTTAAGTTGTATAGTTTGATTGAACTTATAAGCAAAGAGTAACATGCAGAAATAATAAAGTCAAGATGGAGGTAAAGAAAATGAATTTTAATGGGAACATTCCAACCCGTATCCTGTTTGGCGCTGGATGTCTGAATGATCTGCATACCCAGATCATGCCGGGAAAGAAAGCAATGCTTGAATGCGACCGCATTCTGCTTACGGATGAAGAATGTGCAGCAATTTACGAAAAATCGTATCGTTAAACAAGGAGGCATTTATGAAAATCTTATTGTTATATTACTCTTATGGTGGAAATACGCACCGTGCTGCGCGGCATATTCAAAAGATATTGGGCTGTGATGTACAGGAAATTTTGACTGTGACACCCTATTCAGGAGATTACAATTCGGTTGTCACTCAGGGACAACGGGAAGTGGAGGAAGGATACGAGCCGCCGGTCCGCCCCTTTGATAAGGATCTAAACCATTATGATACGGTGATTCTGGGAACCCCTGTCTGGTGGTATACCTTTGCTCCGGCTGTAAAGACGGTTCTTTCCGCCGCTGACTGGAATGGAAAAACGGTTTATCCGTTTGCCACAAACGGCGGATGGATTGGCCATACATTTCGTGATATGAAGACGGCCTGTGCCGGAGCTGACGTAAAACAGGGATTGAATATCCGTTTCGAAGGAGATCAGATGCAGACCTCAATTGCAGAAATCGACCGTTGGACGGCAGAGATTAAGGAGGAATAAAGAATGGAAAGACCCTATGTTTTCTGTCATATGATGACGTCGCTGGACGGTAAGATCATGGGAAACTATATGGAAGCGCCGGAGTCCGGTCCTGCCGGTGACGCTTTTTATCAAATCGCTTTCGGTAAAAAACCAAAATACCTGCATCAGGGATGGTTGTCCGGACGTGTGACCACCGATGATAATTTTACCATGTACCGCAGACCGGCGCTGGATGAGAAAGCGCCCGAAGTGCCGGAGGGTGACTTTGTTGCGGAGAAAGCACCCATGTATTATGTTTCCATTGATCCGTCCGGCAGACTCGGATGGGAAGAAAATACGCTTACCTATATTGATACCACCGCTCATGTACTGGAGGTGCTGACGGAACAGGCCTCCAATGCATACAAAGCCTTTCTTCGCAAACTGGGCATTTCCTACATCATTGCAGGAAAGAAAACCCTGGATTATAGTGAAGCTCTGACGAAATTAAAGCGTTTGTTTGGAATTGAGACTCTGATGTTAGGAGGAGGCGGTGTGCTGAACTGGTCCTTTATCCAGGCGGGGATGTGCGATGAGATCAGTGTGGTGATAGCGCCCTGTGCAGATGGCTCTGCAGAGACACAGACCCTGTTCCAGGCCAGGGCAGGATTAAGCACAGAGGAACCGGTTGGCTTTACTCTGAAAAGTGCTGACGTACTGGAGGGAGATGCCGTATGGCTCCGCTATCTTGTAAAGGAAAGGATCAAATGAACCAGATAAAAGATGGATTCCCGGGAATTAGGACATATTACTTCGGATCTCTCTGCGTATGACACCATGGGAAATCCGGAAATCATGCAGATTGCGCTGATAAACGAAAAGATACGCCGCCAGGAGAGAAATCAAAATGCCTGGCGGCGTATCTTCTTATATTTCATACAATATTTCATACAATATTTCATACAATTTCCTGACTGCCTCAATGAACTTTTTCGTTGAGCAGTGGGCTCATTGGCATTAATCAGGCCATATGGAATGCCCCATACCCCATGCTTTCCAGTTGCAAAATATAGAATTATAAAGTATAATATGGCTTAGGTACCAAGAATTTTTATGAAATATTCATAAGAACCCAGCTTAATATTTAAATTATGGTTTCATATTAAGAAAATAAGCGAAAGAAGTTGTAATCGATATGGACAGAATACATAATCTGATAGAACACGCGTTCTATATGCCGGGCATCAGTCACTTCGTATCATCTAAAAAAGCCATCCAGACGATGGAATGGGGCAGGGATCCTTTTTCAGCATCCGGATGACTTTTTGTGCCTTTGCATCGTACACGGAGTTATTTCCGTATTGCCCGTCTATCATGATCAGTCCTTGAAAGCTTTTCGGTAAACTGATAGATTAATGAGGAGGAAACGAGATGAAGCGCAACGGAAACAGGGGAATGGCAGGTATGCTGGGTGCGGTCCTGATACTTTTGGTATTGACTGGCTGCGGCAGACAGATATCGGTACCTGAAGAAAAAATTGTGATCAAAATTCTTTATAATGGAAATTTTAATCAGGTAAAGGAATTGGTAGAGACTGCCTGCGGCGATATCGAGCTTCAGACGGAACTGTCGCTTTATACCAGCGAGCAGCTTCGCCGTTTGGACAGAGGCGTTGGGCCGGACCTGGTGATCACGGCGCAGCCCGATTCAAACATGGTGCGGAAGCATTTACTGGATATCAGCGACACAAAGGCCAGCGCCGCCTATGACGGCACCATTATGAATGCCTGGAAGACAGATGGAAAGACGTATATGATCCCGCTGCCCGGTGTGTACAGTGGCTATGTAGTCAATGAAACGTTGTTTCAGCAGGCAGGAATCGCTTTGCCCACAAATAATGATGAACTGGTAACCGCTCTTACTGAACTAAAAGAGAGAGGGCTTGGCACTGGAGAGGATGGCGTGAGTTTTTCCATCATGAGCGACTATAATACGGCGGTAGGCCTGTTCTATGTCGGAAATATGGTGCCTGATTTCCTGGGGACCATTGAGGGAGTCAAATGGCTGGCGGATTTTAGAGATAAACAGGCGACCTTTACCGGTGTTTGGGAACAGAGCTTCACTCTGTCAGATGCCCTTGTAGCCGCAGGCGTTATGGATCCCGCTGATATTGCCCATCAGCGCAATATCGTTCTCTGTAAGAAGCGTTTGAGCCAGGGAACTCTTGCGGCAGCTTTCGGAGACTCTGCACTATATTATGAGTGTGTTGCCGAAAACCAGAAGGCGGTAAAGGAAGGTACGTCAGAGGCCTATGTCTACCGGATGCTCCCGCTTTTCAGTGATGAGGGAAATGAACCCTGGTTTCTGTTCTCGCCGTCCGCCTTTATGGGCGTCAATAATAGCATTAGTAAAGAAAAACAGGATGCCTGCAAGCGTATCCTGGAATTACTTTCGACACCGGAAGGGCAGGCCGCTTTAATTGAGGATATGGGCGGAGGAATGTCCTGCCTTACTGATTATCAGCAGCAGGAGGAGTTAATTCCACTGGGAGTAGAAACGTATGTGGAATCAGGATATGTATATAATGTCTTATTTCCAGGTAAAACCGTGGAATACCTGGGCGGGTACGTGAGAAATGTCATGTCCGGCCAATGCTCGGTAGAAGAAGCCCTGCAGTCGATTGACCAATTCTACTATGAGGGGACGGACGAAAATTCCTATGATTTTTCTGTTATCGGGATGGTAGGTCATGATCTGCTGCTGGATAATTTCAATGTGCGCCGCAGGGAGACGGAACTTGGCAATTTTATAGCAGACTGCGTAGCAGAAGCGTCAGGAGCGCCCATTGCAGTGGTCAATGGCGGCGGAATCCGGGCCAGCTTCTATCAGGGGGTGGTCTATGGAGGAGATCTTGCGGTGGTGTGTCCTTTTAACAACCAAATCATTGTATTGGAAATGGCTGGGCAAACTCTGTGGGATATGCTGGAAAACGGCCTGTCTGCCTGTACGGAAGAGTTTCCAGGCGGCCGATTTTTACAGGTATCCGGGCTCCGCTATACCTTTGACAGCAGCAAACCGGCCGGCAGCAGGCTGGTAAGCGTGACACTTCCCGATGGTACGGCACTGGATTTGGACGCAGACTGCCAGGTGGCTGTGACAGACTATATGGCCGGTTCCAGAACCTACGCGGAAGGCAACGGAGACGGCTTTACAATGCTTAATTATTATGACGACGCCACCCCGAAGGGCCGTGTTGCGCTGGTGAAAGAAACCGGGCTGCTTTATCGTGACGCTTTAGCACAGTATTTTGAACGGCATCGGGACAGCGTTGTGGAGACCGCGCTGGAAGGAAGAATCAGCGATTTGGCGCAGGACAAATAAAAAGACCCCGCGGGCGGAAAGGATGGGGAGGATTGAACAGACACAAAAAAAAGAGTGATAAGCATATCGTATTGATTTTTGTCCCCGGACTGCTTTTGATGATTGCGATCCTGTGTACCCTTGCGGTGATAAACTATCAAAAGGTATCGGAACGCACGGTGACCAACATCAGCGGGGTTTACCTGCGGGAAATGACGACGCAGTTAAGCAGCCATTTCCAAACCAACTTAAACAGCCAGTTTTCTCAGCTCCGCACGATCACAAACGCCCTGTCAGAGAGTGACTTAAAGGATGAAGAAAGCCTGAAGCTTTTCCTGGCACGCGCGCAGTCAGACAATGATTTCACACACATCGCGTTCATCAGCGATAAGGGAATCGCCTATTCTTCAGAAGGCGTCGTACCTGCGATGTCCAAAATCTCCGGACTGGATCAGTTGCTGTCTGGTTCTGGAGAACTGATCTCAGTCAACGAAACAATCTGGGAAAGCGGCACGATTCTGCTGGGGGCTGCCATGTCTCCCGTGGAGTTCGAGGACTGCCGGCTGGTCGCCGTGATTATTGGAATCCATACTTCTGATATTGGCTCGAGACTGGGAATGGACAGTAAGACGGCAACAGATTCCTACACCAATATCGTGACCAGAAACGGGGATTTTGTGATCAAAAGCGCCTCTTCAGAGGAGGTCATATATGGAAGCAACTTATTGACGGTCTATGAACAGCATGCAGTCTTTGACAAGGGATATGATTTTCCGTCCTTCCACGCAGCCATCGATGCGGGGGAAAGCGGGCTGACGCTACTGACTGTCGGCACGCACCACGTGTACCTTTACTATATGCCAATCCAGGGGACGGACTGGTACATGGTAACCAGTATGTCATACGAGACCGTCAACAACCAGATTGTCTATTTAAGCCAGTTTATGGCGGGAGTAGGCGCAGGGATCTTTTTTGTCGTATTCGCCACCGTGATAACGTTTTTCCTTCTGTTTAGACGAAGTGAGAAACGCAGCAATGAGCTGCTGCGGCTGGAAAAAGAACGGGCGGAGGCAGCCAGCCGTGCGAAAAGCGACTTCCTGTCTCAGATGTCTCATGAAATCCGTACTCCGCTCAACGGCATTATGGGGATGGTGGAGCTTGGGAAGAACCATATTGATGAACCCGGCCGGATGCGTAACTGCCTGGACAAAATTACATTTTCGTCCACACACCTCCTTTCCCTGATCAATGATATCCTGGACATGTCCAAAATTGAGAGCGGAAAAATCGAACTGCATCCGGAGCTGTTTGACTTGGGAAAGCTTCTGCGTGCATTAACGACGGTGTTCCATGTGCAGGCGATTAACAGGCAGATAGACTTTCAGATCTTTCTTCGGGGAGAGGTCACGGAGTATCTGGTTGGCGATGCGCTTCGCCTGAACCAGATACTGACGAATCTGCTCTCCAACGCTGTGAAATTTACCCCGGCGCAGGGAAGTGTCAACCTGAACATAGAAACGCTGCGCCGTGATGATCACAGGATATGGCTTCGCTTTGAGGTTAAGGACACCGGCCGCGGAATCGCACCGGAGAATATCGACCGTATATTTGAACCTTTTACCCAGGAAAACAGCGGGATTGCCCGGAATTATGGCGGCACAGGACTTGGCCTTCCCATCACCAGAAGCTTTACGGAAATGATGGGCGGATCCATTACTGTGTCCAGTGAGGTGGGGGCGGGCAGCGTCTTCACCGTTGATTTACCTTTTGACTGTGCACCGGATGACGTATACAAGGACGCACAACCCTGCGGAAGCGGCCAGTCGGTTTTGGTTGTGAATCAGATAGAAGAACTGAAAAATAATCTCACTGATGTGCTCAGAAAGGAGAATTTCCGGGTGGATTCCGTATCTGATGAGGAGACGGCCCTGTGCAGGATCCATGCGGCGGTGCAAAATGGTACGCCCTATGAATTGTGTTTCGTAAAGTGGGACGTTTGCCGGGAGATGAAGCTGTTTGCCTCAAAGATTCGAAGCGAGTCAGACAATCCGGATCTGAAGCTCATTCTGACAGGGCAGGACCAGGACGATCTGGATGACATGGCCGCTCTATGTGGTGCCGATGCGACTCTGTGCCGTCCGGTATTCCATTCAGATCTTGCAGTACTTATGACGGTACTGACGGGAGAGAATCAGGACCAGACGAAACCAGAACAGTCAGCTGTTCTGGCCGGCAAGCAGGTTCTGCTGGCAGAAGATAATGAAATCAATCTGGAGATTGCCGCTGCACTGCTTCAGGATGCGGGTGCCATTGTTACTTCCACCCAAAATGGACAGGAAGCGGTTGAACGGTTTTCCGAAGCGCAGGAGGGCTTTTATGATCTGATCCTGATGGATATTCAGATGCCGGTAATGGATGGCTGCAGTGCAGCACAGGCAATCCGGGCGCTTCCCCGTTCGGATGCGAAATGCACCATCATCATTGCCATGACGGCCAATTCCTTCCGCGAGGATGTTCAGAAATGTCTGGACAGCGGCATGAATGCACATATTGCAAAGCCATTTATATTGAATGACATCACCAGTGCCTATCTGGAAGTTTTAGGAAGCTGGAAACTGCGAAAGGAGGATATAGACAGACATGTTGATGTATGACAGAATTTATGAAATTCTAAAAAACAGAATTGTAAGCAGACTGTTACCAGGAGGATCAAGCCTTCCTTCCCGCGCAAAGTTATGTGTAGAGTTTGGAACCTCGGAAAAAACCGTTCGCCGGGCTTTAGCCATGTTAGAGAAAGAGGGGCTTATTGAAACAACACAGAGGAAACGTCCCACGGTCAGCTTTATGCAAAATACCGGTCACAGGACGACCGTGCTCGCTCTTGAAAAAATAGATAAAGATATCACAAGCGATGTACTAAAAGCAGGCGTACTGCTGTGTTACCCGGTGATTAAAAAGGGGATCGCGCTCTGCAGTCAGGAAGACCTTCAAATTCCACGCAGAATAGTGGATCATATGGATAGTGGGAACGCAGAGGAGTTTTGGAGACTGTCGAAACTTTTTTACCGGTTTTTTGTTGCCAGAAATGAGAATTCTTTGATTTTACAGGCTGTTGACAGCCTGGGACTTTCAGACCTGAGCCCCCTGCGTGACGATATACAGATCAGAACCAGATATTATGAACAGGTGCAGGAGTTTATGAGGACCCTTGAGACGGGAGGTGTTCCAGAACATGTCCATTTTGATGATATGTCAGATATCTATGGGATGACGGAGGGAAATACCCCGGCCTTTCAGGCCGCTCCCGATTCCGCTGTGATTCATGGAAAAAAGCAGCTGGAAAAACTGCTGGAGGATTCAGAGGTAAGATATTCCGCTGTGTATATGGATATTATTGGTCTGATTGCTGCCGGCAGCTATCAGCGGGAAGACAAGCTTCCAACGCACGCGGAGCTTCAAAAAATATATGGCGTCAGCGTAGATACTACGACCAGAGCGATACAGATTCTGCGGGAATGGGGTGTTGTAAAGACGGTTCGCGGCGTTGGCATATTTGTGACTGCAGATACGGCTGACATTCAAAAGATTCATGTGCCATCTCATTTAATCGCCTGTCATGTCCGCCGTTATCTGGATACGCTGGAGTTTTTGGAACTGACAATAGAAGGAGCGGCTGCCTGTGCCGCTGCGCGCGTTACGAAGCCGGAGCTGCTGGCGGTAAACGAAAAAATGGAACGTTTTTGGAATGAGGAGTATCTGTATGGACGCACGCCGGCCATTCTTCTGGATTTTATTACGGAACATATCGGAATTGAGGCTCTCAGTACCATTTATGAGCTTTTGCAGAGAAATTTCCGAATCGGCCGCAGCATTCCGGGATTACTGACCACAGAAAAAACACCGGTGAACTGCGATATTCATGAACAATGCATCGCGGTGATCGATGCTCTTTTGGCAGGCAGCCATGAGCAGTTCACAGAAAAAACCGTACAGCTGTTCGGGAATATCTACTGCCTGGTAAAGGAGGAATGCAGGCGGCTCGGATATTTTGAGCCGGCAGTTGAGGTTTATGATGGAACAGCGTTATGGAAATACACTGAACCGCAGAAAGATAAAATGACTCATAATAAAATAATTGAAAGCGGATGCGAACTGTATCGTATCATGGAGAATTATGGATTCGAAGCCGGGAATGGAAAAGAAGATGGCAGAGATACAGGCCTTTATAATGAGTTAAAGAAAGCCCTTAAGTGCCCAGATAACAAAGGATTAATTTCGTATTTAAAAGAAACTCAAATCACAGCATATGATTTTCTTTCCGCGTTTTTACAAATAAGTGAACCTTTCGCAGCGATGTATAAAAATGTATATGAGACCATGGAGAAGTATCAGGTCTATCAATCAGATCAGGCTATTAAAATCAGGCTGAGCGATGATGATAAAGTATTAAAAGAGCTTAATTTGTCATGCTTTGAAGAACATTTAAAAGTATATAAAAAGGTACGAATTGACAATCAGGTAAACTATTGGAAGTACAGCGATTATAAGAAACTGTTAAATTTCTTTGAGATATTTGAAGATTCCATCCATTCTGACGAATCAATGGATTCCTGTGATCGGTATGATTACCCCAATATTTTATCCCCGGTAGATATGGATAATAAAGAGTTTTATGATATTTTGGAATATATATACCAATTGCTGATTCATACAGAGGAAGTAATTCAAAACTATAAAGATGATCAGACCCTGAGCAATGATACGTTTATCAGCATCCCATTTATATATAATTTCTTTCCATTTTTAGTATGCAGGTATAATTGTCTGGTTGGGCAAATAGAAAAAAAGGGGTTAGCTGATCATTGTAAAGTCAACGATGCAATAAAGCTATTCCATTCTGTCAAGGATCATATCGATTCCTCAACGGAGGAAAGCGAAAAGATTATAAAGATTTTGGAACGGCTCTTAAACCTTCCTTTCTGGGAAAAACGATGGTATTTATACGAAATATGGGTTACTTGTATGACGATTCAGGCAATAGAAAGATATAGTCCTCAATTAAACATCAATAAGGATCATGTTTTACAAATGAATTGTAGTAAAGCATCTGTCGTTGCGAAGTTTAAAACTGAGGGCGGAGAAGACTTTGCAATAGTTGCACAAATCGGTACACCTGCAAAGGTTAATCCCAATAGAAAAAGTATCAGGCCAGACATCAGGATTGCGAAGGAAGACTATAAGGAAGGGGAAAATACAAGGCTGATTGTTGAGTGCAAGCAAAGGATTAATATGGAAAAGGAGGTTTTAGAAAATAATATTAGAATATATGAAGATGAGTCGGAAAAAAGTATCCAAAATATCTTTGTTAATTATGATGCATTTCCTCAACTCTCCAATGAGCCTTCCAAGACAGCGCTATTTTCAGAGTTTCGACCAGGCAAATCAGGTATTATTGATACATTTAAAACGCTTGTAACAGAAACTCTTTACAGGCAGAAGATTAAACCTGTATCAAAATATGATTTGGTACTGTTTGATGTCAGTGAAAGTATGGAGGGAATGTATAGCTACAGCGATGTTGTAAATCAAATTCTTGCTTTACAAGAACAGAATCCGGATCTGGATGGAATGTTATTTAATGAAAATCTGGTTTCTCAAATAGACATGAAAAAGGTAACGGAAGAATGGCTGGAATCCAATATTTCTGGGGGGACAAATATTAACGCTGTTCTTGGTTCCCTGAGTGAAAAGTATCCGAAATATGCGAAACTGCTGATCTTGTCAGATATAGAAAAATCAATGATCAATCACGAATATCTGAAAAAATACAATATTACAATTTGTCTTCCTGATTATATAATAGTTTAATATTTCTTTCTTATGTATGATACTTAAGCGGGTTCGGAAACGAGTTCCGATATTCAGATGACGACAGGATATCAGATACGTAACATAATATCTGGTATCCTGTCATACCTCCGCCCGCTCACAATTCACTAAAAACCTCCGTTCAAATTCTTCCACCGGCATAGGCTTATAGAAAATAAATCCCTGTATGTAATCACATCCCAGTTTCTTTAAAAACTCTACATATTCTTTCGTTTCAATTCCCTCAGCAACCGTCTTTAAATTCAGTTCTTTAGCGGTCTCGACGATATGTCGGACGAGAACGCGTTCTCTGGGATCTGAGTAGTTACAAAACAGTGAGCGGTCAATCTTCAGGGTCTTCAGCTCTGTAGTTGTCAGGACGCTGAATGAGGAATAGCCGCTTCCGAAATCGTCAAGAGAACAGGAAAATCCGTAATGATACAGCTGCTTCACCACGACCTGTACCAGATCGATCTGGTTTAAGACAATGCTTTCGAGGAGTTCGAATTCGATGCAGTCCTTGGGACAGGGCGCTTTTTCGTAGACCTGCTTGTACAGGTCAAGGAAATAACGGTAATTAAACATGTTGCTGGAAAGATTGACGCTGATTTTGATCTTCTTATTATACTGCTTTATCCAGCGGTTGATGGTGCGGCATACATGCTCGAACATGTACAGGTCCAGATCGCCGATCAGACCGTTTTTTTCCAGCTCCGGCAAAAAATCACTTACCGGAATCATGCCTTTTTCAGGATTGATCCAGCGTACCAGTGCTTCCGCTTCCGTGACTTCCCCTGTGCGCAGATTGACTTTCGGCTGGAGATAAAGTTTAAAGTCTTCATGTTCCAGCGCTGGCTGGAAATCCTGCTCCATGTTGTAATTTCCCAGATTCGTATCATTGTAAGTCAGACCGTATACTTCCATGTGAGAGTTGCGCAGATGGCTTTCCGCACTTTCCGTACGGCAGATATCGGCATTGTACTGGGCGGTCAAAAAGTCCGGGGGATCGCTGCCCAGCAGGAAGATTCCATAGCCCATATATACTTTTCCGTACTGCTCGCCATAGGGCCAGTCACGGATTCTCGTATTGATATCAATAGTATAGTGGAAAATATCATCGTAGTCCTTCGGAATATGGACCAGGAGGAGATAGTAGCCGGCATGGATATGGGCAATATATTCTCCGGGGTTCAGCCAGGACTCAACACAATCATAAATCATGGCAGTCAGCCGGTCCCCGGCTTCCCGTCCGAACATACGGTTGAAAATACGAAACCGTTTGACTTTCATGCTGATCAGGGCGTAGTCGTCGGGATTTTTACTGCATATTTCTTCATAACGTGCTTTTATCCACTGCTCATTTTTTAAATCAGCCATCGTGTTATCCTCTGTTTTTTCTGACTTTTTGGAATCGTTCTGTCTTTACAAAAAGTTACATAATATGCTTGTTTAATAACAACTATATCATATTTGTAACCCATGGGCAATGCAGCACACCAAATTTTAGCAAAAACATATCACGGGATCCGTCTCTGAACACTTGCAGCACTCCTCTGAAATGATTATAATGTGTAGAGAAGAACAGGAGGAAAACATGCGATGATAGAAGATGTGATCGATTACAACCGTAAATTTGTGGCTGAAAAAAACTACGAACCCTATGAAACCAGCAAGTATCCGGATAAAAAGCTGGCAATACTGACCTGTATGGATACAAGGCTGACAGAGCTTCTCCCTGCGGCGCTGGGAATTCACAACGGAGATGCCAAGATTATTAAGAATGCAGGAGGCGTGATCAGCCACCCCTATGGAAGTGCGGTGCGGAGCCTTCTGGTGGCGGTTCTGGAACTGGGTGTGGAAGAGATTATGGTAATTGGCCATACAGACTGCGGCGTCCAGGGCATGGATGGCAAAAAAATGGTGGAGAAGCTGAAAGCACGGGGGATTCCGGAAGAGCATATCGATATCATACGAAAGAGCGGAATCAATCTGGAACAGTGGCTGGGGGGATTTGAGTCGGCAAAGGAGGCAGTGAAGGAGTCGGTAGACAGCCTGAAAAACCATCCATTGATGCCAAAGGATCTTGTGATTCGGGGATTTATGATGGATTCTGTAACAGGAGAGTTAACTGCTCTTTGTTAGAAATATGACAAATTTTCTGTAGAACAGGAATGCAGGACGGATTCTCAGTAGAACTTTTTTTAATAAGCGGTATACTGATAACCATACGAAAGACAGAACAGGAGAGAATGTCATATGAAGGCCGCAAAGAAAATAGATATGACTCAGGGGTCCATCATGAAACGGGTGCTGTTATTTGCGCTTCCCATCTGTGTGGGAAACGTGCTGCAGCAGCTGTACGGTACCGTCGATACACTGGTAATCGGCAATTTCTGCGGTTCCGTATCGCTGGCTGCCGTGGGCACCAGCAGCCAGCCGGTGGAGATTCTGCTGTGCGTATTCCTGGGGCTGGGCACAGGGGTATCCATCCTCGTTTCGCAGTTTACCGGCAGGGGTGACATGGAAAGCCTGAAAGAGATCGGAGCGACAGCCATATCCTTTTTATTTTTGTGTTCCATACCGCTGACGATCATCGGGCAGTTCGCCGGTCCGGCGGTTTTGCGGTTCATGCAGGTGCCGGATGATACGTGGGAACTGGCCAATGCTTATATCAGCATCATTTTTTTCGGAACTCTGGGGAATATGGGGTACAATATGAATGCGGGAATCCTGCGGGGAATGGGAGACAGCAACGCGTCTCTGCTGTTTTTGATTGTATCCTGTGTTGTGAACATTGTCCTGGATCTCCTGTTTGTGGCCGGTATGGGCATGGATGTGCCCGGTGCGGCGCTGGCGACTACCATAGCCATGTACTGCTCCTGGCTGTTCAGCATCGTCTACATCCGTAAAAAGTATCCGGAGTTCGGCTTTACGTATCTGCCGCACCGGATGAACAGGCGGATGCTGGGAAGTATTGTGGCGATCGGACTTCCGCTGGGGCTGAACAGCTCGATCTATTCCGTGGGCCATATTCTGATGCAGTCTCTGATTAATCTGCAGGGCTCCGTATTTATTGCCGCCTGTTCGGTGAGCAGCAAGGTCACGGGAATTGCCAACGTGGCGATCACCTCGTTATCCTCGGCGGCCACGACGTTCTCAGGCCAGAACCTGGGAGCGGGGAATTACGTCTATTTAAAGAAAGGCGGGATACGGATTCCGCTGTTTTCAGGTCTCATTACCTGCATCGCAGGGCTGGTCGTGACGTTTTACTGCCGCCCGCTTCTGGAACTCTTTACCAGGGATGCGGAGGTTCTCGACATAGCGGTCCGGTATATTCGGATTGTCCTGCCGTTCACGTGGGCCTATGCGGTCTTTAACGGCATCATCAGCTTCGTGAACGGTATGGGGGAGGTCCGATTTCCTACTGTGGTCAACCTCCTGATGCTGTGGGCCGTGCGGATTCCATGTGCCTGGCTGATTACCAGCTATATAGACGGCGGCTATGTGATGGCCTGTCTGCCCATCAGTTTTGTATTCGGAATGCTCTGCATGTTCAGCTATTTCTTCTCGAAAAACTGGAAGAAGATCGGAAAAATGGCGGCGGAGCAGCAGGGCAGACTATGAAATACTGAAAAGCAATCCGTTTACGGCTTCCCCAGATAGTCCCGTTCAAATTCCTCCACAGGGATTGGCCTGCTGAATAGATACCCCTGGAACAGATCGATTCCGCAGGCACGCAGGACCGCATACTGCTCTTCATTCTCGATTCCCTCTGCCACCATGCGGATTCCCAGCTTGAGGCAGACTTCGGAAATGGATTCCACGATCGCCCGGTTCCGAGAATTCGTGGTGATGTGGTCTACCATTCTCTTATCTAAATTCAGCGCATCAAAGCTAACTTCAGACATGAGAGCGACATTGGCACACTCCGTACCGAAATCATCGAGTGTAACAGTAAAACCGGTGCTTTGCAGTTCTGCGATCAGCTGTTTGATATCAATCGTTTCTTCATTGCGGACCTTTTCCGTAATCTCTATCTCCAGATAATTTGCCGGAATACCGTACTGGTTACAGATCTCCAGGAGCCGTCTGGAAAGCTCTGCTTCCCGCAGTGTATGAAGTGAGAAGTTGACGGAAACCGGGAAAATCTGTCTGCCCTGATCCTGCCATAACTTAAGTCTGGAGCACACGAACCGGAAAACATAGAAATCGATGAGGCTGACGGTATGGAATTCCTCCAGCAGGGGAAGAAATTCACCGGGCGTAATCAGGACACCGGGCTGCGGCGTATAGCGGATAAGCGCTTCACAGCCGATGATCATACGGCTCTCAGATGAAATCTTAGGCTGAAAATAAACGAGAAAATGATTTTCAGCAATCTCTTTCTGCAGGGTATCGGAATTGGATAAATGCTGCAGCAGCTGGTCGCTGCAGCGGCGGTACCGGCGGGAAACGGGATTGATGCGGTAAAATGCTTTCTTGTTTTCGTACATCTTTGCATCGGCCACGGCAATAATCCGGTCGATATTATCGATGTGCTCCCTCCACTGGCAGCCGATGGCGGCCTGGCAGTCCGAGTCAGTTTTAAATTTTTCCTTCAGATCACGTACCTGATTCTGGAAGACCTCCTGGGGGATTCCGGGACAGATGATGACAAATTCATCTCCGCCGATCCGATAGAAATCTGCCTGTGTAAACGCGGCCCTGATCCGTTTGGCACACTCGATCAGAACGCGGTCTCCGGACTCATGACCGTAATGATCATTGATATCCTTGAGCCCGTTGACATCCAGATAGACGATCCCTACAGGCTGGTTGGAGCCGGCCAGTGCCCCGGTATCGACGATGTACTTATTCCTGTTATAAAAATCAGTCAGTTTATCGTAGTAGCTTAAATGAGTCAGCAGCTGTTTGTTTTCCGCATGGTTTCTTGCCAGCATGAGGAAGTAGCACAGCGTTTGCAGCAGGGGACTGATATTCTGAAGTCGGGCAGGGGACGGATTATCGACTCCTAAATACCCGATTAATGTGCCATCCTGTTCCATGGGTGCAGCAGCCAGGCTGGTAATCGACTGGGCATGGAGAATCTGGTATTCTTCCGGGAAGGGTTCCCTGATCTCCTCCAGATCTTCAATGATCATGCATTCTTTTTTATCAAAATATGTGATCCAGCGGGTGATCAGATTGAGCGGAAGATCCTGCAGCATTTCCCGCTGCGGTTCCACACCATCGGTACACCATTCATAGTCATTGTACATTTTACCATGTCTTATGTAGATAATATATGCCCGGTCGGCAGAGAGAAAGCTGCCAAGGCGCTCTAAAACCTGGGAAATGGCGGTGTCAATGTCTTCTGACTGATACAGTGTCTGGACGCATTTCGTAATCATCTCATTGGCTTCCAGCGTAAGTTTAAGCTGAAGCTTTTCTTTTTCGGATTCTGTGGTATCGAAGGCAAGCTCCATTCGGGCGGTCCGGCCCTCCCATTGGATCAGGCGGTCTTTTAAAATGTAATGACGCCGGGTCAGCGGATTGGTGTATTCCCATGTATAGGTTTCCCCCTCTTTTAAGATGGAGGAGGTGCAGAATTTACACGGGGAATCGAATCCCTGCAGGACCTGGTAGCATTTGCGGCTGTCCAGGGCATCGATGTGAAACGTTTCCATGCCTGCTTTATTAACGAAGAGCAGAGTGTGATCTTCGATATCCGAGACGTAGACCAGTTCAGAAATCTCATTCATGGGTCCGAGAAGACTGTCCACCATATGGGAGAGGTGTTCCTTCTTTTTTCTGCTGTCCTCCTCCGTCCGTTGAAGCTCTCTCTGGCGTCTCGCCTGACTGGCGCTGTAAAGGCAGAAGAGGAAGACTACCAGAAGAAAGAAGCAGTTCAGCAGAAGCAGGCTTTTTTCAGCCAGAAGCTCCCGATTTTCGGAAAACTGTTCCGCTGCCAGCACGGCCCGGTCGGCCAGATCAAAATAGGATTCACTGTCTTCAAAGAGCTTCTCGGTATCTCCGCCGGCTCTGACGAGGTAAATCTCTTCCTTCAGAAGATTCCAGTCTGTCTCCATCCGGAGTATCAGATCCTGAAAATCACTGCTGTTCATGCGGATCAGCCCATAGACGCCTTTCCCTGACTGCAGTTCCTCCAGTATTCCGTCTAACTTTTCGATCAGCAAGTCATTGGGAATCCCATTTAATTCTTCCTTCACGAGACGCTGGGTCGCGCCGCGAACAATGCCGGCGTAGTTGATCACCTTCGCATTGCCCTGTAAATTGTGAAAGCATAAGATCGAAAAGGTGCTGGAGAGAATGAGGGCTATCGCCAAAATAACAGGTAATATTTTCTTTTGCATGGGTGCCTCCGGGTTCAGTGTCATTGTAATTTCTTTTAACTTTAAGAGTACCATATTTCGCATGCCGTTGCAAGAAAGAAAGAGCAGCCGGACCACTTTTGCCGCTGTCTTCCATGTTGTAGCCATATGTGCTCTGTGATAGAATAGAAGCAGCAAAGTGAAGTCGTACGGAAGAAGGGGGTACACCGTGGATTTATTTTATCATGAGACGTTTACACAGAATGAGCAGATGCCGATGCAGCTTCGCCTGCACAGGGGGCAGATCAATTATATGATTCTGGAGCACTGGCACCGGAGTATCGAGATCGACTATCTGCTGGACTGTGAAGCAGATTTTTATATTAACGGAAAAAAGAAGCAGGTGGCTGCCGGAAGTATTACGCTGATCAACAGCGGGGATATTCACGCCCTGGAGCCCAGGGAAGTACCGGTGGATACGGAAGACAAAATTCATGGGATTTCCCTGTTTATATCCTATGAATTCCTGAAGAAGATATGTCCGGAGATCGATCAGATCACCTTCGAACTGGAGGGGCAGGAAGAGCGGCTGAAGGAGCTTAAGGAGGTTTTTAACAGCCTGATTCGTCTGGAACTGGCCCCTCCGGAGGAATACGGTTACTTAAAGAAAAATGCGATGCTCCATTCCCTGATGTATCTTCTTCTTACATATTTTAAGGAGCCGAAGAACCAGTCGTCCGTAAAGAGCCAGAAGTATATTGACAGACTGCGGGTGGTTCTGGATTATGTGGAGGAGAATTACCGGGAACCGCTGACGCTGCAGGGAGTAGCGGACCATTTCAGCGTGTCCATGGAATATCTGGCGAGAATTTTAAAGAAGTACACGGGCAACACGTTTAAGACCCATCTGAATCAGGTCCGTGTCAGCAAGGCGTTCCGGGACCTGCTGGAGACGGATTACTCCGTACTGGAAATAGCCATGCGCAATGGATTTTCGGATACGCGGTCTTTGATCAATGTCTTTCGTGACACGTACGGTATGACGCCTTCCCAGTACCGGAAAAAGAACGCCAGGAGAGAAGCGGCAAAGGAAGCGGCCTCTGCGGAATACCCGCCGCATATCAGGGTGGTGGACGCACCGTAAGGTGCGGATGAATGTCCGGATGAATTCCTCTTTTTACAAAATGTCAAGAAACGTATCTGTTTTCAATAAATTATGTAAAGATTTCACAAAGGGAATCCGATACAATAGGAACATGAGACGCGTCCTTAACAAAAAAAGAGAGGTTATTTCAAAATGGAGAAAATTTCGTTAAAAGAACGATTCAGTTATGGATTGGGAGATTTGGCCTGCAATTTAATGTTTCAGCTGATTACGGCGTATCTGATGTTTTTCTATACCGATGTGGCGGGAATCGGACTGGGAGCGATCAGTCTGATTATGCTGGTTGCCAGAGTGGTGGACGCGGTCACGGACCCGATGATGGGGGTAATCATCGATAAGACCCACACCAGATGGGGGAAGGCAAGGCCGTATGTACTTTGGATGGCGGTTCCCTTCGGAATCATCAGCGCATCCATGTTCCTGGTACCGAATTTCGGCGGAACCGGAAAGTTTATCTATGCCATGATTACCTATATTCTGTTCTGTATTGTGTATACAGCCCTCAATATTCCCTACAGCACCATGCTGTCCTGTATGACCGATGATGTCTCCGACAGGCTTTCCTTTAATATGTTCAAATCACTCGGAGCCAGCCTTGGCGGTTTTATCGTCATGGGTGCGACCCTGACGCTGGTTGCCGTGTTCGGACAGGGAGACCAGAAAAAAGGCTTCTTCGGAACCGTGGTTCTCTATGCGGTTGTGGGTATCCTCCTTTTGATGATCTGCTTTAAAAATACGAAAGAGCGGATCATACCGGAGACGGAAAAGGATTCCGTGACGGGCGCCATAAAGGTTGCCGTAAAGAATAAATACTGGCTTCTGCTCTGCGGAATCACGTTCTTTACCTTTGCAGGCATGATTCTGAAAAATCAGTCGACCATGTACTATGCGAAATATTACTTAAATAATGAGGGAATTGCCTCCCTTCTGATGACGATCCCGACCCTGCTTTCCTTCCTGATGGCGTTTATAATCCCGGCTCTTGCAAAGAAAATCGGAAAACGAAACTGTATACTGTCCGGCGGACTGGTGACCATCGCAGGAAACCTTTTGGTTCTGATATCCAAAACAAATCTGGCGGGAATTCTGGCCGGTACGGTCTTATGCGGAATTGGCCTGGGCCTTGGAATGGGAGTCACATTTGTCATGGGAGCGGAGACGGTTGATTACTCCGAGTGGCAGACGGGAAGGCGTCCGCAGGGAATTATGACTGCCCTCATGGGCTTCGGCGTAAAGCTGAGCATGGCGATGTCTGGCGTGGTAGGCGCCCAGATCCTGAAATTTGGCGGATATGTGGAAAACTCGGTACAGACGGAAGGCGCGCTTCGCGCCATTCAAATGAATTTTATCTGGATTCCTGTCATTTTTTTCATTGTAGTGGTTATACTCAGTCTGTTCTATGACCTGGACAAAAAATATGAAAAAATTCTGGCCGAGATCCATGAAAGGAGAAATTAATGGAAAAGAAATGGAGTCAGGAGGAAAAGGATGGATACCGTCTCATTCACAATGAAGGCGGAAAGGATCTTGGAATTTCTTCCGGCAGCAGGGTGGCGATTCTATCAGAGGATGGCTATGCATTCAAAGACTTTCTTGGAACGGGAAAGATCGTACCGTATGAGGACTGGAGACTGCCTGCCGGGGTGCGGGCGGCTGATTTAGCCTCCAGGCTCTCAATCGAGGATATCGCCGGTCTGATGCTTTACAGCGCTCACCAGCTGATCCCTGCGAAGGGACCGCTGGCGGCGGCTTTCGGAGGCACGTACGATGGGAAAACCTTCGAGGAGAGCGGGGCGAGTCCGTGGGATTTGACAGACCAGCAGAAGGAATTTATCGTGAAAGACCGGGTGCGTCACGTACTCATTATGAAGCTTCAGGACACGGAGACTGCTGTCAGATGGAACAATAAACTTCAGGCGCTGGCGGAAAACACCGGCTTTGGAATACCTGCCAACAACAGTTCTGACCCGAGGCACGGGGCGGGCTCTTCCGCGGAGTATATGGGCGTAACGGGAGAACCCATATCCAAATGGGCGAACGGGATCGGTCTGACGGCTGCCTTTGAGCCGGAGGCAGTAAGAGAATTCGGGGAGATCGGCGCAGCGGAATACCGGGCGCTGGGGATCACGACGGCATTATCTCCGCAGATTGATCTGGCCACGGAGCCGAGATGGATGCGGTTTGCGGACACCTTCGGGGAACATACGGAGCTGACCGTGGAAATGACGAGGGCTTACTGTGAGGGATTCCAGACCACGAAGAACAGCCCGGATGGCTGGGGAGACGAGAGTGTCAATACGATGGTCAAGCATTTCCCGGGAGGGGGACCCTGTGAGGCCGGCCGCGATGGACATTACGCCTACGGAAAGTATGCGGTGTATCCCGGCGGAAAGTTTGAAGAGCATTTAAGGCCGTTTACAGAGGGCGCTTTCTCTCTGAAGGGAGGTACGAAGACGGCCAGCGCCGTGATGCCTTACTATACCATTTCCTACGGCGTGGATCAGACCTACGGTGAAAATGTCGGAAATTCCTTCAGCAAATATATTGTAAATGACCTGCTTCGCGGACGCCTTGGTTATGACGGCGTCGTGTGTACAGACTGGGGCATTACCCACGATATGGGAAAAACGGAAGAGGAGTTTGCGGGAAAATGCTGGGGCGTGGAAGGGCTCACAGAGGCGGAACGCCATTTAAAGGCCCTAGAGGCCGGCGTGGATCAGTTCGGCGGAAACAACGATGCCGGCCCGGTGCTGGAGGCTTACCGGCTGGGATGCGAAAAGTACGGGGAAGAGGCCATGCGCAGCCGTTTTGAACGGTCCGCGGCCAGGCTGCTTCTGAATATGTTCCGTACCGGTTTGTTCGAAAATCCATATCTGGATATGGAACATTCCTGCCAGGTGGTAGGCTGCAGAGAATTTTCGGAAAAAGGCTACCTCTCCCAGCTGAAATCGGTCACGCTTTTGAAGAACCGGGGCGGAGTGTTGCCGCTTGCGGAGCAAATCAAGGTGTATATTCCGAGACGCCATATCCGCCCATACTTAAATTTTATGAGCTCCATGACACCGGATGTATCTGTGGAACCAGCCGGAAAAGGAGCCGCTGCCGATTACTTTGTGGTGGTGGATACGCCGGAAGAGGCTGACGCTGCAGTCTGCTTCATCGAATCGCCCATTTCCGTGGGGTATGATCCGGAAGACAGGAAGCGGGGAGGCAGCGGGTATGTCCCGGTCACGCTTCAGTACAGGCCCTACGAGGCGAAACAGGCAAGGCTGCACAGTCTGGCGGGAGGAGATCCGCTGGAGACTTCCGATGACCGGAGCTATCGCGGAAAATGGAACACTGCGGCCAATGAGGAAGATTTAGATCTGGTCATTGAAACGAAAAAACGTATGGCAGAACGGCCGGTGATCGTATCGGTAAACTTAAAAAACCCCATGGTAATGGCGGAGCTGGAGCCGTATGCAGACGCGGTCTTAGTGGATTACGGGGTATCGCCCCAGGCGGTGCTGGATGTAATCACAGGCAGATTTACCCCCTGCGGCCTGCTTCCGCTTCAGATGCCGGCAGACATGGATACCGTGGAGCGGCAGGCGGAGGATGAGGCATTCGATATGGAATGTTATAAGGACAGCGAGGACCATATTTATGAATTTGGATTCGGTATGAATTATGACGGCGTAATAGAAGACGTGAGAACCGAAAAATATGGAAGACAGAGCAGAAGGAGGACGAAATAATGGCAAAGCAGTTTCTGTACGACAGCCTTCCGGTTGTGGAGACGAAGGCAGGGAAACTCAGAGGGTATCAATGGGAAGGAACCTATATTTTCAAGGGAATCCGATATGCGAGGGCGAACCGTTTTCAGCTGCCTGAGGAGGTGGAGCCCTGGGAGGGAGTGAAGGAGGCCGCCTCCTACGGCTTCGTGTGCCCGATGCTGACAAGGGATCATCCACAGGGCGAGCTTCTCGTTCCCCACCGATACTGGCCGCAGGATGAAGACTGCTTAAGCTTAAACATCTGGAGTCAGTCTCTGGACCGGAGTGCGAAAAAACCGGTGATGTTCTGGATACACGGCGGGGCATTTTCCATGGGAAGCTCCATCGAACAGAAGGCGTATAACGGGGAAAATATGAGCAGATACGGGGATGTGGTGGTTGTCACCGTGAACCACAGACTGAATATCCTGGGCTATCTCGATTTGTCGCCCTACGGGGAACGATATGCGGGTTCCGCCAATGCGGGCCAGGCGGATCTGGTGGCAGCCCTTAAGTGGGTCAGGGACAACATAGAGGCGTTTGGAGGAGATCCGGACAATGTGACCATCTTCGGGCAGTCGGGCGGCGGTATGAAGGTAAGCGGCCTGATGCAGACGCCGGAAGCTGACGGACTGTTTCACCGGGCGATGATTATGAGCGGTGTGGCGGGAGACGTTCTTCCGTATTCTACCGGAGATTCCAGACCTTTGATCCAGGCAATGCTTAAGGAACTGGGCCTTGCGGAGCAGGAAGCCGGACGGCTGGAGACGGTACCGTATTATGATCTGGCAGCGGCCTATAACCGGGTAAGTCCGGCGATTGCCAGAGCGGGCGGTTATATTGGGTGCACGCCCAGACCGGATGATTTCTACAAAGGAGAAGGGCCGGCGGTTGGGTTTACGGACCATGCGAAGACCATACCGGTGATGGTCGGTACTGTTTTCGGAGAGTTCGCAATGATGCCGCTGCCATTCAATAAGGAGACGATATCAGAGGCGGAACTGGATGAAATTTTAGATAAACGGTTCCAGGGGCATGGGAAGGAGCTGAAGGCTGTCTTCGCCGAAGCATATCCGGGAAAGAGCCCGGTGGACTTACTCACGCTGGATACCATTTTCCGCGGGCCGACGAAAGAATTTGTCCGTTCCCTGGCCGCGGCGGGAGGAAGTGTCTATTCCTATTTATTCGCACTGGAATTCCCATACCAGAATCAGAAGACGGCATGGCACTGTTCCGATATTCCATTTGTTTTCCACAATACGGAACTGGTTCCGGTTGCCAATATACCGGAGGTGTCCGACCGGCTGGAGGAGCAGATGTTCGGCGCTGTTATGGCCTTCGCCCGAAGCGGAAAACCGGAATACGGCGCACTCCCCCAGTGGCCCGCTTCCCGGGAGGACGACGAGGCGACGATGATCTTTGACCGCGTCTGCGAGGTTCGTCATAACCACGACAACCGATTGCTGAAGCTGCACGCAGAGTCATCGCCGAAGTTCGACCTGGCGGCTGTGATGGCGGAAATGGGAGATGAGATTCAGCATTAAAGGAACGTTCAAACCACATTGGTAGTGTTAGTACCAATGTGGTTTTTTGCATAAATTCAAAAAAGATTACCAATTTGTTGGAAAATGTAGTAGAATATGAGAAAAGCAGTCAGAAAAGGAGAATTAAAATGGCATTTTATTATGAGGAACCGTCCAGAACATTCAGTGAGTACCTTCTGGTTCCGGGCTATTCATCGACAAAGTGTATTCCTGCAGAAGTGAATTTGAGGACCCCTCTGGTCAGATTCAAAAAGGGGGAGGAGCCGGCACTGCATATTAACATTCCCATGGTTTCCGCGATCATGCAGTCGGTGTCGGACGACAGATTAGCTGTCGCTCTCGCACAGGAGGGCGGCCTGTCTTTTATTTACGGATCCCAGACTGTTGCCGAGCAGGCAGCGATGGTAAACCGGGTGAAACGATACCGGGCCGGTTTTGTAGTAAGTGATTCCAATGTATCTCCCGAGATGACGCTGGAGGATGTGCTTTCCCTTACTGAGCGGACAGGCCATTCGACGATTGCTGTTACAGATGATGGCGGACCTGGCGGCAGACTGCTGGGAATCGTGACCAATAAGGATTACCGCGTCAGCCGTATGACGCCTGATACAAAGGTAAAGGAGTTTATGACTCAGATTGGTGATCTTGTATACGCAGACGAAGATACCACCTTAAAGGAAGCCAACGATATTATCTGGGAACACAAGATTAACTGCCTTCCTCTTGTAAATAAAGAAGGGCGGCTGGTGTATCTGGTATTCCGCAAGGATTATGACAGCCATAAGAAAAATGAGAACGAGCTGATCGACAGCTCCAAACGCTACATGGTGGGCGCCGGCATCAACACCAGAGATTATGAGGAGCGTGTTCCTGCACTTCTGGAAGCAGGGGCGGATGTGCTCTGCATCGACAGTTCGGAAGGCTTTTCCGAGTGGCAGAAAATTACCATTGATTATATCCGGAAGAATTACGGACAGAGTGTAAAAGTGGGCGCCGGCAACGTGGTGGATGCGGAAGGCTTCCGTTTCCTGGCCGATGCCGGAGCGGATTTTGTCAAGGTTGGAATCGGCGGCGGAGCAATCTGCATTACCCGTGAACAGAAGGGCATCGGAAGGGGACAGGCCACCTCTCTGATCGAGGTGGCAAAGGCCAGAGACGCCTACTACGAGGAGACGGGAGTCTATGTGCCGATCTGTTCCGACGGCGGCATTGTTCACGACTACCACGTGACTCTGGCCCTGGCCATGGGAGCTGACTTCGTAATGCTGGGCAGATACTTTGCCAGATTTGATGAGAGCCCTACCAAGAGAGTCAATGTCAACGGAAGCTACATGAAAGAGTACTGGGGAGAAGGAAGCGCAAGGGCAAGAAACTGGCAGCGGTATGATATGGGCGGAGAGAAGAAGCTTTCTTTCGAAGAGGGCGTGGATTCCTTTGTACCGTATGCAGGCAGCTTAAAGGATAACGTGAATCTTACCTTAAGCAAAGTGCGCTCAACCATGTGCAACTGCGGCGCGCTGACGATTCCGGAGCTGCAGAGCAAAGCAAAGATTACGCTGGTTTCCTCAACCAGTATTGTTGAGGGCGGCGCACATGATGTCATGCTGAGAGATTCAAAATAAGACTGATTGACGGGAGCGGTTTGGATGGAATATTTCAAAGCATCCAGGGAACATGGAGAACTGATTTTCAATCTGGTACAGGATACAATTAACGCGGTCTATCCGCGGTATTACCCGAAACCGGTTGTGGAGTTTTTTTGCGGCATTCACAGCAGAGACAATATTAACCGTGATATAGAGGAAGGCTGTGTGCGTGTGCTGTGGAAAGACGGCCGGCTGGTTGGAACCGGAAGCCGTAAAGGCAACCATATCACCAGAGTTTTCGTTGCTCCGGAATTTCAGGGACAGGGGTGCGGCAGCTGTATCATGGAGAAGCTGAAAGATGAAATCGCACAGGAATTTCGTTTCATATGCCTGGATGCCTCTCTGCCTGCGGTTCATTTTTATGAAAATATGGGATATAAAACCGTGGGGCACGGAAGAATTGAGGTTGGAAATAATGCCATACTGATTTATGAGCTGATGGAAAAACAATTATGCGGCCAAAACAGCGCAGAAAACGATTGTGCAGGGGGTATGACAGACATAATCGATCTATGAGCAGGGCGGCGGACGAAAAATGCCCGCCGCCCTACACATTTTACTTGGAAAGTGTTGATAATACCAGGTCCTGTAAACATGTGATTTTACAGCCTTTCTGTTCGTAATAGCGTATCATTTCGTCAATCTTTCTCTTATCATAGCTGGTAATGCAGTCGGACAGGACATAGACTCCGTAATTTGCTTTGCATAAGTTGTAGCACGTCGACTTAACGCAGGCGGCTGCATCAGCTCCTGCTATGTAGAATTCACACAGTTCATTTGTTCGGATAAAGTCTGTAAATTCTTCACAGCTTAATGCGTTCCCTTTATATTTTGTAAAAATATTTTTAGACACCACGTTCAGATCTGATGCCAATTCTGCCCCATAGGTATTGGGCTTAAAGGTTCTCGTGCCCGCTGATAAATTCTCATGCCTTATATAAACAACGGGAATCGTATGACTGACTGCCCAGTCAATCGCCTGATTGATATTGCCGATGATGTCCTTGTAATTCTTTGTAATATCATTTTGAATGTCAATAATTACCAAAGCTTTTTTCTGCATTGTGTGTCCTCCTGACAGGTAGATTATTTAGCTGCTTTTCTATTATAACCGGCAATTGTTGACGACAGTATGGCAGCAATCTATCATGATAAAAATAAATTTTGGAAGGCGGACAGTTGATGAAGATAGACAGGCTTGTCAGCATTATTATGGTGCTCCTTGACAAAAAGCGTGTGGGCGCACAGGAGTTAGCCGATATGTTTGAAGTTTCACCCCGCACAATTTACCGTGACATAGATGCGATCAACATGGCAGGGATTCCTGTCCGGGGGGCATCGGGAGTGGGCGGCGGCTTTGAGATCATGGAAAATTACAAGATTGACAGAAATGTGTTCTCGGCAGCCGATCTTTCGGCTATTCTGATGGGGCTTTCCAGTCTTTCCAATATGATACGGGGAGAGGAACTGGTAAATGCCCTTGCAAAAGTAAAGAGTTTTATTCCTGCTGACAGGGCAAAGGATATTGAATTGAAGTCTAATCAGATAGCCGTCGATTTGACTCCCTGGATGGGCAGCAGGAATACACAGCCTTATCTGGAAATGATCAAAACAGCTTTACAGGAGAGCAGGCTTCTTTCCTTTGAATATGAAGACCGCCACGGAAATAAAACCACACGGACCGCAGAACCGTATCAGCTTGTATTGAAAGGCAGTCACTGGTATTGGCAGGGGTACTGCCATAAACGAAATGACTTCCGCTTATTTAAGCTGTCCCGCATATCAAACCTGCATATACAGGATGAATTTTTTACACCGGGGGAATATCAGAAACCACAGCTGGAATTCGCAGATATTCTGTCCTCGATGCAGACCAGAATCAAAATACGTATTCACAAATCCGTCAGGGAAAGAGTACTGGATTACTGCACGGATGAACAGATTTTTCCGGATGGCGATGAGCATTACATTGTCAGCTTTCCTTTCATTGAGAACGATTATTACTACAATATTCTTTTCAGTTTTGGCGATAAATGCGAGTGTCTGGAGCCGTTACACATCCGCACGGAGATGAGGCGCCGAATACAGGATATCGCTGCCATATACGAGGGCGGAAAATAATATGTCAGAAAAACGTGAAAATCCACTTGACTATAGGGTTACCATATAGTTTATGCTAGGAAGATGCGAGTAAATCGTTAAGACATTTTCATCAGGAGGAAACAGGTTTTATATGAAATTAATTATCCGCTACTTAAAAAACTACAAGAAAATGTTTCTGCTTAATGTAGTCTCCGTACTGGGCTTTGCGCTAGTGGAGCTGGGAATCCCGACGATTGTGGCACAGATGATCGACAACGGAGTAAGCCGGGGGAATCCGGCCTACATATGGAAGATGGGGCTGGTGATCGCCGCGATTTCGTTTGCCGGGGTGGCAGGCACTATTTTGCTGGGCTACTGCTGCGCGTATCTCTCGACTTCCGTGACCAGAGACATACGCAACGACATATTTAAGAAAACCCAGGAATTCTCCCACAGTGAATTCCATGAGTTCGGCATTGCGTCCCTGATTACCAGAACGGGCAACGATGCATTTCAGATTCAGATGTTCATGAATATACTGCTGAGGACCGCTCTTATGACGCCGGTTATGATGATAGGAAGTATTTTTCTGGTTCTGAGGGCTTCACTCAGTCTTTCTGTCGTTATTCTGGCAACGATTCCGCTGATTGTGGGCGGAGTGATTCTGGTGGCGAGAATTTCGGAACCGATCAGCGAGCGCCAGCAGTCCTCTCTGGAAGACATAAACCGGATTTCCAAGGAGAACTTAAGCGGTATCCGGGTAATTCGTGCGTTTACCAACGATGATTATGAGAAGCAGCGCTTTGACGGCGCTAATTCCAGCTATATGGGGAATTCCAAAAAACTGTTTAAGCTGATGTCCGTGACTCAGCCGGTTTTCTTTCTTCTGATGAATCTGGCCGGTATGGTGATCTACTGGATTGCCAGTATCATGTTAAGTCAGGGAACCTTACAGATCGGGGAGCTGGTGGCATTTATGGACTACCTGTTCCATGTGATGTTCTCCATCATGCTGTTCTGTCTGGTCTTCATGATGTATCCGAAGGCTGCAGTCAGCGCCGGGCGTATTCAGAAAATATTTGACGCGGAGCCGTCGATTAAAAATCCTGAGACGAATGCCCAATCAGTGGAGCATATTGATGAAATAGTGTTTGACCATGTGGATTTCGTCTATCCGGATGGCGAGGAAGCGGTGCTTAAGGACGTATCATTCTCGGTGAAGAGGGGAGAGACAATCGCGTTTATCGGCAGTACCGGATCGGGAAAAAGTACGTTGATTAACCTGATTCCCAGGGCTTACGATGTCAGCGCGGGCCGCGTGCTGATGAATGGAAAAGACATCCGGACGTATGACTTGGAGAGCCTGCGGCGCGCCATTGGCTTTATCCCTCAGAAAGCAATGCTGTTTTCCGGGACCATTGCGGATAATCTGCGTTTCGGGAAAGAGGATGCCACGATGGAGGACCTGGTTCAGGCGGCAAAGACTGCGCAGGCATACGATTTTATCATGGAAAAGGGCGGGTTTGACGAGCAGATTACGGAGAGTGCAACCAACGTTTCCGGCGGCCAGCGCCAGCGTCTGTCCATTGCGAGGGCGCTGATCAGAAAACCGGATGTCTATGTGTTTGACGATTCGTTTTCAGCCCTGGATTTTAAGACGGATGCGAAGCTGCGCCGTATGCTGAAGAAAGAGACGGGGAATGCCATCGTGATGGTAGTGGCACAGCGTATTTCCAGTATTATGGATGCCGATCAGATCATTGTTTTGAATGAAGGAAGTATCGTGGGAACAGGAACCCATAAGGAACTGCTGAACAACTGCCGCATTTACCGTGAGATTGCATTATCCCAGTTAAGTGAGGAGGAATTATCCCGTGCGTAAAAAAATAAAAGACATTGGAAGGATGCTGGGGAAACTGAAGCCGTTTCTGGCGCCTTACAGTTTTCAGCTTTTTGTTTCAGTTTTTATGATTGTGATAAGTATTGCAGCGATTACGGCCGCTCCGCGGATCGAAGGCATGATTACCAGCCGGCTGGCCGCGGACGTGGCAGGGCTGGCCTCCGGTGCGGCGGGCGCCCGCATTCATTTTGAGGTGATCCGCAATATCCTGCTGGTACTTCTGTCTATCTATCTGATTAAGACGGTTTCCCAGATCGTGGGTGCATTCTGTCTGACTAATTCGATTCAGAATGCCATGCATGATTTGCGGAATGAGGTTCAGAACAAGATCCGCCGCCTGCCTGTCCGGTATTTTGATACCAACAGCTTCGGCGATGTCTTAAGCCGGGTCACCAACGATGTGGAGGCGGTCTCCAATGCGCTCCAGCAGAGCTTTTCCCAGGTGATCAGCGGAATCCTTACTCTGGTTCTGGCTCTCTGGATGATGTTTTCCATCAATCGGGTGATGGCCTGTATCGCATGTTTGATCATTCCTGTGGGAGCCCTTATTACCCGCGGCATCGTAAAGATCAGCCAGAGCCAGTTTAAGGCCCAGCAGGACTCTCTCGGAGATATGAACGGAGCGATTACGGAGCTGTACACCGGCTACAATGAGATTCTGCTGTTCGGGCAGCAGGAGCAGTCCAGGAGACAGTTCGAGACGGTCAATGACAGCCTGCAGAAACATGCCTTTAAGGCACAGTTCCTCTCGTCACTTATGAGCCCCCTGATCTCTCTGACCACGTATCTAAGCATTGGGATCATTGCGGTGATCGGCTGTTTTGCCATACTGGCCGGTACGCTGTCAGTAGGTAATCTGCAGGCGTTCATCCGATATATCTGGCAGGTCAATGATCCGCTGACCCAGGTGTCCCAGCTGTCCGCCCAGATACAGGCTGCATTTGCAGGCCTTAAGCGTATTTTCGAAATCCTGGATGAACCGGAGGAAACAGAATCTGCTCCCGCGGGCCTTCTTCCGGGGCCTGCAAAGGGCGAGGTTACCTTCGAACACGTCAGCTTCTCCTATGGGGACACACCGGTCATCCGGGACTTCAATGTTACGGTTAAGAGTGGCCAGATGGTGGCCATCGTAGGCCCTACGGGGGCGGGAAAGACTACGCTGATCAATCTGCTGCTTCGGTTCTATGATGTAAACAGCGGCCGGATTCTCGTCGATGGTGTGGATATCCGCGATATGAACCGGGAAGATCTGCGGTCCATGTTCGGCATGGTACTTCAGGATACCTGGCTGTTCTCCGGAACGATTTTTGATAACATCCGTTACGGTAATCTGTCGGCCAGAAAAGATGAGGTGATCGATGCCGCGAAGATGGCCAATGTTCATCATTTTATCCGTACTCTGCCTCAGGGCTATAACATGGTGATTAACGAGGAGGGAAGCAACATTTCCCAGGGCGAGAAGCAGCTTCTGACGATTGCCAGGGCTATTTTAAAGAATCCGCAGATTATGATTCTGGATGAAGCCACTTCCTCGGTGGATACCCGTCTGGAGAAGATGCTGCAGAGCGCCATGTATACAGTTTTAAAGGACCGGACCAGTTTCGTCATCGCCCACCGGCTTTCTACTATTAAAAACGCGGATTTAATTCTCGTTCTCAGAGATGGGGATATCGCGGAGATGGGGAACCATGAAAGCCTGATGGCACAGAACGGTTTCTACAGCCAGCTCTACAATTCCCAGTTTGCGTGGGGAGCGGAGGAAGCATAGAAGGAAGACTGCAAAAACTTCTTGACTTAAAGTCCACTTCAACAAGTATAATAAAAAAGTGGCTGCGGCTTATGCAAAGAATTCTGAGGGGAAATCCCCTCTGAAACGTCAGAAAGAAGAGCATGCCATGAGCAGAACCTTATATGTGGAATGGGAACAGAGAAAAGGAGAGTGCGGGATATGGTATACAAAGAGTTTCAGGATTTAAAGCTGTCTGCCCTCGGGATGGGGGCCATGCGCCTTCCGGTAACGGAAGGAGACGATTCCGTCATTGACGAGGCAGCCACAGCAGAAATGGTCGCATATGCGATGGAAAAGGGAATCAACTATTTTGATACTGCCTGGGGCTATCACGGCGGACATTCCGAGGAAGTGATGGGAAGAGTACTCAGCAGGTATCCAAGGGAGAGTTTTTATCTGGCGACGAAATTTCCGGGATACGACCTTTCCAATATGGATCAGGTGGAGGAGATTTTTGAGAAGCAGCTTGAGAAATGTGGTGTGGAATACTTTGATTTTTACCTGTTCCACAACGTATGTGAGATGAATATAGATGCATACCTGGACGAAAAATATGGAATTTTTCAGTATCTGTTAAAACAGAAGGAGGCGGGGAGAATCCGTCATCTGGGATTTTCGACACACGGAAGCTGCGAGGTGATGAAGCGTTTTCTGGAGGCATACGGCAGTGAGATGGAATTCTGCCAGATTCAGCTCAATTATCTGGACTGGTCCTTCCAGAGCGCGGAGGCTAAAATGGAACTGCTCGCAGCTGTGGTCTGCCTGTCTGGGTTATGGAACCGCTGCGCGGCGGAAAGCTGGCGGTTTTGTCCGGCGAAGCGATGGAGAGACTGAATCAATTCCGTCCTGAAGAAAAGGCCCCAGCATGGGCGTTCCGATTCCTGCAGTCTGTTCCGGGAGTCACGATGATTCTTTCGGGCATGTCCGATTTCAGACAGCTTCAGGAAAACATACATACTTTTGAAGAGGATAAGCCGCTTCAAAAAGAGGAGATGGACACAGTTCTGGCAATTGCCGATGAGATGCTTAAAAAGTCTGCTCTGCCGTGTACGGCCTGCCGCTACTGTGTAAGCCACTGCCCGAAGCAGCTGGATATTCCGGCATTACTGGAGCTGTACAATGAGCATTGCTTTACCGGCGGCGGTTTTCTTGCTCCGATGGCGTTAATGGCGGTGCCGGAGGATAAACACCCCAACGCCTGTATTGGCTGCCGCAGCTGTGAGGCTGTATGTCCGCAGCAGATTAAGATATCAGAGGCTATGGCGGATTTTGCCGCGAAGCTGAATTCCTGATTTCGAATATGAAAACAGAAGGTCTGCACGGTCCATGCAGGCCTTCTGTTGTTTAGAAAAGAAAGTTTTAAGCTGATATTATAGGCTGGCCTTTTCCAAAAGTCAAACTCCTGAGTTGATTTTCTGTTACTGTAATGGTATAATTAAACAACGTATGAGTTTTTTTGAATGCTTAATATATGGCATACGATCCCAGTTTTTGCCATAAATATCCGGTATATGTACCAAGTTGTCAGGGGAATGCAAAACCCCCTTTTCGCAGGAGAAAGGAGGCGGAACAGTGACGAAATACAAAAATGGACGGGAAAAGCAGAATGAGATGACATATACCTATATGCCGGTTTTAAAAATCATCATTCTGCTGTGTATCCTGACAATCATAATTATGGCAGCAGGCGGTCTGGCTATCGCATTTCAGAGAATGAAGAAAGAAGCTGCCGCCGCCCATGAAAATGTTACGGCCCAGGTTTCCAACCGGGTGGAGGAATCATTGAAATTACTGGAATCCATGGCCATTCAGCCGGAGTTCTATGATCCGTCGGTCCCTCCTTTGGAGAAGGTGGCAAAACTGGACCGGATAACGGAAACTTACGGTTATATCATGATCTGTTTTGTGGATTCGGATATTAATGTCTATACAATAGGAGAAGAGCCGGCCAGCCTTGCCAGCAGGGAGTATATGCAGCAGCTGTTTTCCACTGGCCAGCCGCAGATTACAGACAGTTTTGCAGCAGGGGCAGATGGGATAACTTTAAACTATACGGTAGCTTACCCCTTAAAACAGAACGGGGAAATCACAGGCTGTCTTTTCTGCGCCATTTATTTTGATGAAATCGTGAATATTTTAAAGGAGGCGTCCGGTTTCAGCGGTACCCAGGCCGTACTGATCGGTTCCAGAGGCCAGATTATGTCATCGACGAATAATCTGCAGTACGGGGAACCGTATCTGGATCATGTGCGTGAAGCAAAAAATCTGGGGATTACGACGGATCAGCTGGAAACCGAACTGTTAGCCAAGCGTCCGGGAGCATACTGGAGTATCAGACAGGGGCGCCTTTGCTATACGATTTACAGCAATGTGAAGAACACGAACTGGGATTTGCTGACGGTGATAGAATTTTGGGATGTCTATAAGACACAGGTGCCGGCCTATCTGGTAATCAGTGTTTTTCTTCTGCTGCTGTGTGCGTTTGCTGTCAGACTGACGAAGCGGTTTGTGAACGAGCAGAAGCAGGCGGTTAATATGCTGGTACACTCCATTGAAGAGCTGGAAGAAAAGATCTATCAGAATGAACGGCCTGACAATGTAGACTTTAAAGAAATTATCCGGCTGACCAGCAATGGGCTGTCTGATGGTCTGACAGGCGTAGTCACGCGGTCTGTATTTTTCAAACAGGCGGAAGCACAGTTAGATAAGGTGCCGGAGGAACGGCTCGTTGCCCTGTGCTTTGTGGATCTTGATAATTTAAAGAAACTGAACGATACACATGGCCATGCGGTGGGAGATACGGCGCTCAAAAGCATCGGTTATATTCTCAGGGAATATGAGAAGAAGTATGACGGCGTTGTGGGACGGTACGGAGGAGATGAGTTTGTACTGCTGCTTACTGATATCGACGATGAGAAGGAACTGAAACGGGTTATGGAATCTCTTGTGCTAAGGCTTCATTCCGATATCGGTACAGGCGGAATGAAACTGCCGATACAGTGCAGTGTCGGAGTTGCGGTAAGACAGCCGGGAGAGAAGCTGGATGAAATGATCGCCCACGCAGACGAAGCCCTGTATTTTGTGAAGCAGAATGGTAAGGGATATTATAAAATTTATCAGGATTGAGGGAGCAGATGAAGAGGATCATAAAAAGAAGGCGGATCATCTATTTTTTTGTGCTTACATTATTCCTTTTGATTTCGGCAGTCTTCGGTCTGGAAACTCAGAGCAGGTACGCAGAGGAGCGGAAGGCAGATGCTGGAAGCATTCTGGAATTATACAGGGAAAATATCGTTCTGGTTATGAGGGAACAGCTGAATTACGCTCAGGGACTGGTTGGCCTGGCATCCGGGACCATGAAGGATTCGGAGTGGTTTCAGTGGAAAGCCGAAGAACTCATGGCCATGGATGGCGTCAGCAGTATTCTTGTATTTGAGGGAGACACGGTTTATAAAGCATTTCCTGAATGTGTACAGGAAGTTATGGCGGGCAGAAATCTAAAGGATCTTTCTTATCTTTATACCCTGGCAAAGGTAGTAAAAGAACCGGTGGTAGAGGGGCCGGTCATCATGGAGGGGACGGGCGAGACGGTATTCCTGTTCCTTCAGCCGGTACTGGAGGGCAGGGCATACCAGGGAGAAATTGCCCTTGCACTGTCTGAAGAATACGTAAAAGAGAAGATGAATCTGGAAAGCCTGTATCAGCTGGGATACGAATACTACTTATGGAAGGTGAACAGTCAGGATGGAAGTAAAGAGGTGGTGGCGTCCTCCAATGCGATGATAGACTATTCCCATGCGGCTAAAACAGAATTCTATCTTCCTTCCCAGTGGAATCTGAGTATCATGCCCATAGAAGGCTGGATACCCCGGAAAAGACAGATCCTGTATGCGGCAGAAAGCATACTTCTGTGGCTTCTCCTTTCGTCACTTTTTGTCCTTTCAACCGCGCTGGCAAAACGATATCAGTATGACAGAAACATCAGCAATACCGACTGGCAGACCGGAATGCTCAACAGACAGGGGATTGGAAAGGAACTGAATACATGGATCCGGAAGGGGGAAAAGGCTTTTTCCGTATTTTATTTTGCGTTGGAAGATTACAACCGGATTGCCCTGCTTGCGGGGCCTGAGAAAGAAGAGGAGTACTTAAAGAGTATTCCTGTGATCATGAAGGATTATATCGAAGGTCCATACGCCGCCGCCCGAATATCCGGCGAGGGTTTTTTTGTTGCTGTAAAAGAAGAGATGGCGGAAGGCGAAATGTCTGAATTTGCCAAAGGGCTGTCACTGAAGATGATCTGGAAGATCCGTCACCAGGGCGGAAAGGTGTTTTTAAATGCCAAATACCAGTACGTTTCTTATCCGGAGGAAGGGAATGACGTGAGGACGCTTCTGCGGAATCTGATCGAGAAGTACTACAGCAAACTGTTTCGGGAATCATCGGTCCGTGAACTGACGGAAAAATGCCGCCAGCTTGCTGCGGGAAGAAGCAACGTGGAATTCGGCGAATACGCAGAACCCTGGATTACAGACTTATCCCAGGCGATCAACCATTACCGGAAGCAGGTGGAACAGGCAGTTTACTACGATCCGGTCTTTGGAATCGGAAACAGAATGAAGTATATCCGGGATGCGGATATGATGATTGCCTATGATGAAAGAAGACGTTTCCGTCTGTATGGCGTGGACATCCGTTCCTTTGGGAAATATAACGAGCTGTTCAGTGTGGAGACGGGGGATGCGCTGCTGAGGGAGGTAACCAAAAGACTGAGCGCTATATTTGGAAGTAATCTGTACCGGATTAACGGCGATGTGTTCCTGGGAATTTCTCTTGATCACGCCAGCAGGGATAAAGAGAATGACGAGATGATCTCCCGGATTCAGGAGGCTTTTCGTATTCCTGTTAAGGTGCAGGAGGCTGTTATCACCCTGGATGCGTTCATCGGTGTCTGCGATTATCCGGCCAATGCCAGGAAGCCGGAGAAGCTGTTAGAGTGTCTTCAGTCTGCCATCAACTACGGCAAGGTGCCTGAACATGGGGTGACGGACGGTATCGTAATCTTTAACAACAGGCTTCTGGAGATAAGAAGGAGAGAGGGAAAGATTCTTCAGCTGATCCGGGACAGTATCCATGAAGGGACACTGGAAGTATGGTATCAGCCGATTTATCAAATGAAGGCAGGCCGTTTTACGGCAGCGGAAGCGCTGGTTCGTCTGCCGGATGGAACTGGCGGCTATATCTCCGCGGGACAGATGATAGAGGTTGCGGAAAGAAACGGACTTGTCTGCCAGATTGGGGAATATGTGATACACCAGGCGTGTACCTTTATGAAAGAGAAGGGGGAGGCGCTGGGGCTGGGGAGAGTTGGAATCAACTTGTCTGTCCAGCAGCTTCTGGTTGAGGACAGCGCAGCACATCTTCTCGAATCGATTAAAAAAACGGGTGTCCATCCAGGACAGGTTGTCCTTGAGATTACAGAGACGATCCTGATACAGTTCATGTCAAAAGCGGAAGGGATTATCAGGGATTTATCGGAGAACGGGATCAGAATATCTCTGGATGATTTCGGGATTGGTTACAGCAGCTTAAATTATCTGATGAATCTCCCGGTGCACTCGTTAAAGATAGACCGGTCCATGACAAGTAAAATCAACGGTTCACCAAAACAGTACGCATTGCTGAAAGCGATTATTGCCATGGCAAAGGTCAATGATATTGAAGTGGTAGTAGAAGGTGTGGAAAATGAAGAAGAGCGGCGCGCGATTATTGACGCAGAGGCCGATTACATTCAGGGCTTCTACTATTCAAAACCGCTGCCGCAGACGGAACTGGAACTCTTTTTAACCGGCTTTGCGGTGAGGGACTGACGAAGAACAGTAGGGATAAAGGATGAAAAATGACGTAGTAAAATATGAACGGATCTGTGAAATATTAAAAAACAAGATTATATGCGGCCTTCTTCCGCCGGGCACAGCACTGCCGGGGCGTGCGAAGCTGTGCAGGGAGTTCCATACGTCGGAACGGACTGTGAGACGGGCCGTGGAGGTACTGGTGCAGGAAGGTTTTCTGGAGGTCGTTCCAAAGAAACGGCCCGTAGTTGCCTGCGGTTATTTGGATAAACGCCGGGAGGAGCAGGACGAACGGGAAACGTCCGATGCCGTTGCGGCTAATGATATCTTAAAATCGGGGATTCTTCTCTGCTATCCGGTCAACCGCCGGGGAATGCTTCTGTGCAGAGGCGATGACTGGAAGACCCCGGAGACGATAGTGGCAAATATGAATCCGGACGATCCGACCGGATTCTGGCGCCTGTCCAACCGTCTCTGGCGATTTTTTATCTGCAGAAATGAAAATGAACTGGCACTGCGCGCAGTGGACAGCCTGGGGCTGGGGGAGGTGGATCCTCTGCCTGGTACCAGGGAAAACCGGATTGATTATCTGAAAAGTTTAAAGGAATTGATCCAGACGATAAAGAGAGGAGGGAGACCGGAGGAAGTTCACTTCGATGCTCTGTTCTCTCTTTATGGCATTGTCATAGACCGTATCGAGGGGGAACCGGTCTGCCGTGTGACTCCGGATTCCCCTTTGAGGGTGGGGACAAAGAATTTCGAGCAGCAGTTCAGGAGATCGCAGGAACGGTATTCCAGCGTGTACCTGGATATTCTGGGACTGATTGCCATGGGCCGCTATCAGCCGGGCGACCGGCTTCCGACCCATGAGCAGCTGCAGGAGATATACGGAGTCAGTATCGATACGACGATCAGGGCAATCAGAGTTCTGCAGGACTGGGGAGTGGTAACGGCGGCCCCGAGAAACGGAATTTTCGTAGCAAAAGATTTGGAAGGGCTGCGTAAGATATATATAGCGCCGGAGCAGATCGCCGGTCATGTCAGGCGCTACTTTGACAGCCTGCAGCTGGTGGCGCTGACCGTTGAGGGGGTGGCAGAACATGCGGCACTCCATGCAAAACCGGATGAGACGCGCCGTATGCTGGCGCTTATGGAACGTCAGTGGAACGATCCGTTTTGCCATCAGCTGATACCGCTCACACTGCTGGAATTCATCACAGATCATATCCGCTACAATGCTCTTAAATCGGTTTATGAGCTGCTGCTGAAGAATTTCAGCATCGGAAGAGGGATCCCCAAACTGGTACAAAAAGATAAGACGCCTGTAAACAGCGAACTTTACCGGCAGTGCATGGAAGCGGCCGGAATGCTGAAGGCGGGGGAAGAGAAGCGTTTTGCCGCTCGTGCCGCCGGGATATTTCAGCAGATTCACCGGCTGGTTATCCAGGAATGCAAAAGGCTGGGATACTGGGAAAGTGCAGGGAACGTGTATGACGGAACTGCATTATGGAAGTGACTGGATGGTTCCGGTGAAGGATTCCTGTTAAAAAAACGTTAATAAATGTTTTAAATCCGCAGCGGACGCAATTAAAGGTTACGGCAGGAGCGGTTTCATGCTATACTGTACAGGTAAATATAAAGTTATAGAAAGGACTGAGGTTGATCTATTGAAAAATTCCCTGCTGAAATTGAGAGAGAAACTGTCGGAAGCGCTGCATTCCGTGCTCCCGATCATCGGGATCGTCATGGTCCTGTGTTTTACGATCGCTCCCATTTCCTCCAGTATTTTGCTGTGCTTCCTTATGGGCGCGGCCATGATCGTCATAGGTACCATGTTCTTCACGCTGGGGGCGGAGATCAGCATGACTCCCATGGGAGAGCGGCTGGGCACAGCCGTCACGAGGAGTAAAAAGCTGAGCATCATCGTGATACTGGGATTTGTACTGGGATTCATCATCACGATTTCGGAACCGGATCTCCAGGTATTGGCGGAACAGGTGCCATCCATACCGAACAGGACGCTGATTTTTTCGGTCGCGCTGGGAGTGGGCGTATTTCTCGTCATTGCACTTTTGCGCATGCTGTTCAGCATAGCGTTGCCCCACATGCTGATTACATTTTACATATTGGCATTCCTCCTTACGCTGTTTGTTCCACAGAGCTTTCTGGCGGTGGCCTTCGATTCCGGAGGTGTGACGACGGGCCCGATGACGGTTCCGTTTATTATGGCTTTTGGTATCGGTATTTCCGCCATACGTAATGACCGCCATGCATCAGATGACAGCTTCGGTCTGGTGGCGCTCTGCTCCATCGGTCCGATCCTTGCAGTACTGATTCTTGGAATGATTTACAGGCCGGCTGACAGTGCCTACATTCCACCGGTCCTTCCGGAGATCAGCAATTCCGTAGAATTATGGAAGCTGTTCCGCGTTGGACTTCCCACCTATATTAGAGAAATTGCCGTATCGCTTTTTCCCATAATCCTGTTTTTCGGTATTTTCCAGATCGCAGTTCTCAAACTTTCAAAGAGAAATTTAAGAAAAATCATTGTCGGCCTTGTCTATACGTACATCGGCCTCGTGCTGTTTTTGACAGGCGCCAATGTGGGCTTTATGCTGGCCGGTAATTACCTGGGACAGGTGATTGCCTCCCTGGATTACAACTGGATTATTGTTCTGATCGGCATGCTGATCGGATTCTTTATCGTTAAGGCGGAACCGGCTGTTTACGTATTAAATAAACAGGTCGAAGAGATTACAGACGGTGCCATTCCGGCCAGGGCGATGAGTATCAGCCTTTCCATCGGCGTGGCCGTTTCCATCGGTTTGGCCATGCTGCGGGTGCTGACGGGGATTTCCATCCTGTGGTTCATCATCCCGGGATATGCGATCGCGCTGGGGCTTTCCTTCTTTGTACCAAAGATCTTTACAGCCATCGCTTTTGATTCCGGCGGGGTGGCCTCCGGTCCGATGACCGCCACATTTCTGCTGCCGTTTGCGCAGGGAGCCTGTACCGCTGTGGGCGGGAATATTGTCACGGACGCATTCGGCGTGGTAGCCATGGTAGCCATGACCCCGCTCATCACCATACAGATCCTGGGCATGATCTATCAGATGCAGCAGCGGTCCGCGCCGAAGGACCAGACTTTACCGGAGCCTGTGGCAGGTTTCGA
>OKOB01000009.1_pt1 | contig 82840 bp, 71 predicted proteins | sample 1613511 | NCBI WGS metagenome assembly OKOB01 (sample SAMN04436861, study PRJEB24849) | human gut metagenome | biome: human gut; feature: NICU; material: stool | host: Homo sapiens | place: USA: Saint Louis, MO | collected 2011-09-08 | reverse complement strand
TGATGTCCGGATCGAAGGAACTGGAAGCAGTAAAGGAAACATACAGAGAGAAAGGAGAAAAAATCAACATGTGCGAAGCGATACGGGGAATGATTGAGGATGGAAGGATAGAAGGAAAACTGGAAGGATTAAGAGAAGGAAATCTGAAAGGAAAATTAGAGACGGAGCAGATTATAGCGAAAAATATGTATTTACGGGGTATGACAGAAGAAGATGTGGCCGGCTTGTGTGAGGAGGATATCGAACTGGTGAGGGGCTGGTTCCGTGATTGGAAAAAAGTGAAAAACTGAAATGCTGTTACGGAAAAAGAGAGACACCTGACTGCAGATAAGGAATCTCCCTTTTCTGTATCCTGCAATATGCCATATCGTTCAAGAAATTTCGCCGGACAAGTGGTAAAATAAAGCAACAAACAGAAAAGGAAGTAATACAAATGGATTTGCAGAATGAAAAATGTGTAATGGTCATCGATGAGACACTCCCCGCCGGCCTGATCGCCAACACGGCCGGAATTATGGGAATCACGCTTGGCAAAGAGATGCCGGATACTGTGGGACCTGACGTCACGGACAAGACCGGCTGCTCCCACCGGGGAATCATTCAGTTTCCGGTACCTGTTTTAAAAGCTGACGGTGCGAAGATCCGGGAATTGAGGGAACAGCTTTACCGTCCGGAGTACGCCGATCTGACCGTGGTGGATTTCTCCGATACGGCACAGAGCTGTAAGACTTATGATGAATTTATCGATAAGGCCGCTGCCACCGAGGAAAAATCATTTACCTATCTCGGAATTGCAATCTGCGGACCAAAAAAAACCGTGAATAAGCTGACAGGATATCTTCCTCTGCTTCGCTAGATACAACGGTATTACACCATCTGACCAATATATGAAAAGCCGGATCTTCTCGATCCGGCCCTTTATACGGAACCAGCAGTTCCATGATCCCCTTTTACTTCATCAGCTGCTGATAAACATCCCTTTTACTGATTCCCCGGTCCTTTGCCACCATGCGCATGGCTTCTTTTCGCTCTATTCCCTGTTTCTCATACAACTCCATATGTTCTTCCAAAGACATCTCCTCAAACGTTTTCATCCGCTCTTCCCTGATTTCACTGATGCTCTTTCCTTCGATTACAACAACACACTCACCTCTCGGCTCCTCAGTCTCATAGACCGCCAGTGCCTCTTCAAACGTAGTCTGAAATGCCGTTTCATACCGTTTCGTCAATTCCCGGCATATCGTAATTCTCCTGTTTCCCAGGGCCTCCCTCAGCTCCTCCAGCGTTCTGACCAGCCGGTGAGGCGCTTCATATAGAATGATGGTTCTCGTCTCCCGTTTCAGTTCCTCCAGAATCCACTGTTTTTCCTTCTTATCCGAAGGGAGAAATGCCTCAAAGCAGAAACGCCTTGTAGCCAGTCCCGATATCGTCAGAGCCGTGATACAGGCCGCTGGCCCGGGCAGAGATGTAAGCGGTACTCCCGCCTCATGGCACTGTCTCACCAGTTCTTCGCCTGGATCAGAGATCCCGGGCGTTCCCGCATCTGTGATCAATGCAATCGAAACCCCATTTTTCATCTGCTCCACCAGATACTTAGCCTTGTCCACTTTATTATATTCATGATAACTTGTCATAGGCGTCTTAATATGAAAGTGGTTTAACAGCTTAATGCTGTGCCGGGTGTCCTCCGCCGCAATCAAATCCACTTCCTTTAATGTATTCAAAACCCGTAAAGTAATATCATCTAAATTACCAATGGGCGTCGCACATAAATACAGCTTTCCTGTTTTCTGATTTTCCATCTGCTTAACCAACTTTTCCATTATAATAGCTTTACCAGCCCCACTAATCCAGCCCTTCAATACCCATAAATGTCATAAATCTCCTGCGTATACACCCCCGGCTCCTGATAAACCACAATCGGCGCCTCCACCTTAATCATGGATTTTCCTCCGCGTACAGCCTCGATCAGAACCATATTGGCGTCCTTCTCCACAAACGGATGAACCATCTTCATCCGCTTCGGCTCCAGCTTATACTTCGTAAGTGCTGTAATAATCTCAATCAACCGGTGCGGCCTGTGCACCATATAAAATCTCCCGCCCGGCCGCAGCAGTCTCGCGGCCTCCCTCGTCACATCATCCAGTGTACAGAGCACTTCATGCCGGGAAATCGCCTTTGGCAGGTCCGGATTTTTCAGTCCATGGGCATCGTTCATATAGGGCGGATTCGATGTCACCACGTCAAAGGAAGCCGCACCAAACAACCGGCTGGCTTCCTTGATATCGCCTTTTACGATCGAGACCTTCTCTTCTAAGTGATTGAGCGCCACACTGCGCGCGGCCATGTCCGCCATCTCATCCTGAATCTCCAGCCCCGTATAATGTTCGCCTTCATATTTCGCTTCCAGAAGAATCGGGATAATCCCTGTTCCGGTTCCCAGATCAATGGCCTTCTCCCCTTGCTTCACCCTCGCAAAGCCTGACAAAAGCACTGCATCCATACCAAAACAGAACCCGTTCTTCTTCTGAATGATCTGATAACCATTCCTCTGTAAATCATCAAGCCGTTCATCACTTTTTAGCTCAATTATCATCTAACTTGGATTTCCCTTCCTTTTTCTCCAGGGCCTCCAGAGCCTTCAGCTCCGCATCCGCTACAGAGCCTTTATCCTTGCGCCGCCTCGGTTTAAACTTCAGCTGGTCCACACGGTATTCTCTGATTTCCTTCTCATCCTTTGTGATAACGATGACCTTCACCAGCTGGCGAAGTACGCTGACTGAATGGACTTCGCCCTTCAGACCGTCGTCTGTAGTCACGTAATCGCCTACATTGGGAAGCTTGCTGTTTAATTCCTCATACGTCTCTTCCTCATTCTTCAGACAACACATAAGCCTGCCGCAGACACCGGATATCTTCGTGGGATTCAACGATAAATTCTGCTCCTTTGCCATCTTAATCGAAACAGGTATAAACTCCGATAAGTAAGAGTGACAGCACAGCGGTCTTCCACAGATACCGATTCCTCCCACAATCTTCGTCTCGTCCCTGACGCCGACCTGACGGAGCTCAATTCTGGTCTTAAATACCGATGCCAGATCCTTTACCAGTTCACGAAAATCGATTCTTCCATCCGCAGTAAAATAAAACAGCACCTTGTTATTGTCAAAGGTATATTCTGCATCGATCAGCTTCATCTGAAGTCCGTGTTTTCGGATCTTTTCCTTACAGATACGGAACGCTTCCTTTTCCTTCTCGTGGTTCTTTAACTCCACTTCCTCGTCTTCCTTCGATGCCATCCGGATTACAGACTTAAGCGGCTGAACAACCTTGTCATCCGGCACCTCTCTGCTTCCCAGCACCACATAACCGTATTCAATCCCTCTTGCCGTCTCCACGATCACATGGTCACCCGTATGAATCTCTCTGCCGGCCGGATCGAAATAATAGATTTTACCCGCATTGCGGAATCTTACACCAATCACTTTTATCATCTATCAGTTCTCCTTCATTACCAGTAACATGAGCTCCATGGCCAGTTCCATGTTGACATTGGCATTCAGCCGTATTCCTGCCTTGTCAATAGACTGAAGAATCTTCTCAACTCCATCGTAGGCGCAGGCGGCGCTCATTTCCTTAATTGTATTATATTCTTCCTTAAACACCAGAAGATTAATATCCTGTGTCACCTTATACATCAACACATCCCGATACCACAGCTGCATAAAATCAAGGCATTCATAAATATCCAGATTCTCGTCCTTTAACTTCTTAATATAGTCCAAAAGCTCTGTAATATCCATATCTTTCAGATGCTTCAGCATATGAAGAAGCTCCGTATACATCAGCTGAAAATCCTCTGAGGATGCCAGATGAATGGCTTTCCCTAAGTTCCCCCTGGCAAACGCGGCGTAAATCTCCGCCTTCACCTCGGAAATACCCTGGGATTCCATCAGATACGTCTTCACAACACTGTCCTGAAGCGGCTTAAGCTTTAACTGCACACATCGGGATAATATGGTTGGAAGAAATGCCTCCTGATTCGTCGTCAGCAGCATGATAATCGCATAGGACGGCGGCTCCTCGATGGTCTTAAGCAGCGCGTTCTGCGCCTGCGCCGTCATCTTTTCCGCCTCATCCACAATGTAAATCTTATAGTAGCTGCTGTAAGGCCGTATCATAATCGTATCATTAATCTGTTCCCTGATATCGTCAACGCCGATGCTGTTCGGTTTCTCATGACTTACAAAAATCAAATCCGGGTGGCTGCCGCTCATTACCTGTTTGCATGCATGACACTGCATACACGGTTCTTTCTTCCCTTTCTCACAGAGAAGCGTCATGGCAAATGCGTTCGCCAGTGATTTACGCCCCATTCCCGCCTCACCTGTCAGAATATACGCATGAGATACGTGATTCGTCTCTATCGCCTTCTTAAAATGCTCTTTTATCATCTCATGACCGATAATATCATTAAATCCCGGCATGGGGCACCTCCGTCTCGCATCTGCTTAATCGCAATTATCTGCCGTCCATACAGCTTATGGACCGTAAATATCAGAAAATATACGATTTATTATAGCATATAAAATACATACTCACAAGAAATAAGTGCTGGGAATTCCCCTAAGCGGGAAGCAGGAGTTGCTGTTTACCGCTAGCCCGGCGCCTCACAGCCCGCAGCCCTTTTACCACTCCATCATGTCCCGGACAGGAGCTTCCTCTCTCCCGCCTTTAAGCAGTAGGAGTTGTCATCTTTATCAAAATAAACATCTGTACTGGTTGGATTATATACAGTCAGCCCATCCACACTGAACAGCAGTCTGTCATAGGCTGTCACATAATCATATAATTCCAGATTCGTTGCATACCAGATCTCATCCCTGTTTCCGGTATACGCGGCAAGCTCCTCAATTACATTCCAGTTCTCATCCGCCTCAAACTCGTAGCTGTGCCCCCATAGATAAAACAGCCAGGAACCGTATTTCGGCGTATCTTCCACGAACTTTTTCGCCAGTTCCTTAAGCCTCCCGTCCTTATGGTGACATGTGGCCGTCAGGCGGAGCCAGTCAGAGGGAAGCCTGAAATCCCCTGTTGAAACCGTCGTTCTGGCATAGGCAATCCCCGACTGCATAAGCGTATTTACCACCATATCACTGGTAGTTCCGAAGGGATATGCCATCCCCCTTACGATCGTTTGAAACTGCTTCTCCAAATTCTCCCTGTCTTTTATCACCTCCGCCGTGCAGAGATTTACCGGCAGCTGCTCCAGAAACGGATGCGTCAGCCCGTGAACAGCTACTTCCATACCGCTGCTTCCGTAGACCTCCGTCGCCATCTTCTCCGTCATTCTCCTGTGTACCGTTCCAGGCGGATACACCGTTCCCTCTTCTGCATAAAGCCCGCTGTTTAAATTAAAGGTCCCTTTTAAACCGTTCTTCTTCATAAGTTCAATCAGGCGGATATCCTGCTCCACCCCGTTATCGTAGCTTAAAGTAAGCGCCTTCTTTTTTCCTCCCGGATACCTCATAAACATACTTCCCATACTTTTCCTCTCCATCCTCCCTTTCGTACTCTACGTTCCTGTAACCACCCTTATATCCCGGCAAATCTCCTCTATGCACACATCCAGATCATCATTCCTGTATCTTCTTCTAATCCCGCATCTCGTCAGATTCTCTTCCTTAAAATCTTCTTCATCCGCCAGAAACCTCCGGCAGAGTTCTTTATACTTCGGCTCCTTCTGTCCCTTCTCCCGCTGCAGCGCCCGTTCCAGCCGCACACCGTCATCCACCTCGATATAGACGGGCACAAGCCCATTTTCACCGAAATATCCTCTCATCTTCTCATAAGATTCCAGCGTCCCGATCATCAGATAAGAATCCTTCTTATCCAGACAGATCTGCCCGTCATCCACCGTAAAATAACTCCACGGCCCATACACCGTCTGATACGTCCGTTCCTCAATCAGCCTTTTCTCCCTGCGAAAATCACCAAGCCGTTCAGCCGTCGTAAAATGGTATTCCACCCCCTCCGTCTCCCCGTCCCGGATCGGCCTCGTTGTATAAAGGACCACCGTCTTTAATTCCGGAATCCGTTCCCGCAGTTCTTTATATATTGTATCCTTACCGGATGCACTTTTTCCCATCACATAAAATATCTTTCCCATGCTCTATACCTCAATTTTCCCTGTTTCATTCACCATATTTCCCCGATCCGCCACAGTCAGAACCGCTTCCACCTCCGGATCCGCGGTCCCCTGAACAGGAAGCCCCTTCCGCTTATACTTCCGGATCTCATCCACCAGCTCCGGTTTTAATACTTCCCCCGGCGCCACAATCGGTATTCCCGGCGGATAGATATAGATAAACTCTTTAGAAACCAGCCCCGCACAATCATTGAGCGGAACAGGCTGTCCCGGAGCGTCCATCGCCTGGGCAATCGTCATGGCAATCACCGGCCATCCACAAACACGTTCCTTTTCCATCCCGTTATCCACAATTCCACTGCTTCTTTCCCCGGCATTATCCCCGTTTCTCCCCACACAGCTTCCGGTAGAATTCTCACAGCCCTCCGCAGACCGCTTCCGATCAAGATCAATCTCCATAAACGCCCTGCACAATCGTTCCAGCCCTTCATCCGTGTCAGCCACCGTTGTAATTGCCGTCACATAATCCGGCCCGCACATCTCCATCTCCAGCCGGTACTCTCTCCGAAGCCGTTCTTGAAGCTCCGGACCGGTCAGACCGCTTTTCCCCACAGAAACCACAATTTTAGACCGGTCCACATCAAAAACATGGCACCGGCCTTTCACACCGTCAACAAGGGTCAGACACTCCATCTCCATAAGCTGCTGCCGAATACGGTCCAGTCTGCCGCCAAAAGCCATCATCTCATGTCTCCCCGCTTCATCCATCCACCGGATACAATTTTCAATGGAAGCCATCAGCACATACGACGGACTGCTGCTCTGAAACATGTGGACATACCGGTCAATCCCGTCTAAATCCGCAAAGCCCGCTTTTACATGCATAACTGCAGTCTGAGTCAGGGATGGCAGCGTCTTGTGTAAACTCTGTATCACCACATCCGCACCAAGCCCCAGCGCCGAAACAGGAAATCCCGCCTCCTTCCCAAAAGAAAAATGCGCCCCGTGGGCCTCGTCCACAATCAAAGGAATTCCCCTCTCATGGACAATACCTGCAATTGCTTCAATATCCGAGACAATTCCATCATACGTCGGCGACACCACCAGCACGGCCTCCGTCTCCGGATGGTTTATCAACATCCGTCTGACATCCTCCGGCGCTAATCCACCCTGGATACCAAATTCCGGAATCGTCTGTGGATAAATATATTCCGCCTTTAAGTGACTGAAAAAAACGCCATGATACGCCGATTTATGGCAGTTCCGGCTCATGAGGATGGTCCCTCCATGGGAAACAGAACCGCATATTGCACTCAAAATTCCGCAGCTGCTTCCATTCACCAGATAATACGTCCTGTCAGCCCCATAGACTTTCCCTGCCCATTCCATGGATTCCTTCAAAATCCCATCCGGATGATGAAGATTGTCAAACCCGTCGATCTCCGTTATATCCACAGAAAACGGATTGGGAAAGTTCTCTGCAAATCCGCTATCCGTCCGCCTCTTATGTCCCGGCATATGAAACGGATAGACGTCAGACTTTCCATATTCGATTAATCGGCTCAGCAGATCCTTTTTCATCTTCATCCTCCAGATAATTTTCTTCCAGATTAGCAGATTGAAGATAAAATGTCAAATTCCCATTCCCTCATTTCTAAAAGACTGTTCCGCCTTTTCAAAGGAAAGATTCCATGTTCTGAAATCTGAGGAACGCACCTGGTAGTTTCTTGAGACCGCCCAGTCATAATACTCCGCTAAAAACTTCTTTTTCCCGCCGGAATAAAACCGCTCCAAAACGGCATCATCCTCCAGCACTTTAAGCACTACCGGTACCGCATCTGCCGAAAGTACCTGTGTCATATACTGAAAATCACTGTCACTCCATTCCTTCACATGATTCACATTATACTCTGCAATGACCCGCTCCGGCCTCATAAATGAAAACCCCACAAAAAATACGGATATCAGCACGAGACACCAGCTAAACAGCGGAAATCTGTTCTTATAGATTAAAATTACCACTCCTGCCATCAGGCACGCCAGTAAAAGCAGAAACCACAGCACGAGAACCCGCAGATACGTCAGGTGATACTCCCGGACATACAGAATCATCCGGTACGCCGCAGATGCGATCATCACATAGGTGCATCCGCAGATCACAGTCAACACACCATTCAGCAAACGGCTCTTCCTAAAAAATTTAAGATTCATAAGCACCATGACCAGATTCATAACCGCCACGAACAACAGCTGAAAAAATCCCTGTCTCGCATAGGAAGAGTATGTCACGCCCTCCGGCAGACTTCCTTTCCCAAGAAAAAGGTAAATAACCTGTATTCCACAAAAAAACAGATACAACAGTGCAATCGCGCTCATACAGGTGACAGCAGTAACCGGCTCATGAGTTCTCACCATCTTTTCTTCACCGGATATCTGATCCATGCACGCTCCACAGATCAGACAGTAAACGCCAAAAGTCCCAAATGCCGTCATGACTATCATAATAAGAATGGTCCATACATTCAGAATCTTTTCCAGCCAATGAACAACAATAGCACCAAACACCGCATCCGCCTGCCCCAGCAGCAATCCGGCTGCCAACAGAATCGGGAGAGCCGCTGCCAGCCCCAGAGCCACCTTAGAAACTGTTTTATACTTCTTTAAATTTGCCTTCCTGAAAAATTCTTTTCCCTGAAAAAACGGATAGACTGCGGCCGCAATCACACAGCAGAGGTAGACTGCCATTGAAGACAAATACTTTCCGATACTCCACTCCCTGTCATCATAAAACTGGTGCATTACAAAGATAACCGCCAGCAGAAATTCTGCGGTCTTAATCATCATAATAAGCAGGGAATCAGCAGTCCTGCAGGCCGCAATTCCCAGCAAAACCGCTGCAGATGCCAAAAACCATGAGCCCCGCTTCCATTCGATGGAGAGCCGTTTCAGCATCCAGAACAGCACACCGTAAACACTCACAATCATAACAGGATACGTAATCCCATTGGGATTTTGATACATACAAAAGGTATACAGTATTCCAAATCCAAGGGCCGCCCCCATAAACAATAAAAACTGCTGTGTTATTACCTCCTGTTTTCCCTTCTTCCATGCCGGAACCGGCTCCATGGAACTCATCGGCTCCACCGAATTCATCGAATTCATCTCACTCATATTTCAAACCTCCTTCTTATCATCTAATACTGCTTTTTCCTGTAACATACCATATCCTATATCATTTTTCAATATTTATTTATTGATATTCAATAATTTAATATTGTATTATAATAAAATGTAAGATTTTCTTTCGTTTTTCCTTTCTTTACTTTTTTTGACCCTCGTCTTATAATAGATATCGAGATCAACCCTCACAGGAATAAAAAGGAGAAAAGTTATCATGAGAACGATAGAATTTAAGATGGAACGCCCGGGACTTGTCAAGGCAGGCGATGAAGTATCCATAATCGAAAGAGAAGGAACCAGCAGTTACAGCTATATCATCGACCCGGCGGTCGCCATGTCCGGCTGCTATACCGGCCGCGACCGCATCAAGTCCGACCATGGAATCGTAAAAGAAGTAAAGCATAATGACAGAGGTTACTATGTGATTGTAGAATTTGACGAATAGTCAAAAGGATCCGGGACGCGAAGTCTCCAGATCCTTTTTTTACTGTAATTATTATTTAAACTGATTTTTCTCCGTGTTCCACAGCCGTATCCTTCTCATCCCATTTTTCCCTCATGAGCCAGTAAACGCCATAAGCCGGTATTTGCACCCCTTTCGCTTCCAGCCTCCGCCCCGAGATCAGATCCTTATACATCCCATCCTCCTCGTTGATCCATGCGACTTTATCGAATTCACTGAAATTAAACAGGGCAATCAGCTTTTCCTCCCCAGACCTCCTCACAAGCCCCAGAACAGCGTCATCCCACGTATCAATGGTCCACACTTCAGCATCCGTACAGAACACAGGAAACTGTGCCCGGATTGACTCCAGCTTCTTAATCCCTTCAAAAATCGTTTCCTGAAGGCTGCCCTTTACGCTGCGTTTCTTCTCAAGATCCCAACGGAAACTGCCCCGGTGCAGATATCTGGAATCATCCCATTTTTTCGGATTCTCATGGTAAGTATAATCATTCTCCTGACCGATCTCATCGCCGCTGTAGATCACCGGAATCCCCGACTGCGACAGCATGTATGCATGAAGCATCAGATCCAGCCTTACCGCCTTTTTAAGGGCTTCCTCATCCCTCTCGTACGCTGCTTTTTCTATCCCGCATAATGACGCCGTCGTTCCGCATAACCTTGCATCCCCTGACTCAGGATCTGAATTGTATAATTCTCCCCGTCCAAAAGATCCCGGATACTGTCCCGTCAGGAAATCATTCAAATACTTTTTATGGCTGACCTCATCGATCCCAAACTGTTTGAGCCACGGATAATCAAGCCCCCATCCGATATCATCATGACAGCGCAGATAATTTAAGAAAACGTAATCCTTCGGCAGACTGCTCACCACATTCATCTGCTGGCGAAGCAGCCTGATATCCTTTGTAGCCACGCTGTTCCATGTGGCCGCCATGGTTGTCACATTATAAAGCATATGGCACTCCGGCTTCTCCACGCTGCCGAAATACGGAACCACTTTATCCGGTTCCATCACCACCTCTCCAAGCAAAAGAACCCCGGGACACACAATCTCACAGATAATTCTCATAATCCGCACAATGCTGTGCACCTGCGGCAGATTCCTGCAGTTTGTGCCAAGCTGCTTCCAGATATAGGGAACTGCGTCAATGCGGATCACGTCAATCCCCCGGTTCACCAGATTCAGCATATTGCCGACCATCTCGTTTAAGACAACAGGATTCCAGTAATTCAAATCCCACTGATAGGGATAAAATGTAGTCATTACGTATTTCCCTGCATCTGCTACCCAGGTAAAATTTCCCGGAGCCGTAGTCGGAAATACCTCCGGAACCGTCCTCTCAAACTGCGCCGGGAGATCGTAATTATCGTAAAAGAAGTACCGGCTCTGGTATTCCGGATCCCCCATCCTCGCCTTTCTTGCCCATTCGTGATCCTCCGATGTGTGATTCATCACAAAGTCGAGGCAGATGCTCACATCCCGCTTATGACACTCCGCAGCCAGACACTCTAAATCCTCCATCGTTCCCAGATCGGGCCTCACCTTCCGAAAATCAGAAACAGCGTATCCGCCGTCGCTCCTTCCCTCCGGTGTATCCAGAAGCGGCATCAGGTGCAGATAATTGACCCCGCACTCCTCAATATAATTCAGATGCTTTAAAACCCCCTTCAAGTCCCCTGCAAAGGCATCTGTATACATCATCATACCGACCATCCGGTTTCCTTTATACCACTGCGGGTTCTTCGCCCGTTCCCGGTCCATCCTCTTAAGAGCCGCCTTCCTCTCTGTATAAAACCGGTACATCTGTCCGCACAGCTGTTCCAGCGCCTCATCCTGATTCTTATATAACTCGCAGTACAGCCATTTCAATTCATCATAATATTGATTAAACCGTGCCTCATATTCCTTACAATAATCCATTTCACCCTGTCTCCCTGATTGTATATAACTTTATTTTATTTGCCGTCAATATCTCATTTCCAACTCCATATACCACATTTGAAATAACATACTCACCATCATTTACAAAAACCTCAATCAGATTCGCATCCACCAGAATCTCCACATGACCGCCATTTTTAATCTCCGGCGTCTCAAACTGCATTCTGCCATCCCTGTCATTTCCCGCAGTCAGGCTTCGGTCCGTACAGATCCGGTTTCCCTTTCGGTAAATCAGGTATCCGCCGATCTCAATCCGATCGCCCTCCTCTAAGTCCGCTGCAATCAGATACCCTGCTTCGGCAGCCTCATCCGGCCGGTCAATTTTCCTGGTATAAGCCCCTCTGACTGCCGGATGCATCCGAAAATAAATATGGCCGTCTTCCACTTCTGCCACTCTGGGGCTGCACATCATACCGATCCATTCCCCATCCGCTGCTTCCGGCATACGGACCCATGCAGCCATCACTCTCCGTCCATCCTCATCCACCGTACTCTGTGCCGCATAGAGATCCAGGCCATAATCCAGAAACTGATATTGTTCCGGCATCCTCATGGTACAGCTTTCTTCCTCAAAATCCACCACCATGCAGATATTCTGATTCTCTTCCCGGTACCCGTCCTTCAAAAATCCCATAGGTGAAAATGACAGAACCTTTCCGCCCTTTGTCTCATAATAGTCAGGGCATTCCCACATCCATCCCAAACCGCTTTTCGACACCGCATTCACATATGACCAGTTTTCCAGATCGGCACTGCGGTAAAAAAGCAGCCTGCCATTTGAGTCGCTTCCATGGGTTCCCAAAACCATATACCAGGCATCTGATCCCCGCCATACCTTGGGATCCCTCGTGTGGGCAGCGTCTCCCCTTTCCCTGTCCTCCAAAGGTGCGATGATCTCTCTTTTATCCCTTATATTGTCAAAATGAACGCCATCCTCCGACGTAATCATCATCTGTGTCGAGACAAACTTCTCATTCAGGCAGAGATTCGTATCCTCCGGATCCTCTTCCAGATAACGGACGCCGGTATAGTACAAATACAGCTTTCCCTCATGCTCCACCGCGCTTCCGGAAAAGCATCCGTCCCGGTCCCCGTGTTTGCTCGGAAACAATGCGATTCCCTTATGCTCCCAGTGCACCAGATCCTCGCTCACCGCGTGCCCCCAGTGCATTCTTCCCCATCTGGTATCAAAAGGAAAACACTGGTAAAACATATGGTACTTTCCCCTGTAATAAATAAATCCATTGGGATCATTCATCCAGCATCCCGGCGCTTTTATATGTATTGTATTTTCAGTCATCGTATGCAGCCTCTCCTTCTGTCATTACTGCGCCGGACTGTGTTCCGACGCAGGCCCCGTCTCTCCCGGCTTATTTTACCGCTCCGGCCACCACACCGCTGATAATCTGCTTCTGAAGGGCGATATACAGGATTAACACCGGTATCACACACAACAGCAGCCCAGCCATGATCGTCCCGTAATCTGCCGAATACGTGCCGTAAAAGCTGTATGTGGAAAGAGGCAGAGTCAGCAGCTTCTTATCCGACAGCACCAGCGACGGCAACAGGAAATCATTCCAGAACGCCAGTGAATTTAAGATTACCATTGTGGAAATAATCGGTTTCAGCAGTGGAAAAACAATTCGGAAAAATGTCTGAGCATGGGTACAGCCATCAATATTAGCGGCCTCCTCCAGTGCAACCGGAACATTTCCCTTAATAAATCCATGGAACATAAACACAGACATTGCCATGGAAAAACCCGTATGCATAAACACCAGCGTGCTTCTGTGGTTCAGCACATTCAGCTTGCCGCCATAGATACTCACCAGAGGAATCATAATCGCCTGGAACGGAATAATCATAGAAGCCACCATCAAAACAAAGGCAGTCCTGGAAACCGCATTGTTATTCCGCACAATATAATAGGCCAGCATAGCCGCCAGAAGTGTAACGAGTGCCGTTGCAAATACCGTTACAATCAAGGAATTCTTAAACGCGTTTAAAAAATCCATCTGAACAAAAGCCTTCACGAAGTTATCAAACGACAGCCCTTTAATCGTATACAGCCAGGAAAATGGGCTCTTGATAATATCCCGTTTCTGTTTCAGGGAATTGATCACCACCATGTAGAATGGGAACATGTAAAGAATAAATATAACAATCAATCCTGCTGTAGCCACAAGATCTGTTTTTTTTCTCTTTTTACCGCTTCCTGCCTTCTCTCCTGCCATTATGCTTCCACCTCCTTCTTCTTGGTTAAATAAACCTGAATTCCGCTGATACAGGCCACAATCACGAACAGAATCAGCGCCTCCGCCTGGCCCACGCCAAATCTCCTCGATGTAAATGCCTTTTCATATACATGCATGGCCGCCATCTCCGTCGTCCCATAGGGCGCTCCCGCCGTCAAAGAAAGGTTTACATCATATACCATAAAGGCTCTGGACAGCGTCAGAAACAGGCATATCGTAATGGAGGACATCATAAGGGGCAGAATAATACTCTTCATCTTCGTCCAGCCAGAAGCGCCGTCAATCGTAGCAGCTTCCATCACATCATCACTCAGCCCCATAAATCCGGCCACATAGATCAGAATCATATACCCGGACAGCTGCCACACCGTAACAATCACCAGTGCAATAAATGCCTTCGTCGGTTCTGACAGCCACGACGCCTCAAACAGCCCCCAGCCCGTAGCATCACCGATTCCCACAAAGACTCTTGAAAATACGAACTGCCAGATATACCCCAGAACGATGCCTCCGATCAGATTCGGTGTAAAAAATCCAGCCCGGAAAAAGTTCTGTCCCTTAATCCCTCTGGTCAGCAGATAGGCGATCATAAACGCCAGCACATTTACAAACACCACCACTACGATCACATACTTAAAGGTCAGGAGCAGAGATGACCAGAACTGTCCGTCCTTCATAACCCCGGCAAAATTTTGCAGACCGATAAAATTTTTCACATCCGAAACGCCGTTCCAGTCCGTCATTGTCAAATAGACACCGTAGATAAACGGAACAATCACGACTGCAAAAAAACAGAATAATCCGGGCAATGCAAAAATACAGAAATCTTTCCCTTTACTCTTTGATTTCATCCTGGACACCTCTCTCCTATCTCTGTTCTTCCCAATAGTTCTCGATCGACTGAATCAATTCTTCCCGGCTGCTCCTGCCCGCCAGATACTTCTGCATGGATGCTCCCAGAACCGCCCAGTGGTCATTTGGAACGATCGCAGATGCGTTAAATGCTCTCTCTTCATGGACCCGGTTGTAGATATCCCGGCTCAGCGGATCCGCAGGCTCGTAAGGATTATTCTGAAATGGCGGGATCAAATTACACGTCTTTACAATCATCTGCTGACCGATCTCACTAAATACAATCCAGTTTAAAAACTCCCTGGCCGCCGCCCTCTCCTGATCTGAGACAATCCGTCCATCTATCATAATCTGTTTAGACGGAGACGCCTGGATCTGCTGATTGGCAAAATCCCCTGGATCATGATTCAAAAAGTATGGAAGGAAGCCATACTCATCTGAATTCTCCGCACCGGCCTCCGAAAGATTGGGCCATGCCCAGTTGCCATTAAACCAGAAAGCAGTCTTTCCATCCACCAGATCAATAGCCATCTCATCATAATCGGCCCCCAGCGGATCTTTTTTTGCCACGTTATACTCCCTTAAGACATCAAACATATTTAAAAACTGATTCATGCGGTCATAAGAATTTAAATCCAGTGTCCCTTCCTTAATCTTCTCGATAACCTCCTGCGCTCCCTCAGAAGTTCCATTATACGTCTCGTAAATGTACTGAAGCTGGTGCGCTCCCAGAGACCAGTCTTCCTTTGCCACAGATACAGGACGTTTCATGCCCGCCTCCGTCAGCTGATCCAGAAGTGCCGTAAACTCATCCAGGGTCGTAACAGATAAAGGATCGAATTCCCTGCCCAGTGTTTCTTCAATCACCGAACGATTATAAATAAGTCCCCGTCCCTCAATACAGAGCGGGAAGCTATATATCTTTCCGTTTACCTCTGTCAGATAATCCTCCGCCTCAGCGGTCCGGGGCTCTCCCGTCAGATCAACCGCTTTTTCCTCCGCCAGAGCAATGACATCAGTGGTATCAAGAATAGCCATAGTAGGCGGCGTTCCTGAATTGTACATACTGACCACCCTGGTATAAGGAGAGTCCCCATCCGTAACCGGCATGACCTCCACATGTACTCCCGATTTTTTCTCATACTCCTCCGCCATCTTCGTCAAGGCCACCTGAATCTCCGCCTTGGAATTCAAAAGCGTAATCTTCGTACCGGAAAGAGAAGCATCATACTCAAACGTATCCACCGACGTATCAATCGGCTCTTCCTGTACCACCTCGTTCGGATCATCCGGATCGCTGGCAAACCCAAATCTGCATCCTGTCAGCATCAGGACCGCTGCCGCCATCAGAACCGTAACTTTAATGGCCTTCGTACCAATACTTTTCATCATCCTCATTCCTCCTTTATCACTGTTCTCCTATACCATCCGATATCACTCTCTATATAACCGGTTAAGTAACCGGTTACTTTATGTTTTAATCATAACATCTCTTTCGTCATTATGTCAATAATCAAATGACTTTTCGTGAATTTGCCTATTTACAGCCTTATAATTTGTATGATCTTAACAAAACCGGTTACTTAACCGATTACTCTTGAACCATTATTCTATTTTTGCTATACTAAAAGCGGAACATACACCTTACAAATTGAAAAGAGGCATCAGGATGGCACAGAAAAAGAATATAACCTTCGACGATATTGCACAATACACTCATTTTTCCAAAACAACGATATCCAGATACTTTAATAATCCGGACTCTCTCACGCTGGAGAACCAGCAGATTATATCCGACGCTCTGGTAAAGCTTAACTATAAAGAAAACAAGGTCGCCCGCATCCTTGCCAACGGCAAGACAGAATTTGTCGGTATTCTGATACCTAATCTTTATCTGCATTACTACTCCGAAATGCTGAATCAGATTCTTTCTACATACGAGACGTACGGATATAAATTTCTGGTATTCATCGGCCATGAGAATGCTGAAACGGAACGTCAATATATCCAGGAACTTCTGGCCTATAAGATAGAGGGACTCATCGTCCTGAGCCACACGCTGTCCTCCCGGGAGCTGGCAGATCTTCAGATTCCCATTGTCACCATTGAACGGGAAGATCAGTACGTCTCCAGTATCAATACCGATAATTATATGGGGGCCATCCAGGCCACCAGTCTTCTGGCCAGACATCACTGCGATATACTGATCCATATCAATACGCCCACTGCAGAGAATATTCCAGCCTACGGAAGAATTCAGGGATTTATGGATTTCTGCAGAGAAAACAATATGAACCATAAAATTTTCTGCCACAAAACAGAGAATACCTATGATTCCTCTCTTCAGTATTTAAAAGACATATTAGAAGAGCTGGAGACAAGCTATACCGGAATGCGAAAAGGAATCTTTGTATCCAACGATACCCATGCCAATATCCTGTTAAACTTAATCGTCCGAAAATACGGCAGGCTGCCCGATGACTATTACATCATTGGTTTTGATGACTCCCCGGTTGCCCGGGAAGCGGTTATCCCGATCAGTACAATAGGACAGCAGATTGACCTTATTGCCAACGAAGCAGTAAGTCTCCTTGTCAGCCAGATGAATGAGCGTAAAAAGCGAAAACCGGCTCCCCTGAAGGAACCGGTCCATAAAACAATCACTCCCATTTTAATCCGACGCGAAACCACAGAAAAAGAAGATGAGCCAAAAAACCGATAATCCGGTTCTCTGGCTCATCTTTTATGACAATACCTCCACTCTGTTCCTTCCATTTTTCTTAGCCTGGTACAATGCCTTATCCGATAAACGAATCAGATCGTCCATCTGCACCTTCCCTTCACCATGCCATGTATACACACCAATGCTGATCGTAACCGCTCCTTCTTCTTCATCATTGATTTTAAAACGGCATTCTGCAATTCTCTTTCTTATTTTCTCCGCCATCTCTACTGCCTCATCCTGATCCCACTGAAACAGACAGATAAAAAATTCCTCTCCACCATACCGGATCGCTGCCACATTTTGATCCTGACAGCATTCCCGAATCATCTCGGCAATCTTTTTCAGACATATATCACCTGAAATATGGCCATACCGATCGTTAAACTGCTTGAAATAATCGATATCCAGCATCATGCAGGAAATTGTACCGGTTTTCTCCTCCAGAATCTTAATTTTTTCACCGATAAACCATTCCATGTATCTTCGGTTATTCATCTCTGTCAATTCATCAACCATAGCCTGACGGCTCAAAATTTCATTTACCCTGGTAATCTCCTCGTACTGCTTTCGAATCGTCATTTCCTGTTTCGTAACGATCACCTTATTTCTGTAAAGCGTATAAGAAATTGCCGTAGAAATGCCCGCTATGGAAAAGCTGTTTATAATATTACTGAACATGTTATTCTCAATAGTCTGAATTCCCGGAAGACATAAGTTCAGAAAAACAAACGCCGACATAAAAATAACTACTGCCTTCACCGGCTCCAAAAAACCGAGTGCCGCCACAGACAGCATCGTATATGTAAATACACTTAAATCATTGCCCCCCAGCTGATCATTCAGGGTAACACAGCATCCCCAAAAACAGATAAATGCTGCATAAACTATTTCCGCATTAAGATAACGATGGTAATTTTTATTTTCCCTCTTCCAAAATCTCTGGTTCAGAATCATGGCAATTCCCGTAACCAAAAGCAAAACCAAATAGAGAAAGCAGTAAACAGTCCTCCTATGCGTCTTAAACGGTCCTCCCGGCTTGACTGCCATCAGTATCAGCATCAAAAATTGAAACGCCATTACGAAAACACTGATAATCTTCCATGCACGGTTCACGCTCTCGGCCAGTTTCTTTTTAATTTCAACCTGGTACTTGTCTTCCATTGACAGTCCTCCTTTTCACACTCTCATAAGACGTTATATATATATCGTAAAATGCAACAAACCGATAATAAAAAGCCTTGAAACAATTTATGTTTCAAGGCTTCATTTTACTGAGACACCGGGGACTCGAACCCCGGACAACTTGATTAAAAGTCAAGTGCTCTACCACCTGAGCTAGTATCCCATAATGCCCAAAGTCGGAATCGAACCAACGACACGAGGATTTTCAGTCCTCTGCTCTACCAACTGAGCTATCTGGGCATGTCCATCTGTAAGTACACTTAAAGTTCTCACAAAAAATTGCGGGGGCAGGATTTGAACCTGCGACCTTCGGGTTATGAGCCCGACGAGCTTCCAGACTGCTCCACCCCGCGTTATTAAATTATATTCGACATACTCCCTTATTAGAAGTATATCTAGTGGATGGTGGTGGATTCGAACCACCGAAGCAATTTGCAGCAGATTTACAGTCTGTCCCCTTTGGCCACTCGGGAAACCATCCAGATTGCTTTGACAAGCAGTGATTATTTTATCACAGGGAACGTGAAAAATCAAGTAGTTTTCATCCGCTATCCCACATTTTTTCGTGCATTTTCTCCCAGCCCGTCATTTCGCCCGGCCCGGCGCTTTAATCTCTGCCGGACCAGTTTCATCCTACACCCGGTCCGTTGCAAGAAGTATGGCACTGTTGGCGGGCATGAAAACCGACACCTGGCCGTCTGCCACCTCATAGTTGATTTTCCCTACGTTGTATCCCGTCTCATACGTCAGCATATGGCGTACCAGCGTATCGCCATCCGCCAGGCCCAGCTGCCATACAGGAAGCTGTACATCACGCTCTGCAGCCCGGTTATTGACTATCACGGCACAGACACTGTCTCCGCAGAAACGGCCGTACGCGATCAGCTGCCTTCCGGCCAGCAGCTGTTTTAAGGAACCGCGTCTCAGCGCTGCAATCCGGTGGTGAAGTCCCGTCATATATTTATGAAATTCAATCAGTTCCAGATTCTCATTGCCCCACGGATACGTTCTCCGGTTATCCGGATCCGTCCAGCCGCAGACTCCGGCCTCATCGCCATAGTAGATGGTAGGCGCTCCCGGCCAGGTCATCTGTATCAACACCGCCTCACGGAATACGCCGTAGTTGACGCCCTCGGAAGCTGCCTTCGCACCCTTCGTACTGATCCGTCCCACCGTCCGGTTCGTCCTCGTCAAAAATCGGGAGTGGTCATGATTTGACAGTTCGTTCATGGCCACCATCACTGAATTCGTCATCATACGGCTCATATGGTAATTCATGGAGCGGAAAAAGCTTTCTCCATCCCCGTAAAGACTGGGATTGCTCTCATCGCTGTGTTTCTCCATCCCTGTCAGGAACCAGGTCACAGGCTCCATAAATGCATCATAGTTCATCACGGTATCCCACTGGTCCCCTGCAAGCCAGCTGGAAGGATCTCCATAATGCTCGGCCAGCACAATCGCCTTGGGATTGGCCTCCTTTACCGCACTTCGGAAATCCCGCCAGAACTTGTGGTTGTATTCGCTGCTGTGCCCTAAATCAGCAGCTACATCAAGCCTCCAGCCGTCCACATTGTACGGCGGAGACACCCACTTACGGGCGATATTCATGATATATTCATACAGCTTCGGAGATTCCTCATAGTTCAGCTTCGGCAGTGTGGAATGGCCCCACCAGCCGTCATAGGAATCATTGCAGGGCCATGCATCATCTTTGTAAAATTTAAAAAACGTGTGGTACGGACTATCCTCCGACACATACGCCCCGGCTTCATAGTCGCCGGACATCTGATAAAGAAGCTCCCCGTCCAGCCATTTGTTAAAGGATCCGCAGTGATTAAACACGCCATCCAGGATAATCTTCATCCCGCGGCGGTGAACCTCCTCTACAAACCGCGCAAAAAACGCGTCACTGGCCTCTAAATTCTCCTTCGCCGTGCTTCTCACCATATACTTGGTTGCCTGACGATTATCGGTGGCTCCGCTCTTTAAGGGTTCTCCGCCGTCCTTTACTATAACTCCGTAGTGCGGATCGATATGGTCGTAATCCTGACAGTCATACTTGTGGTTCGATGGCGACACGAAAATCGGGTTAAAATAGATGACATCCACACCCAGATTCTGGATATAATCCAGCTTATCCCATACTCCCTGCAAATCTCCGCCATAAAAACAGCCCACGTCCATCTGACTGGGATACCTGCTCCAATCCGATACGTGTTCCACATTCTGGTCAATATAAAAATACTCATTATCCACAACGTCGTTGGCCGGATCACCGTTGCAGAACCGGTCCACATAGATCTGATACATGACGGCGCCCTTGGCCCAGTCCGGAGTGCTGAACCCGGGAGCAATCCGGAAATGGAAGCTCTCCTGATTATCCATCGTCGCACCCAGCCGGTTGTAGTAACAGACCTCACTTCCTTTTACCACTTTAAAGCTATAGCTGAGTTTATCACTGCCAACTGTAATTTTATATTCATAGTAATCGAACTGGCCATCGGAGTCCGTCTTCTCCATAACGGCCTCTTTCAGGCTGCTGCCATCCTCTATATAACACACATAATCCACATTATTCCTGGCTGTTCGAAATCGTAAGTATACGTCGTCTCCGGCCTCGGGTTCTGTGGGAAATCGGAAATTTTCTGTCTCGTCGGTAAATAACGCCTCTCTGTTTAACGCCTCTGCCTGGAAGCACATATATTTATCCTTCCCTTTCTCAATTTACTCCTGTATCTATTTTATCTGATCAGGCCTGAATATACAACCCCGCAGGCTCTTAGTTTCTTCATTTTTTCATGCCCGTTCCCATGTTTTCTTCCAACCTTTTCAGTATTCCCGGCTATGGGCATAAAAAACGGTCAGCGGGGGAGCTGACCGTTTTTCGGAGAAGGTATTTCGTTTCTTATGGGGTGTAGCAAAAACTATATAATGTATTGGGGGGGTTTACGATTATTAATATAGCATGCTTTCAGAAATAAGTGTGCACAAACATCATTTTTTTCATTCCTGTTTTTTAGTCATTTTTGATTTCTCCCCGTTTTACAGACAAAAAAATGCAGATACCAGGCGCCAATCTTAGGCATTTTACCGGGCATCTGCAAAATTCTGTTAAACAGGATCCATCTCTTAACCTTTAGATCTCCACAGGAAACAGGCTCTCAAACTCCTGCTGGCCGATCTTCTCTTTCTCAATTAAAAGCCTGGAGCACGCATGGAGTACCTCTTCATGCTTCATAATAATATCCTTTGCCTTGGTGTAGCAGTCGTCGATGATGCGCTTCACTTCGCTGTCAATCGCATTGGCCACCTCATTACCGTAGCTCTTGGTATGGGCCAGATCGCGGCCGATGAAAACCTCGTCTCCGTCGTTATCATAGTTAATCATGCCTACACGGTCTGACATACCGTACTGTGTCACCATGGAACGGGCGGTCGCCGTCGCCTGCTTAATATCCTGGGAAGCCCCGGTAGTGATATCGCCGAAGACCAGTTCTTCCGCGATTCTGCCGCCTAAGTCCACCATGATATCCTGCAGCATCTTTCCCTTCGTGTTAAACATCCGGTCGCTCTCCGGCAGAGGCATGGTATACCCCGCCGCTCCGATACCCGTAGGGATAATGGAAATGGTGTGTACCGGTCCTTCATCCGGAAGTAAATGGAACAGGATTGCATGGCCAGCCTCGTGATAGGCAGTGATCTTTTTCTCCTTCTCGGAGATGACCTTGCTCTTCTTTTCCGCGCCGATCCCAACCTTGACAAATGCCTTGTTGATGTCGGCCTGGCTGATAAACTTCTTGTTGTCGCGGGCCGCATTGATGGCCGCCTCATTCATCAGATTCTCCAGATCGGCCCCTGTAAATCCTGCCGTAGTCTGAGCCACACGTTTTAAGTCCACATCCTCTCCCAGTGGTTTTTCCTTGGAATGGACCATCAAAATCTCTTCTCTTCCCTTAACATCAGGCGTGCCTACTCCCACCTTCCGGTCAAAACGGCCCGGACGCAGGATCGCAGGATCTAAGATATCCACGCGGTTGGTAGCCGCCATAACGATAATGCCTTCATTGACTCCAAATCCATCCATCTCTACCAGAAGCTGGTTTAAGGTCTGCTCCCTCTCATCGTGGCCGCCGCCCATACCGGTACCTCTCCGGCGGGCCACAGCGTCGATCTCATCGATAAAAATGATACAGGGCGCGTGTTTCTTGCCTTCTTCAAATAAATCACGGACTCTCGATGCGCCGACACCGACGAACATCTCTACGAAATCAGAACCTGAAATAGAGAAAAACGGAACACCCGCTTCCCCTGCCACCGCCTTTGCAAGCAGTGTCTTACCGGTTCCCGGAGGGCCCACAAGCAGAATCCCCTTGGGGATACGCGCTCCGACACTGGTGTATTTCTGCGGATTCTTTAAGAAGTCCACCACCTCGGCCAGTTCTTCCTTCTCTTCTTCCAGACCGGCTACCTTTCCAAAATTAACCTTATTGGTATCCTTGGCCATATGGGCCCGGCTGCGTCCGAAGTTCATCATCTTCGCGTTGGCGCTGCCCGCTCCCGCCCTGGCGTTCATCAGCATGAACATACCGACGAGAACCACGGCAGTCAGGATAATCGGAAGAACGATGGTCAGGAAATAATTCTCCTGAGGGACATTCTCCGTTGTGTAGACGATTCCATTCCTGTCCAGCAGCTCCTGTGCTGCAATCACATCCGGAACATTTACGACTTTTGCCTGTTCTGTCGATCCGTCACTGATAATCAGCACGACCTGACCGGTAGGCGTCTGCTGGTTCTGCTTAACAGTGGCTGCGACTACGCTGCCATCCTCGATGGCCTTCATATATTCCTGGTTACTGATCTTCTCATTCTGCCTTGGAAACATGCTTGCTACGATCAGCATGATCACGAGAATCAGAACGAGACCTAACCCTCTAAATGGTTGCTGTTGTTTCAACGGGCTGCCTCCTTATTGCTGTTCTATTACTCCGATATACGGCAAATTCCTGTATTTCTGGTCATAATCAAGACCGTATCCCACGATGAACTGATCCGGTACGGTAAAGCAGGTGTATTTCACCGTAACCTGTTTCTTCACACGGCGTTCCGGTTTATCGAGCAGCGTGCACAGTTCAATGCTTTTCGGGTTTCTCTGCTTCAGGACCTCAATCAGATAAGAAAGCGTATTGCCGGAATCGATGATGTCTTCTACGATCAATACGTCCTTTCCTTCAATCGGTTCATCCAAATCCTTTACGATCTTAACAATTCCGCTGGATACAGTGCCTGCGCCATAGCTGGATACAGACATGAAATCCAGAGTCAGGGGCAGGCTGATCCTCTTGGACAGCTCGCAGGTGAAGAATACGCCTCCCTTTAAGATGCAGATCAGATGAAGGGGTCTGCCTTCGTAATCTCTGCTGATTTCATCGCCGATTTCCCTGATTCTCTTTGCTACTTCTTCTTCCGATAACAATACACGTATCTTATCATTCATCATTTTTTCCTCCGCCTATTTGTATTTGCAGTACCGTATGAGTATCGTCTGTAATTTTATAATATTCGCTGATCCGGTATCCGATGATCCAGAGAATGTGTGATCCGTCGGCCGCCAGCAGAATCTTATCGCGTTCTTCCTTCGGAATCTTTTCATCGATCATGAACGATTTGACTGTCTTTCTGCCGCCGCCGGCGAGTGTGATATAGTCTCCGGTTTCCCGATACCTCACAGAGAGCGTACTATTGATTTTATCATAATCAAACCATTTCGTATACCCGTTTTTGGGAATTTCCTGCCCTTTTTTGTAAGGAAATGTCGTTATAACGGGCGTTATTCCAGTTTCTTTGCCGCCGTTTTGAGAAAAAATCGTTTTTCCCTCTTTTTTAATCTGCAGTTCTCCATACGTCCGTAAGGCACAGCCTCCATCCGGCAGCTGAATCCGCCGTCCCACAGGCTTAAACAGAAGCTTCTCAGCCTCCTCCACGTGCACAGACGTAATATCCTTCAATGACTGATACGTCTCTCCAATCATCTGCCGGATGACGTACTGCCTGACAATGGAGTCTTCCTGTTTCAGGATTTCTGCAGCAATTCCCACGGAACAAATGCCGCCCTCATCCGTTCTCTCCCGAATACCGTGCTTCTCCAGAATCTGCTTTGCTGCCTTCTCAAAATAAGCATCCGCTGCCGCTGCCGTCTTCGCTGCCTGCAGAATATTGGAGACCGCCCCTTCATTAATCCGTTTCCTGACCGCCGGAATAATCTCATGGCGCAGACGGTTTCTGATGTAATCGGTCCCGCTGTTTGTAGAGTCCTCACAATATGATATCTCTTTTTCTTCCAGATATGCAAGAATCTCTTTTCTTGTGACGGAAAGCAAAGGGCGGATTATGGTATCCCGCACCGGCTTCATCCCGCCGATCCCCTTTAAGCCGCTTCCGCGAAACAGATTATAGAGCACCGTCTCTGCCTGATCATCCGCGTGGTGAGCTACGGCGATCTTCGACGCATGATGCGCAAGGCGCTGTTCCTCCAGGATCCGGTAACGCAGGTGCCTTCCGGCTTCCTCCTCTGACATTCCATTTACACGGGCGTATTCCGCCACATTTGCGTGCACACAAACAAAAGGCACTCCCAGATTCTCTGACAGTTCCTGTGCGTATGCGCTGTCACGGTCCGCCTCTTCTCCTCTTAATCCGTGGTGGACATGGACCGCGAAAAGCTCTATGTTCAGTTCGTTCTTCAGTTCATGAAGAATCATCAGAAGGCTCACGGAATCCGCTCCTCCGGACAGACCGATGATGACGCGGTCGCCGGGGACCAGCATATGGTTCTCCCCTATGAATTCCCTGATACTCTCCAGTATTTTTCTGTGCATGGATACACCGCCTTTGTAAATTTTTCCCGGTATAGTTATAAATATACCATAAAGAGGATAATCGTGAAAGTCCGACTCGAAATGTCTTCCTGAAATTTAAAAAGAATGCGGCAGGTACCGGAATAAAGAATTCAGAAGGCACAGCCTCTGCGCCTTCTGAATTCTTAATCTGATACCTGTCCGCACAGCTTCGGCGCCTGCCAGCGCTTTACAGGACGGGTCTGCCGTCACCGGTCCCAGATACCGGCTGTCAGCACGGTCATATCATCGCCTACAAATTCATGGAAGGAACGGGCAAAGAGAAGAATCCGGTCAGCCATGTCCTGAGGATTTTTTACAGGCATTCCGGCTATGAATTCCAGAAGCGACAACTCCTTGTCCTCCCCGGGAAGAGCATCGAGGACGCCATCGCTGACCATGATGATCCGGTTGTCATCCCACAGCTTTTTAGACAGAAGAATCGGTTCTACCGGATTTAAGATGCCCATAGGCACCTCTCCGGCCTCCAGGAGCTCCACTCCGGTAGGTGTCAGTATATAGGTGGCCGCGGCTCCCAGCTTCATGGCTTCCAGAATTCCGGTATGTAGGTCAATGCAGGCCAGGTCAAGGGTTGCCGGATGCTGGACATTGCCGGTCAGCAGAAGAACCGTATTGACCAGTTTTAAGGCAGCCCGCGCAGAAAAACCGGTTTCCAGAAGTCTCTCTGTCAATTCTATGACCTGACGGCTCTCCTCTTCTGCGATTTCACCGCTTCCCATACCGTCGGAAAGACTCATAATGACCTGGCCCGGCATAATCTGGCTGAAGCTGTAGTTGTCTCCTGATACGGATTCTCCTGTCTTTATGGCCCGGGCCGCGCCGTAGACCATACGGTAACGCCCCTTTTCCACAAAGCGGATGGTGGCCGGCTGCTTCGTGATTAAGTTTCGGCCGTCGTGGGCAACACACCATTCATTTTCGTCCATGGCTTCCTCCAGAAGCTCCGCCGCCTCTTTCGCGGTCACGCAGCGTCCGTTTCCGGTCCGCATGGTGAGAAAGGCCTCTTTCTGGTGATTTTCATACTCCAGAATCAGCATTTTCTCGATTACGATGTGGCGGCGCCTGAATACTTTCTCTACGGCGTCAGCTTTCTCCGGGGTAATGTCCACCGCCTTTTCCATCTGGTGGGAAAATTCCTCCAGGATGACGGCAAGCTCCTTAAACTGTATGATCACCGCATCCCGGCTTTCCAGAAAACGGTTCTTCCAGGCTAAATTCATCGTTGCTTTTCCGAGACTGCGGTTCAGCTGATCGACATACTCCTCCCGGCGTTTGCAGGTCTCAAGAAACATGCGGGGCATGTCCCCGTAATCCAGATTTCCCTTTTGCTCAAACGAGCGAATCAGATAATACAGATAGTAGTTGTTTTCCTGTTCCTGGCTGGAATAGATATTGCACTTGTTGCAGCCTGCGCATACCATGGCTGCGGCTGTCTGCATCGCCGCAATCCCATCTTCCTTCGTAAGTCCCTGTCCGGCGGACAATTCATCTGTACATGCTCTGGCCAGTTCCCCGAGAGAGCCTGCCATGTCATTTAATCTCTTCGCTGTATATACATTCACATCAGCCATATCGTGATGCTCCGCCTTACGTCTGAACACAAAAATTCCCTCCTGCCTGTTTTTATGCATACTGTTCCTAACGCACATTATATACAGGTTGGAGGGAAATATTTGTCAAATCTTAACACCCTGTCCCAAAAATATTACGACAGAATTCATTCTTTTTTTTTCGGTTTCAGCAGAATCTCGTCAGGGTTCACCAGTCCCAGCTTCTGCTTCGCCACCTCTTCTATGTACTGCTTCGTCTGGACATAGATCCGGTACTCTTCCAGCTCCTTCGAGCGTTCCAGTTCCTTGTCCCTCTGAGCGGTTAAATTCTCCTCACGTATCTGGTATTCCAGTTCCTTGTCCTTTAAGGAGGCGCCCTTGACCGTCACGATAACAGCCAGGCTGAATACCACGAAAGTGATACCAATCAGAGCCATACGGTTGCCCCATTTATCTTTTCGTCTTCTCCTAGATTTTCCAAAACTACTCATTCTTTTCATCACCAGCTATTCTATCGTTGCCGTTTTCTTCTGCGGCGGAAACACTTGTCTAGCTTCATTCTAAGATATTTCCACGTATTTTTCAAGAACTTTAGAAAAAACCTGCTGATCAGCCGGTCGTACAAAAACATTCCGGTAAAGACACCTGCGATGACGTATCCTCTTAAGCCTCCGTCATTCTGTTCATACAGCAGGGAGAAGGTCACCAGACTCGCATACACCCAGTATACCATGTCCTCCACGCCCATAATGACGGGAAGGTGAGGAATGAAGATGCGGAGGATTCTTAAAAAATCGTACGTCATCATAAGCCCTGCGCCCGTGGCAAAGCTGTAGAGCAGAAGTCTCACCTCATATAGAATATGGACGCTCATAGGACTCCTTTAGGCTCATTATTTGAATAATCTGGTAAACAGGGATTCCCCTGACTTTCTTAACGCCTCGTTGGAGGAATAGTTTAAACTGTCGATGGTACCGTCTAAATCCACCTCTCCTTTTTCCAGGGTCAGCCTGCTGACATGCAAGTCCTTCCCCTTGACAGTAAGAAGCCCCAGATCTGTATCAAGCACCACCTGATTCTCATCGAACGACACGACCTCCCGGATTCCCGTAACGGTTCCGGCCCCTCTGTTTTCCAGTGTAAGCTTATGCGGGCGGATATTCATCTTCTCTTCCATTAAAAAACCTCCTAATATACCTGTCTAAAGTATATTAGGAGGCGCGCCTCTTTATTCCTGTTAAATATAGCGATAAAGCTCTTTCGCTTCATCCTTTTTTACAGTCTCCGCCACATCCAGGACTTCCACCTTCACGGAGCTTGTCCCGAAATGAATTTCGATGATATCGCCTTCCTTAACATTTAAGGAGGCCTTCGCCGGTTTATCATTCACGACCACGCGGCCCGCATCGCAGGCTTCGTTGGCCACGGTTCTTCTCTTGATGAGCCGGGAAACCTTTAGGAATTTGTCAAGTCTCATGAATTATGCGTTCACCATATCCTTTAATGCCTTGCCAGCTTTGAACTTCGGTGTCTTGGAGGCCGGGATGTTCATCACTTCGCCGCTCTTCGGATTTCTTCCTTCTCTTGCTGCTCTTTCAGAAACTTCAAATGTACCAAAACCAACTAACTGGATTTTTCCGCCGTTAACTAATTCTTCAGATACTACATCTGTGAAAGCCTTAACTGCCTTCTCTGCATCCTTCTTGGACAGTTCTGCCTTCTCTGCTACTGCTGCGATTAATTCTGTTTTGTTCATTGATATCTTCCTCCTAGAATGTAGTATTTAACTACGATTTTTCTCGTTAATACGATACTATATCATTTATAGCTGTTTCTCCTGTTTTTGTCAAGGTTTTTTACGCCTATTTCTTTCCCATCTTCTCCCGGCGTTTTATCTCATTCCACAATTCCAGACTTTCCTCTGGCGTAGCCGCTTTTGCATCACCAAATACATGCGGATGACGCCTCACCATCTTCTCGCAGATACCGTTTACCACATCAGCCACTGTGAACGCACCGTTTTCCTCCGCGATCCGGCTGTGTATCAATACCTGGAACAGCACATCTCCCAATTCCTCACAGAGATTTTCCATGTCCTGATTGTCAATGGCCGCCAGTACCTCTTCACTCTCTTCTTTCAGGCATGGTTTCAGACTCTCATGGGTCTGCTTCCTGTCCCACGGACAACCGTGCTCCGAGCGGAGTTCCGCCGTAATTCTTACCAGATCCTCAAATGAATACATAGATATCCCCCTTTTAACAAAAATCCGGGCCGGATGGGCTGCTGCACCATCCGGCCCGGGAACGATTTTCTCTACCAGAAAATTATACGCTTTTTTGTCAGAAAACACAAGCAAATGCCTGTTCCAGATCTTCAATAATATCATCCACATGCTCCGTTCCGATGGAGAGGCGAATGGTCTCCGGCGTGATACCGCTTGCCGCCAGTTCCTGCTCCGTCATCTGGGCGTGTGTGGTGCTGGCCGGATGGATTACCAGCGATTTGACGTCCGCCACATTGGCCAGCAGGGAAAATATCTTCAGGTGATCGATCAATTCCATTGCCTTCTCTGCTCCGCCCTCTATCTCAAAGGTGAAGATGGATCCGGCGCCTTCCGGAAAATACCGGTTGTAGAGTTCATGGTACGGACTCCCGGGGAGTGATGGATGGTTGACTTTCTTTACGTGGGGATTGGCGTTTAAATACTCCACAACCCGGAGGGCATTAAAAACGTGGCGTTCCACACGCAGGGACAGCGTTTCCAATCCCTGGAGCAGTAAAAAAGCATGCAGCGGCGCCAGTGTGGCTCCTGTGTCCCGCAGAAGTACTGCACGGATTTTCGTCACAAGAGCTGCCGGTCCGGCTGCTTTCGTAAAACTGACGCCATGGTAGCTGGGATTCGGCTCCACGAGCCCGGGGAATTTGCCGGATGCCTCCCAGTCGAAGCTTCCGCCTTCCACGATAACGCCTCCCAGCGCAGTACCGTGACCGCCCATAAATTTGGTTGCAGAATGTACCACGATATCAGCCCCATGCTCCAGCGGGCGGAAAAGATACGGGGTAGCAAAGGTATTATCCACAATCAGGGGAACTTTATGGGCATGAGCCACGGCGGCCACGGCTTCCATATCGATGATGCTGGAATTGGGGTTTCCCAGCGTTTCGATAAAGACGGCCTTTGTATTGGGGCGGATGGCCCGCTCAAACGCCCCGGGTTCGTCAGGATCAACAAAGGAAGCCGTCACACCGAATTCCGGAAGTGTGTGTGCAAGAAGATTATAGGTGCCTCCATAGATGGTGGAAGCTGCCACAATATGGTCGCCTTCCCTGGCAAGCGCCTGAAACGTATAAGTGATCGCTGCCGCTCCGCTGGCCACCGCCAGCGCCGCACTGCCTCCCTCTAAAGCTGCAACCCGCTGTTCCAGCACCTCCTCTGTCGGATTCGTCAGACGTCCATAGATATTGCCTGCCGCCGAAAGACTGAAGCGGTCCGCCGCCTCTTTGCAGTTTTTAAATACGTACGATGTGGTCTGATAGATCGGAACCGCTCTGGCCCCTGTGGCCGGATCCGGTTCCTCCTGGCCGGCGTGGATCTGTAATGTTTCAAATCTTAACCCTTTTCTCTCTGACATATGCATCCATCCTTTCCCCGTTCCTCATGCGGAACACGTTCGATTCATAGTATTCATATCTCTTTGCTATGTATTGCGTGTTATTGTACAGGAGACGGCATCGTCTGTCAATCTTTTTTTGAATATTTTTCCAATAAAACGGTATCCATATTACTTCATTTCCCTTATAATCAGAAGCATAAACAGGAGGAACAACACGATGAAACAATGGAATTTTTATTTTTCCGGAATTCTTTACGGTATCATCCGCGATCAGAACGGTGATGGAAAGGAACTGTATCACCGGACGCTGGATGTGTTCACCAACACCTTTCACCCGGAGGAACCGCTTCACAACGATGATTTTTATGAAGTTCTGTGCCGTCGGAAACTGCGGGACTTCTTCGAATCACTTCCGGAGTATGAGATTCATGCCAAAGCAGGCGAAGAACGTTTTACGACCGCAGGCGGACAGGTCTTCACCCGCCGTTTAAGCGGTCACGGCGCTTCTGCCAGTGGCTCTTACATTCAAAGGGAAGTCAAATTCCCTCTGGATTTGTATCTTTCAGACGGAAAGGTTTACGCAGTGCAGATGGCCGGGCGGGATTATACCGGTGTCCTGGTATTAAACGGGATGGAGGAACAGACGATCTTAAAAGAATGGACGGCTGATCCGGTCTGCGCGGTCCATTTTGCCGGTACTTACATGGTCCCGACAGCCGACGGCGAACAGCTGGCTACAGACGTCTATCTTCCCGCCACGACGGCTGACGGGCTCCAGCCGGAACCCGCCGGCGGCTTCTCCGGACCCTCCCTCCGGGTACCGGCGGTCCTGATCCGGACTCCCTACGGAAAACACGACGGTGTCGAACAGTACTACAGGTTTGTTCAGCGCGGCTACGCGGTTGTCGTTCAGGATGTCCGAGGCCGGGAAGACAGCACCGGAGAGTGGATACCGAATTACCATGAAGTTGAAGATGGAAGCGATACGCTGGACTGGATCGCGGACCAGCCGTGGAGCGATGGAAACGTTGGCATGACCGGCGGTTCCTACCTCGGATACGTTCAGTGGGCCGCGGCTGCCAGCGGCAATCCCCATCTGAAAGCCATGTTGAGCAGCGTCTGTGCGGGAAGTCCCTTTATCGATCTTCCCAGACGGGGAGGCTGCTTCACCTCCGGCTCCATGGCCTGGAACTTCGCCATGACAGAAAAGCGGTTCCGTGAAGACCGCATGGTTCGCAGTGACTGGGAGGAGGTTTTAAAGCTGCGGCCTGTCAGAGACATGGCCAGAAAGGCACTTGGCATCGATGTTCCATTTTTAAATGAGTGGCTGAACCATCCCGACTACGATGATTTCTGGAGGAAGGCAAACTGGAGAGAGCGCAGCTGCGGTCATGTCGTTCCCGCCCTCGTCATGTCGGGCTGGTTTGACGACAACGGGATGGGAACGACCGAGGCCCTGGAGCTGATCGATGCATTTTACCCCGCCGGAACGTACAAGGTTGTCCTCGGTCCCTGGAAACACAGCGGTAACGCCAATTACGACATTCACGGCATCTTTATGGGAGAACATGCGCTGCGGTACGATATGGATCTTCTGTGTTTTGCCTGGCTGGATCATTTTCTGAAGAATGAAGAGAATGGCATCGAGACAGGCGCACCTGTAGAATACTATACACTGGGTGATAACTGCTGGAAGCACGGGAAACACTGGCCTCTGCCGGAAGCAGTCTCCACCGTCTGGTATCTGGACCGGGAGGCTCTTACATTATGTAAACCTGCAATTCAGGAATCCGATTCCTACGACTATGATCCGGAATCTCCAGCTGCTCACATCATTGATGTTTCGGAAAATGAACTGGAGGTTCCGGAAGACTACACCGAGGAAGAAAAACGCAGTGATATCCTTTGTTACACTACGCCGGTGCTGGACCACGATTTAACCGTGACCGGAGACATCACTGCTGTCCTCTGCCTTTCATCTGACTGCCCCGACACCGATCTGTTTGTGCGGATTACGGATGTGGATGAAGCCGGAACCTCCATCAAGCTGGCAGATGGCGTCATCGATGTAAAATACAGAAACAGCTTTGAAAAACCGGAATTCATGGAACCGGGTCAAGTCTATGAAGTGCGCATTCGGACCACGAAGCTGTCCAACACATTTAAAGCCGGCCACCGGATGCGTTTTACCGTTACTTCCAGTGCAAAAAATTTCATGTTTCCAAACAGCAATACAGAAAACGGGTTCGACAGCGAAGTAAACCGAGTCGCCCACAACACCATATACCGCGGCGGAGCTCTGGCCTCCCACATCCTTGTGCCCGTGGAAAAAGATGTTTAATCCTCATATTTTCTCAATAGCAGCGGGAGCTTCCGCCATTTCTGACGATTTCCTGACAATTTACGTCACCGCCTGTTAAAAACAGGGACAATCTTATATAATAAGGATTAGTCAAAAAAGAAACCGGAGGGAAATATGAAATCATTTAATATCTGGAAGAAAATAGCCGCGGGAATCCTGTTTTTGAATATTGTTTTAACCAGTTTTATCGGACAGCCCGTGGCCGCAGAAGGAACGGAAGGACAGCCTGCCATACAGCGTATGGGGTTTTCCTCCAAACTGGCCATCGGACCGGGAAGCCAGCTCTTTGACGGCGGAAGCCTGTCTCTCTTAGCTGACCACGGCAACCGTCAGATGCTGTCCATGGTTATGCAGTCGAAGGATGGGACACTGGTCGTTATCGACGGCGGCTGGGACAGTGATTCTGCTCATTTACTCGACGTAATCCGCTCCAGGGGCGGCCATGTGTCCGGCTGGTTCATCACCCATCCTCATTCCGATCATGCCGGCGCCCTGATTGAAATTTTAAATAATCCGGACAGCCAGATTACCATTGACAACGTCTATTACAAATTTACAGACCAGGAGTGGTATGATACCCATGGTTCCGGACGCGGTGACTTCGTGGTCAGTCTTCGGGATGCTTTGGCGGGACTTCCTCCTGAGAAGCTTCATGGCGACATCACCAAAGGGCAGGAAATACAGCTGGGCGATATCCGGGCCGTCGTCATGAACGATCCCTATCTCCTGGATGTCACCTCCGTCAATAACAGCTCGGTCGTCTATAAATTTTATTTAAACGGCGTGAGCATCCTGGTCCTGGGGGACTTAGGGCCGGAAGGCGGTAACCTGTTGATGAGTGAATACTCTCCCGCTGATTTAAAGAGCGATATCGTGCAGATGTCGCATCACGGACAGTACGGTGTAAACCGTGACGTCTATGCGGCCATCAATCCGCAGATTGCCTTATGGCCCTGCCCCCAGTGGCTCTGGGACAATGACAACGGCGGCGGAGTCGGAAGCGGAGACTGGAAGACACTGGAAACCCGCCAGTGGATGGAGGAACTGGGAGTTCGCGCCAACTACTGCATCAAGGATGGCGATCAGGTAATCTATTAATTCCCAATGTAAAAACGAAAAAAACGGCCTGTCGCCATGAAGCTGACAGGCCGTTTTATTTTCGTCATCAGTCCCCGCCCGGGCCGTCCCTTCTGGGGCGTGTCGACTCGGGAAGCGGCTCCACATAGAAACCGTCCTTATATGGCTCTGTGTCCACTTCAGGAATATCTCTGTCACCGTAATCATCTTCTTTCGGATCATACAATGCCATTTCCGTCACCTCCTTCTCTGAGCTGTTATCAGCCTTCCATCTGTCTTCCAAGGAATCCTGCTGCCGTTGTAGCCAGCTTCGTTTCCATATCTCCAAATCTTGCTCTCGGCTCCCGGCTTAATAATGCAACCGCTCCTATGGCATCGCCTTCACAAATAATCGGCGCAATTACCTGAGCGGTGATTCCTTCCAGCGTTTCGCCGGTCAGCGGAATAAAATTCTTATCATCTTTTCCAGCCAGGACAACGGTTCTTTCGTTAATCACATTTTCCAGCTGCTTGCTGATCGTCTTCTGGAGCAGTTCCTTTTTCGATCCACCGGCCACTGCGATCACCTGATCCCGGTCGCTGATGCAGACGGTAAGTCCCGTGGTCTGTGCCATGGCTTCCGCATACTGAGATGCAAACGCTGTCAGTTCAACCATCGGTGAATATTTCTTTAAAATGATTTCGCCTTCCCTGTCTGTGAATATCTCTAACGGCGTCCCCTCTCTCAAACGAAGGGTTCTCCTGATTTCTTTCGGGATTACCACACGGCCAAGGTCATCAATTCTCCTTACAATACCTGTTGCTTTCATATAAAACTCCTCCATGGTGTACAATTTTATATCACTGATACTATTTTGCTACGAACGCTGAGATTTATACTCATGTCTGCCATTTTTCGTAATATATCCCTGTCGCTTTCCATTGAACGGAGTTTTTTTATATGAAAATGCGCCAGTTCTTATGAACTGGCGCCAGTGATATCAGGTTCTGCGATTGATGGCCCGTTCTGCCATGCTTCTCCTTCCCTTCTACACTCTTTTTACGGTTCCGGTACTCCAACCAGGCACACCGGCGAGCCGCAGCTGATTTCCCGGTTCACATCGGTGATCGCACCATTTTCTTCATCAAATTGAAACATGGTAATCGTATGGCTGTCCTGATTGGCAGAAAGAAGTATGTCCCCGCACAGGCAGAAGTCTCTGGGCGTCTTTCCTTTTGTTCCGGTCCGTCCTGCCAACGTCAGAAGTCCCGTACCGGCGTCCACCGCATACACTGCGATGCTGTCGTGCCCCCGGTTGGATGCACAGAGGTAACGCCCGTCTTCTGATAAATGAACAGCGGCACATGTGTTATTCTCCATAGACTCCGGCAGCGTGGAAACTCTCTGCAGAATTCGATTTTCCTCTGTGCCGCATTCCATCACAAAGATTTCCGAGCTCAGTTCGCTCACCACATACATAAGCTCCCTTCTTTCCCGGTTTAAAACAAAATGCCTCGGCCCCGTACCTTCCGGAAATACCATATCGTGTTTTTCGTCCGGAACCAGTTTTCCGTTCTCTTCATCAATCCGGTAATAGCGGATTCTGTCAATTCCTAAGTCTACACACCAGAGTCCTGTTCCATCCGCTGAATATCCAACGTAATGTACATGCGGCCCTTCCTGCCTCTCTTCATTCGGCCCGTGACCGTAATGCTGTTTCAAATCACAAAGTTCTCCGACAGAGCCGTCTGCATTTAACCGGAACATGGATACGCTGCCGCTCAGATAGTTGGCTGCATACAGAAACCCTCTCTTCTCATCGGGAAGCAGATGGCACGGCAGAGTTCCAGCGGTTCCCTGCGTATTGAGAAGCGTCAGGGAGCCTTCGTCGATCCGGAACGCTGCCACGCCTCCGCCCTCCCTTCCTTCATAAGCCATATCCTCCATAACGGAATATAAAAACTTTCCATCGGCGGAAACCGCCAGATACGATGGATTCGACACTCCGGCGGCGGCAAAGACTTCTGTGAGCTGCGGCTCTCTTCCTTCTCTCCGCGTCAGCCTGTATCCGTGGATTCCAGCTTCCTCAGCCGGTCCATAGCATCCTGCGTATACGAAATAATTCTGCTTCATCATCGTTATCCTTTCCCTGTATGGTAATTTACTCTTTTCACCCCGATAAAAAGAAGCTGCGCACCGCCGATTTTACACAGCCGGTGCAGCAGCTCCCTTTCAAAATCTTTTAAGCATGCTCCTTACAGAATCCGGAACAGCCGCCTGCTTACGAAACTCTCACTACGCTTTCGCAGTCTTCATTGTCTGAATCAGAACGCCCCTTCCGTGACCCTTGGTGATACGTCCTTTGAGGAACATACATATGCCTCATGCGTCACCCTTGCCGCCGTGCTGTCAGGAACCGGAGCAACAAATCTGTTCTCAAACGATTCATTCTTTTGAATGGTCAGCTCATTCGAAACTCTCTGCAGAAGATACATACCTAAAACGTCCATGGTTACCACCTTTCTCTTGTTTTATGATTATGGAAATATAGCATGCATTGGGGATTTTCATCCCTTCTTCTACTATTATTATATCATAAAATAGGCTAATAGCAACCACTGTAAGCTTAATTTTTTATAAACACTTTTCAGAATACTCTTTATTTTTCTGTCAATTCATACAACTGTTTCAACAGTTCCTCTGCCCGCTCCATCATGCCGGCAGTAGTCTGGTTTTTCCGTCTGTCAATGAACGTAAAATACGGTTCTTCTGCCATATGGAACTTCAAATCCCCGCGGTACTGATCCACCATAGCCGGTATACCGGCCACACTCAGCTTCGCTTTTTGATACATGGTAAGGCGAATCTCCTGGCTGTTGATATTTACCTCGGTGACATAAGCACTGTGAGCCAGCGCCTTGATCCCAGCCACACGCAGAAGATTTTCCACCGGTTTTGGAATATCCCCGAAACGGTCCATCAGCTCATCCTGCATATCCATGTATTCATCTTCATTCTCAATACTGGAAATCCTCTTATAGATATCCAGCTTCTGATATTCATTCTTAATATAGGAAGTGGGAATATAGGCGTCGATGTCGCAGTCCACTACCGTTTCATACGTATCCTCTTCCCTGCGCTGGCCCTTTAACTCTAATACCGCCTGATTCAACAGCTTACAATAAAGATCATAACCGACCGCTTCCATGTGGCCATGCTGTTCCGCTCCCAGAACGTTGCCCGCCCCGCGGATCTCCAGATCCCGCATGGCAATCTTGATGCCGGACCCCAGCTCCGTAAATTCCCGAATAGCCTGAAGACGCTTCTCCGCCTCTTCCCGAAGCATCTTGTCGCGTTTATACATGAGAAACGCATAGGAGGTACGGCTCGACCGGCCTACGCGTCCCCTTAACTGGTACAGCTGCGAAAGCCCCATACGGTCCGCATCCTGTATAATCATGGTATTGGCATTGGGAATATCAAGCCCCGTCTCAATAATGGTGGTACAAACCAGCACATCGATCTCTCCGTTCACGAAATCAAACATGATGCGTTCCAGTTCATGCTCATGCATCTGTCCATGGGCAAAGGTGACTGTGGCTTCCGGTACGAGACTGGCAATGTGGCCTGCCACCTCGTCGATGTTGCTGACACGGTTATATACGTAATATACCTGTCCGCCACGGGAAAGTTCCCGGTTAATGGCCTCCCGGACCATCTCGTCATTATACTCCATCACGTACGTCTGGATCGGCATACGGTCCACCGGCGGTTCCTCCAGAACACTCATATCACGAATTCCCACCAGACTCATGTGCAGTGTCCTGGGAATCGGAGTCGCCGTCAGCGTGAGAACATCGATATTTTCCTTCAGCTTTTTGATCTTCTCTTTATGTGCCACACCGAACCGCTGCTCCTCATCGATAATCAGAAGCCCCAGATCTTTAAACTGGACATCCTTTGACAGCACACGATGGGTGCCGATCACAATATCCACCAGCCCGCGTTTCAAATCCTCAAGCGTCTTTTTCACCTGAGACGGTGTACGGAACCTGGACATTAGATCCACACGCACCGGAAAATCCTTCATGCGCTGGACGAAGGTGTTGTAATGCTGCTGCGCCAGAATGGTGGTCGGTACCAGATACACCACCTGCTTTTCATCCTGAACCGCTTTGAAGGCGGCGCGCAGGGCGATCTCTGTCTTTCCATAGCCCACGTCACCGCAGATCAGACGATCCATGATCTTCCGGCTTTCCATATCACTCTTGGTGGAATCGATGGCATCCAGCTGGTCCTCCGTCTCCTCATAGGGAAACATCTCTTCAAACTCCTTCTGCCATACGGTATCCGGTCCGTACTGAAAGCCCTGCGTATCCTGTCTGGCCGCGTAAAGCTGTACTAAATCTTTCGCAATCTCTCTTACAGCGCCCTTTACCCGGGTTTTGGTCTTATTCCACTGATCTCCTCCCAGGCGGTTTAATTTGGGCTTCTTCGCCTCGGCACCGGCATACTTCTGAATTCCGTCCAGACGGGTAGCAGGCAGATAGAGATTGCCTCCGTCTCCGTATTCCACCTTTAAGTAATCCTTTATCACCCCGTCCTGTTCGATTTTCTCAATTCCGCGGTATATACCGAGGCCATGGTCCTCATGAACCACATAGTCTCCCACTGCCAGGTCGGAAAAGCTCTGAATCTTCGTTCCCTCGTAAGTGGTTTTCTTCCTCTTCCGTTTCTTTTTCTCCACACCGAACATGTCGCCTTCCGTGATCACGATAAACTTAATCATCGGATACTCGAAACCACGGTGCAGGTTTCCGTAGGTCACCAGAATCTCGCCCGGCTTCACCTCCACCTCTTCCCGGCTCTCATCCGGGCACCAGGCCCGCAGGCTGTACTCCCGCAAATCGCTGGCAAGACGGCTGGATCTGGTTCTGGAAGCGGAGAGAAGAATGACACGGTATCCCTCCCGTTTCCATCTGGTTAAATCCTTTATTAGAAGCTCAAATCCATTCTGGTAGGAGTTTACATTTTTCACGGAAAGGCTGTACCGTTCCTTTACCGTAAAGCCGGAAAGTTTCTGCTCCAGTCCGGTTAAATACGCAGTCCGGTCTCTCTGAGCCTTCGCCAGCATTTCCTTCGCGGGATAGAGAAGTCCCGTTTGTCCTGGAAGCAGATAGCCGTGTTCGAGGCGGGATATCATGCTCTCCCGGAACTCTTCCTCCACCGTGGCCCCCTTTTCCTTCAGCCGCTCCGGCTCATCTAAGTAGATAACCGTGTTATCTTCCGGAAAATAATCAAGAAACGACACGCTGTCCCTGCAGAAATAGTGGATATATCCGTCCAGTCCATGCTGCTTCCAGCCTTCCCTTAAGCCGTCCAACAGTTCCGAGACAATAGAATGGATCCGGGCCGCTTCCTCGGTTTTCAACTGGTTCCTTAGCTCTTTCTCGTATTTCTTAGCCTCTTTTTCAATGGCTTCCCGTCCGTCTGTGATCTGCTGCTTCGTCAGCACCATCTCCGTTGCCGGATAGACCAGGACCCGTTCCAGTTCTTCGATGGAACGCTGGCTCTCGATATCAAAGGTACGAATGGAGTCCACTTCGTCGTCCCAAAGCTCGATGCGGACAGGCAGCTCCTCTGTCAGCGGAAAGACATCGATAATTCCGCCGCGGATCGAGAACTGGCCCATGCCATCTACCTGGGCCACGCGCTCGTATCCCAGTTCCACCAGTTTTTCCTTCCACTCTGCGATATCTAAGGTCTGTCCGCTCTCCACCTCGAGAATCTGTTTCTGTAAAAAAGACAGCGGAAGCAAATGATCCATCAATCCGTCAAAGGTAGTGACGACCACGCCGGACTTCTCCTCCATCAGCCGGCGGAACACAGCCATACGCTGTTTGGTCAAAAGATTACCGTGAATATCCGCATTAAAGAACAGTAAGTCCCTGGCCGGATACAGGGAGACTCCCGGTTCGAAATTGCGGAAGTCCTCGTAGATCTCCCTGGCTCTGGTATCATCATACGTAACCACCAGCTTCCAGGGCACCTCCTTCGCCGCCTCGTACATCAGGTGAACTTTCTGGGAATCCATACAGCCGCTTATTAAAACCGGCCCTTTTTTCCGGTTTAAATCACGGTCTAAGTCTTCAAATTCCTTCAGCTCTCTTAATGGACTTTCAAACACATCGCTCATGAATTCTCCTTATGCTTTCTGTTATAATGGTTCATCGCCGCATCGGCCCCCTCCTCGATCATCATGCAGGCCGCATCGGCTGCGTCCCGGTATGCCTCTTCCATGACAGCCTGCTGCTCTTTCGGAAATCTCCCCAGCACATAATCCGCTAAGTCCATGCCGCGCGGTTTTTCACCAACTCCGATGCGGATTCTTGGAAATTCCTGGGTTCCCAGATGGCTGATGATATTTTTTAAACCATTATGGCCGCCTGCGCTTCCTTTTAAACGGATGCGCAGCTGCCCTTCAGAAAGATTAATATCATCACAGAGAATAATAATGTTCTCCGGTTCTATTTTATAAAAATCCGCTATTTCCCGAATACTTTCCCCACTTAAGTTCATATACGTCTGCGGCTTTGCCAGAATCACTTTCTGGCCGCCAATATAACCTTTACCGTACAGCGCTTTATGCTTCTTCTCCGTCACCGTCGTTCCGGCCTTGTCCGCCAGAATATCGATGGTTTCAAAGCCTACATTATGCCTCGTCTTTTCATATTCCCTTGTTGGGTTTCCCAGTCCTGCGATCAGATACATATATTTCGCTCCTTACTATGTTCTATATTAATACATCTCCGAGTTCATACCAATTATTTCCGTGAATGCTACCGCACGAAAATTTTTTGTTCATAATCATGTCAAACCCTCTGCGCCTATAGCGGAGTATTTGACTTCAGAACGCCCGAAAAGCGCTAGATTTCCTGATAGGGGGTATCTAACGCTGGCTGGTTTACTCATTTTAACAGTTTGGAACCTTAATGTAAAGGGGGACGAGAGATTTATCATGATAGATTTTAAAAAATACTTGAAAAACAGGTAAAATCCGTTTATAATAGAGTTAGAGAAAGCACCTACTCAAAAGTGCTAATATCTCTGTAAAGATTGATATAATCTCATATGCTGTCTTCTGCCAAGTGAGCAGTCGGATATGATGTCTGCCAGAAGACCACAAAAATGCCGTTGTGAAATAATGAATCAGCAATTATTACACAACGGTATTTTTATGTTTGTATACTAATTTTTTGCTATCCTTCTATCAATTGATAGGCTAATGCATGATCGATCGCATCACGCAAAAATTCATTTCCTATACCAGGTTCCTCCGGAGCGGTAATAAAACCTCCTTTGGGATGGCGGTTATACTTTGTTAGACCTTCATTCAACATCAATCTGTTATAAATATGATGCTCATGGATACAGAAATTAGGTATCGCAGTCTCTAAATGACATGCAATATCTGTTGACAACGGTGTACCTGCAGCATGGGCCTGCACAGTAATATCATATGCATGGGCCATATCACATATTTTGCGAACTTCAGTCAGTCCGCCGCAGGTACCTATATCTGGCTGAATCACCTGAATTGTATGATCTTCAAAGTATTGAGAATACTGCCACCTCGTATAAATTCGCTCGCCATGGGCAATCGGTATATGGATCTGTTTTGACAAATGCCGTAGTGCTCCAGGATTAGGCGTACACGGTTCTTCAAAGAAAAATGCATGATACTTTTCTGCAATTCTGGCAATCTGTACTGCACCGTTACTGTCTGGAAGCGCATGATTTTCTACAATAATGTCAGTGAAAGGTCCGGCTGCATTTCTTGCAGCCTCCATCTTTCTTTCAATTTCATCGAGTAATTTTAATGGAATTATTCCATTCTGAGTATCATAATCCAAAAAAGTTCCATCAATCGCTGTTTGGAAAAAATCAATTTTTACCGCATCATATCCATCTTCCAATGCCAGCCTTACACTATCAGCAAATTCCTCGGGTTTAGTATGATAAAAATAGTCCTTTGCACCGATGGGTGGCCAGCCTGCCTGAAGCTGGCTGGCATAAGCCCGCAGCCTGTTCCGATGTCTTCCCCCGAGAAGCACATATAGCGGAACTTTAAAAAACTTTCCTTTGATATCCCACAAAGCAATATCAATTGCAGACAATGCCGCAAAAAATATCGGCCCGCCATTTTGTCCCCAGAAGGTACTTCTGTACAGGTATTCCCAAACAGCATCGCTATTCATAGGATCTTTTCCTATAATTTTTGCCGAAAGTTCGCAGAGCATTCCATAAGCACCCGGTGCTCCGTTACCATAAGCCACAGCTGCCTCTCCATCTCCATATATGCCCTCATCTGTATAAATACGGCACCCCACAGGCCTCCATACCCCAGAAGCCCCTCCATGTTCCGGCCTTCCTCCAAGCATGAATACTTCTGCTTTTGTTATTTTCATGGTAACTCCTTCTATATAATTCTTAATAGTTTCTACTTTTGGCAATCAGATCCTTCAAATCTACTGGCATTCCATCAGCCAATCTGGATTCTTCCGCAGCCAAGGCAACATAATGACTTTCCAGGGAACGTTCCAGTGTCGTCAGTGATGGACTATCCTGCCCTTTCCCGCTTACAAGATCCAAAAGGTCACGGATTAGACCTTTATCTCCGCCACCATGGCCATACGGATCATACTCCATATGAAAAACTCCCAATGCTCCTTTCATATCAATAATCTCTGGTTCTTTCCCAAATTCAGTGAGTTTAATATAGTTTTTATCGAAATTACCTTTAATTTCTCCAGTAGTCCCCATCACATCAATGCTTCTGGATCCCGTTGTAAACGCACACATGGTCAAATCCGCAGTGGAATTATCTTCAAATTCCATTGTCACTACCTGGTGATCAACTACATTATTATCACAGTAATAGACACAGCGGCCATAAGGCCCAGTTTTAATTGCCTCCCTAATGCTCTCTACAGTAGGGTTTAAATCCAATACATCACAGGGCCATTGGTTATTCCCTTCTGCCACACCAGTCTTTTTATTAGTAATATATATTTTTTCCGCATCGTAGGGACAGTTTTCTTTAACGCCGCAATCGATACAGCGCAATGCGGCACCTTTTGGCGCCCGCTCTTTTTTAAATAGTGTCAGGGCGCCAAATGATGATACTCTTTTACATCGTTTCCCGCTCAGCCAGAGAAGGAGATCAAGGTCGTGGCAGCATTTCTGGAGTATCATAGGACTTGTGACCTCTGAATTGTTCCAGTTTCCACGTACAAAACTATGCGCCTGGTGCCAGTAAAGTACTGACTCCAGCGCCTGTACAGACACTACATCCCCTATCCTCCCTTCTCCGATTAACCGCTTGATTGTCTGATAAAATGGTGTGTAGCGCAGTACATGACAGACCACCACATAACGTTTCGTTTCTCTTGCTGTTCTCTCAAGTTCTCCCCACTCCTCTGGAAATGGAGATATGGGTTTTTCCAGCAGAAGATGGTACCCCTTCCTCATGGCCTCTATTGCTGGTTTTATATGCTGCCTGTCCTGAGTACAGATAAACATAACGTCTGCCAACCGGTCTTCCTCCAGCAGTTCCTCTCCAGACCGATAACAGCTCGTCTCCGGTATCTTTAATTCCTGAGCCATCTCTTCTACACGTTCGGGAATTATATCGGCAATTGCAACAATCTCTGCCTCATCAGCAAATTCCTTGCAACACCGCGCATAATGCATACCACGCGCTCCCAGTCCAACAATTGCCACAGTAATTCTTTTCTTCATTTTCACCGCCTCATTCCTAAATCATCTTCAGAGACGGCTGATATTCAGCTTCCATTTTCTGCCGTCTGTCGAAGATTCTTTTACATTTACAGCTAATCCGTATGTTTCGAACACCCCCTGGAATACCGCCATGTACGCCTCTTTAAATCCCTCTTTGCATGCCTCATCTCCTGGACAGTTACATGCTGCTTCAATGACAGGAATATATCCCAACTCTAACTCAAACATCGATGCATTACTCTGTATGACATGTATCTCATGAGCTTTAAAGAAATCCGATTTTTCCAGTTCCTCCAGGAGTTCTTTTAAATCCGGTGTTCTGGAAAACTCCGTGTATCCAATATATGCCCCCGCTTTTTTTATTCCCTCTGTAATTATGTTCCAAGGTACATTATGCTGCTTTGCTGCGTCTGTTATATAATAAATCCATTTTCCAACATCCTCTAATGCCTCCTGCATCATGCAGATGCTTTTTTCATCCATACATAACCGTTCCTCACAAGCCATTATAAATCCACCTCTCTCATTACTTCTTCCTAATCCAGAAATCGCAGACAGCCTCCCCTGCGCTGATTCGTTTTCCCAGCCTCAGAGTAAATTCCGGATACGTATCTACAAGCCCACGGTCCACTTCCATTGCAATGTCACAAAGAAGTGCGATCATATCCTGATCATCAGTCACTTTCTGCCACAGTTCACACATAGGGCAGTATCCAAATTCCAACTTAGCCTCTTTTTCAGAAAGAACAGTCCGCTCAATCTGCATGGATGACGCCCCAGGCGGTTCCAGAAGTGTATCTGTGAACACTTCTGGAATATCCGTATCTGGAAATCCGGCTCTGTTTGATCTGCCCAATGCAAATATACCCTCCCGTCCAATCATTTCAAACTCGTACCCATGATCTTTCAATGCCTTTAAAATATGATAGAGAAATAATGCCCGGTATTCAGCACCCCTTCTTAAAATCTGAACTTTGGGATCTGAAAATTTCTTTGTAGGAATATTTGTAATCATAGGAATACTCCTTTCATACTTTTATAATTTTCCAGTTTCTATAATTTGCTGGTAATCTCTCGACTCTCCGGCCTTCAATATCTGAATATCCTTCTTATGCCACAGGCTATGATCAGAATCAGCAGAATCCGGCGCGCTGTACCATGGCTGAATACATACGTAAGAGGCACGATCCGGCTGTGACCAAAGGGCCATTTCCGGCGCCCCTTCCGGATACATTCTCACATATCTACCCGTTGGTATTTCCTCAATCTGAATATAGCGTGAATGAACATTAGACAAAATAAAACTTTGAGGAAACTGTTCATAATCCAACGTCAAAAAGTTGTTTTCATGAAATAATTCTACCTCTTTACCGGTCAGATTTCCATTTTCATTATGCTGCAGATGTATGGGAGACTCACTCTTTTCAAACTTGATTCTATAATCAGACGGTGCATACTCTGAACTGAATGGGCAGCAGTATCCCGTATGAAATCCCAGGCCAAAAGGCATATCTTTTTCATCCCTGTTATGGACATGGAATATGCAAATAATTTTATCCTCCTCCAGCCGGTATTCCGTTTCCAGTTCAAAGTTCCAAGGATACATCTGCATGGTTGTCTCATCAGCTTCCAATGAAAATAGAATCGAATTGTCACTTATCCTTTTTACACGGTGTATTGAGGTTTTTCCAAATCCATGTGGATTCCCATTATATGTAATACCATTTTCTACAAAAAATCCCTCTTTTAGGCAGCCGCAATATGGGAATAAAATCGGCGAATGCTCATCCCACACTTCTGGATCGCCCTGCCAGATAATAGGACGCCCATCTTCTCTTTTATCCAGGATACTCCATAATTCTGCCCCTTCATCATTTGCTTCCAGCTTAAAATACTTATTTTCAATTGTATAAATCATAGTTTTCTCCATTCTTATTTTCTATTATTTGACGTTTTATTTGTTAATGTGTATAATAAATCTTATTAACCGCTTAAATATTTCTCAATTAAATAAATCAAGGTGATATTATGTACATCGAGACATCCATTGATATCGTAATCGAAGTGGAAAGCATTATACTTCTGCACTATTTTAATTATTCCAAACATTTTTGTTTTCCCGGTGAAAGTCATAATTTCTGGGAAATGTTATTTGTTGATAACGGAGAAGTCAGTATCTCGGCTGATGGTGTAAACAGCACAATTTCAGCCGGCTATGCCGTATTTCATAAACCTAATGAATTTCATTCCATCTGGACAAACGAAAACTTCGCAAGTGCAGCGGTTATCACCTTTGTCTCAAACAGTCCTGCCATGCATTTTTTTGAAGGCCGCATCATTCGTCTGACAAGTACGCAGAAAGAGTATATTGCCCTGACTTTGAAGGAAGGACTGCAGGCCTATGAGGGGCCCTTAAACTACATCGATCAGAAAAAACTGACCGCTGCCAAAGATGCTGTATTTGGTTCCTCCCAACTGGTAAAGACCTATATTGAACTGCTTCTCATAGCTATTATCCGGAATGAAAAAAGACTTAACACTCCGTCTCCTTCGCTGTTAATTGCCGCCGAATTTGACGATGAAATTGTCTCAGCAATTATGAAAATTTTAAATAATAACGTTTGTAAGCAGATTACATTGGATGATATCTGTAACCAGCTTCCATATTCAAGTTCATTAGCTCAAAAAACCTTCAAGGCCCGCACAAATTATTCTATTGTACAGATGCTTACAAAGTTGAAAATCGATAAGGCCAAGCAGCTGATCAGCGAAGATATCTATACAGTAACGGAAATCAGCGAAATACTGGGCTATAGCACTATCCACTATTTCTCCAGACACTTTAAACGTATTACCGGCATGTCGCCAAGCCAATATGCAAAAAGTGTAAAGACTAAGGCTCTGCTTTAACTTTATTGCCTTTCAGCCATTTTGAGGAACTGTCTCGTACGTTCCATCTTCGGATCTCTCAGCACCTGTTCCGGCGGTCCCTGTTCTACTATAGAGCCATCGGCCATAAATACTACCTGATCAGCAGCCCCTTCTGCGAATTTCATCTCATGGGTAACCAGAATCATGGTACAATGCTGATCCGATAAATCCTTTATTACAGTTAAAACTTCTCCTACAAGCTCGGGATCGAGCGCAGAGGTAGGTTCATCAAATAGAATAATATCAGGACTAACTGACATGGCGCGGGCAATACCTACCCGCTGCTGCTGTCCGCCCGACAATCTGGAGGGATACTGGTCTCTTTTATCCAGCATTCCCACCTTACGCAGCAGCTCTTCCGCAATTTTTTCCGCCTCATCCTTATTCATTTTCTGCACTACCACTAAAGGTTCCATGACATTCTGAATTGTTGTCTTATTCTTAAATAAATTATAATTTTGAAATACCATGGATGAATGTTTTCTCAGTTCCCTGATCTCCCCCTTTTTAATCTTTCCATAGTCGGTATGAAAATCTTTAATTGTTATCGTGCCGCTCTGTGGAGCCTCCAAATAGTTGATACATCTTAAAAGTGTAGATTTTCCCGTCCCGGAGGGCCCAATAATAGCCATGACTTCCCCTTTATTCAGGTCCAGATTAATATCCTTCAGTACATGGAGGCTTCCAAAGCTCTTATTTAAATTTCTGATTGCAAGCATGCCTTCTCCTTCCCTTTTCAAAGTGATCACTTATAAGAATTCAGCTTCTTTTCTGCCAGTGATTGGAGCCTCGTCAGTATAATAGACAGACACCAGTAAATTACAGCAACGATCACATATATTTCAAAATATTTAAAGGATTTACTGCCTTCATAACTGGCTATTGCCATCAGCTCCGGTACACCAATCACAAACGCGAGAGAGGTTCCTTTAATCAAATCCACAAGAGAATTAAGTAAAGACGGAAGGGCCACGGTCATTGACTGAGGCAGAATAATCCTCCTCATCGTCTGAATTCTCGTCATCCCAATTGACATGCAGGCCTCAATCTGTCCTTTGTCAACAGCATTAAAGGCTCCTCGGATCGTCTCACTCATATAGGCTGCTGCATTTAAACTCAAAGAAGTAACTGCTGCATAAGACGCAGGTAAACCGATTAAAAATTTATTCAGACCAAATACACCAAAATAAATTAACATAATCTGGGTAATCGGAGGGGTGCCTCTGAAAAACGAGATGTATATCTTCAGGATCTGATTAATAACAGGTATTTTATAATATCTCGCAATTGCAAATACGATTGCCAGAGCAAAAGAAATGGCAAGCGCGATAATTGCCAGACGCAGGGTTAAGGATAATGCGGAAAATATAGTTGGAAATACCTTAAAAATATATGTAAAGTCCAGATTCATTTAAATCCTCTCCATTCTCTCCATTCTAAGTCCGAAAGACCTATGGCCCGGAGACAACACTGGAAAAAGGCTTTTCCGGTGTCATCGCCCGGGCGCCTTACTTAATATTCCTGTTTCTCCACAGTTGTATCCATATCGAACCATTTCATGGAAAGTTCTTTTAAAAGTCCTTCTTCTCGCATATCCTCAATTGTTTTCGAGGCAGCCTCCAGAAGATCATCATCCCTTTCTCTGTTCATTGGGAATCCATTCACCTGAGTAATCCCGTTATACCCGGAAAGCTTAAGGTTTAAGCTGGGGTCACTTTTTAACATATATTTTCCCTGCGGAATTGCTGTTCCCACTGCAAAAACTCTCCCCGATTCGACAGCTTTAATAGCTGCCGAGTACTCCTGAAAAATTACAATTTCAATTTCACCATTCGGCGCAGCGTTTTCATACATTTGAATATCCACGGATCCAGTGACTACAGCTGCCGATTTTCCATACAAATCCTGGATCGTTTCAACATCGTCTGAATCTTTATTGATCAGCCAGCCTCCCGGATTATACATATACGGTGTTGTAAAGTCATACTTTTCTTTTCTCTCATCAGTAATTGTAATTTGAGAAAGAATCGTATCAATCTTTCCAGTCTCCAGCATCCCAAATAATCCACTGAGCTGAGCCGTCGTATATTCCAGTTCAAATCCATTTCTCTTTGCAATTTCATTCCAGATATCAACCTCATATCCTACAAGCTTATCGTCTTCCATATAGTTATATGGTGGATGGGTCCCCAACGCTCCAAGAATCACCTTTTCCGGCAGCTTGTATTCTTTGGTCTGTCCTGTCTCTGACGCGGCTTCCATTGTTGTCTCTTTAGCTGTCTCTGCCGCTGTTGTCGTCTCTTTTACTGTCTCTGCTATTGTCTCTTCCCTGCTTGTCTGGCCGGCAGTCTCTCCCCCATTGCCGGAGCAGCCAGCTGTCAATACCGTTACTGCTATTACCGCAGCCACAAGTATACCCCAAAATTTCTTTTGTTTCATTTTTTCCTCCTTTTGTAAACTCAACCCTCCAGTTACTATTTCTTCATGATTTCTGTTGCCAATCACCTCCTCTGATTTACTTATTCTTAATTTATTAAGATAGTTTGATTATATAATACTGTTATTTAAGAATCTTTAGCATTTATAGTATAATTTTTGCACAAAATCGAGATGGTTTCCATGGTAATTTTTGGTAAAAACATTTCACCCAAAAAGGACAGATATTTTGTCCTTTTACTAACAAAATATCTGTCCTTTTTTTGCTTTCTCCACTTAATTTTGCTTAAATGGCATATATTCTTTTTTAAAGTTATCAGAAAACATGGATATCTGTGCTTCCTTTATAACTGCCGCAGTTCTCGGCTCAGTTCCGCAGCCAATAAATTGTAATACCTCTTCCCATGTCCTGGCCCACTTTACCTGTTCAGCCTCCGCATACAGTATGGCAGCATTAAACTGCTTATAAGGATTATAAACAATCAGCTGTCGAATACCATTCGGAAGTTTCCCGGCAGCCCCACCGCATAGTCTTGCATTTGTATGAAGTCCCCACATTCCAAAAAGGTAATGATTAACACAGCCTGTAGGAGAAAAATTAATAAGAACGATATCGCCTCCCGGTTTTGTGCAGTCCAAAGCTGCGCTTACCGCCATTGCAGCTTCATTTGCTTTGGCATTTGCATTAGCTATACAAACCTCTACCTTTTCAAAGTGCTCAATCCGATAAACCTCATATGCCATTTCTGCAGCCGCATAATATTCCGCAACAGGATCACCAGCAAACAGTCCTACGACTTCGCATCGTGAATTCATCAGAATATCAATTTTAAAATCAAGTCCTGCCAGTTTAGCGGCCTCCTCAGCATCCTCTCTCATATCACAATTTCTTAAATCCCCCAGACTGTCCATGTAAGAAACACCAGTATCTGATGGATCTTTTTCACACCAAATTTTATGATTCTCCGTTACAGTGTCGATTCCTGCCAGGCCAGGAAGAATAATTTTACTCCCCCCTCCGAAACCGGCCATTGGATGAGGAACCATACCTCCAATTCCGATTTTAAGATCATACTGCATAAATTCTGCGTTAATAAATACTCTGGTTTTTCGTCTTGTAGTTCCTGCCAAAACCAAATTCTCATATGGATTATGATTATAAACGGGATACTCCGCTACAATATCCCATCCCAGTTTTTTTGCAAAATCATCTAACTCCAAAGGCGCATGCATCCCAGTAGCACACAAAAATAAAATATGGTCTTTAGGAATACCTCCCTCTAATAACATCTCTAAAAGAATATGTGCTGTCTCCTGGCACGGTGTTCCCCGGCTCATATCATCAAAAACAATACATGCGCTTCTGCATCCCCTGGCCATCTCACCGATTGTTTTACTCTTGTAGGGACTATTCAATCGTTTTCTGATGTCTTTCTTTGTCATCACCGGATACTTATCTCCAGCCATTTCTGCAATGTGCACCTTCCAGGAATCCGGCAGATAAATGTCTTCCGGCTTTTGGCCAAACCAACGATTTTGAGAGAGTCTGATATTCATACTAACACCCCACTTCCTAATACAGGTATTGTTTCTGGTTAGTCTCATTATAACTCCATATGACTGCTGAACGCTTTGCATTTTCAATGATATTTTTTACACTTTTCGCAATCGCCTCCTGGTATCTCTATGCCTTATTTTAAGACTTAAAAAATTCCTGGAACTGTTTACCAAATTTCTCCCGCCGCACCTTGCGGTGCCCCGTTCAATATGGTAAAATGCAAGTGTCACTGAATCACACCTTATATAGGTTCAAAATAGGTTGAACGTTTCTACCAACTACCGGAATAGTTGACTATAAGGCTGGTTGGTATTTTTATGGGAAAAGGAGTGTTGTTCATGAGTTCAAATTCAAGTAACTATGATGTGATCATCATCGGGGCGGGGCCTTCCGGTATTTTCTGTGCCTATGAACTGATTCAGCAAAAGCCGGATTTAAAGATCCTGATGGTCGAAAAGGGGCGCAGAATCGAAAACAGGACATGTCCGAAACGGACGACCAAGACCTGTGTCGGATGCAAACCGTGTTCCATTACCACCGGCTTTGCCGGAGCGGGAGCATTTTCCGACGGCAAGCTGTCACTTTCCCCGGATGTTGGGGGGAATCTCCCGGAGATTCTGGGATATGATAAGACGGTAGAGCTCTTAAAGGAGTCTGATAATATCTATCTGAAATTCGGCGCCGACACGAATGTATACGGCATTGACAAGCAGAAAGAGATTCAGGAAATCCGGAGAAAGGCGATTAACGCCAACTTAAAACTGATTGAATGTCCGATCCGCCATCTCGGCACAGAGGAAGGCTACAAGATCTATACGCGCCTTCAGGAGCATTTACTGGCTCAGGGCATAGAGATGGAATTCAACACCATGGTAAAAGACATTATTATAGAGGACAATGAGGCAAAGGCCATCGTTACCGACAAAGGCGAAACGTATTACGCGCCGGAGATTGTATCCGCCATCGGCCGTGAAGGCTCTGACTGGTTCAGCCACATCTGTGACGCCCACGGCATCGAAACCCGCGTCGGAACAGTGGATATCGGGGTCCGTGTAGAAGTCCGCGACGAGATCATGGAATTCTTAAACAAGAACCTCTATGAGGCAAAGCTGGTTTACTACACCCCGACCTTTGACGACAAGGTGCGTACCTTCTGTACCAACCCTTCCGGCGAGGTCGCTACAGAGTATTACGAAAATGGTCTGGCTGTCGTCAACGGTCACGCCTATAAGTCCAAGGAATATAAGACTAACAATACGAATTTCGCAATCCTTGTCTCCAAAAACTTCACGAAACCGTTTAAGACACCGATCGAATACGGCAAACACATTGCCCAGCTCAGCAACATGCTCTGCGACGGCAAGATTCTGGTTCAGACCTTTGGTGATTTCCAGCGCGGCAGACGTACCACGGAAGAGCGGCTCTGCCGTAATAACTTAATCCCAACCTTAAAAGACGCGGTTCCCGGCGATTTATCTCTGGTATTCCCGCACCGCATCATGGTCGATATCAAGGAAATGCTGCTGGCTCTGGACAAGGTTACTCCAGGTATTGCCAGCGACGAGACGCTGCTTTACGGTGTGGAAGTGAAATTCTACTCCAACAAGGTTGTGGTTAACTCTGATTTTGAGACCAGCGTTACAGGTCTTCGTGCCATTGGCGACGGTGCCTCTGTGACTCGCGGACTTCAGCAGGCGTCCGCCAACGGAATCAGTGTGGCGAGAAGTATTCTTAAAAAATTAGAGAGTCAGAAAAAGGCATAGAACAGAAAAAGCGCGGAAACGCCGGCCAGAATTGCTGTCGGCTTTTCCACGCTTTTTTAATTTAATTATTTACATTTAAACCGAAGGGTCTCCCCATGCACCGATTCACATTTTATTCAAACAAAACATACTCATAATCACAGTATCCCGCCGATTCCTCATTTTCACGCGAGCAGGACCACAGACAGAGCTTGGCTCCCGTCCAGGTAGCCCGGCAGAGTGTAAATACCGGCTCCAGTTTCTGAAAAACAGTTCCGTCGGCAGACCAGGAAAAACGGTATGTCTTATCCCCGGAAACAGAGAGCTTTAACCACAGGCAGCTGCCTTCGGCCGGTACCTTAAGGATACACCGTTCTTCTGCTTCTCCCTGAAACATCTTATCCGACACCGTTCCCTCGTAACAGCGAAGCTCCGGTCCCTCTGGCCCCTGGTAAATGCCTGCATACCCATAGGAATGACCGACCATGCCGATACCGCCAAAATCTCCGGTCTTCTCCCCATGAAGTTCCAATTTGACAATCATGGAAAACTCCTTTTGCTGCGGAATCTGTGTCAGCACATTAGGGGCGTACCACAGGAGATTATCTCTGTCCGGGTTTCTGCGGCAGTAGAGCCTCAAATGTCCCGGAGCAGCGGTCAATGAATAGTTTTCCCGATTCGGATTCGCCTGCCACTGCCACTGAAGTCCCAGCTTCTCCGAGGAGAAATCATCCCCACGCACAATCTCATATTCCGGCATGTCCTCCGCAGGCATATTCCATTCTGCTACGGGTTCGCCGATTCCGTCTCCGTCCGTATCCTGCCCCATAAACGGCCAGCCGTCTACAAAGCACACTGGCTGGAGATGAATGATTCTTCCCAGTTCAATGACATCCTGGAAATGGAGAAACCAGTCTCTCCCATCCGTGGAGGTCACCCAGCCCCCCTGGTGAGGGCCATTAACCGGAGAATTTCCCTGGCGCATGACAATCTTATACTCATAGGGTCCATATACCGATTTGGATCTTAAGCAGGACTGCCAGCCGTTTTCCACTCCGCCGGACGGCATCAGAACGTAATAATATCCGTCTTTTTTATACATCTTGGGTCCCTCTGTGGTTGGGGCAATCTGCTCGCCGTCGAATATCAGAACCGGTTCTCCGATGAGCTCCCGGCAGTCCGGGTCGATCTCCACCAGCATCAGACGGTGCTTAATCCCGGCCCTGCTGCCCGCATAGGCAAATATCATATAAGCTTTCCCGTCCTCGTCCCAGAACGGACACGAATCGATCCAGCCCTTCCGTTCGCACAGCATATTCAGCTGAAATTCTCCGTATGAATCGCTGCTTCTGGCTACCAGAATCCCCTCATCCACCAATGGGATAAATACAAAAAAGGTCCCGTTATGGTACCGGATGGCCGGCGCCCAGGTTCCTGAACCGTGAGAAGGCACCGCATATTTTTCATAAGGGAGCTCCTTCACACAGTAGTTAATCAGTTCCCAGTGCACCAGGTCCTTCGAATGAAGGAGAGGTACCCCAGGCAGATAAGTAAAAGAAGACGCCACCATATAGTAGTCTTCTCCCACCCGAATCACATCGGGATCCGAATAGTCCGCATACAATACCGGATTTTTGTAAGTCTGCATAAAATCCTCCGTTTCTGCCCTGCCGTTCTTGTTCACAGCCTGCCCCTGCGGCCCGCTCCGGCAGGAGCAGGCTGTGAACAAGATGTTACTACAGGCCATGTATTCTCATAAAGTTCGTTAAATTCTGTGCCATCATGGTATGACCCGCGTCCGAAGGATGCAGTCCGTCTGAAGACAGCCCCCGGAAAGTTCCCATGATCTCTGTTCCCTTCTTATAATACAACCGATCATACTTTTTTTCCAGTACAGATACACACTCTTCTATCTTTTTTCTGAATGCGTCAGACCGTTCGTCTCCCTCAAAATCGTAATGATTGTAATACACGTCGGTCACGATAACGGTCTTTTCCGGATGGGCATGTTTAACAGTATCGATCCACTGATAAGCCCGTTCGTAAAGCTGGCCGTCGGTCCATTCTTCAATCACATTCACTCCCAGCTCAAACACGGCGGCATCCCAGTCTGTCAGGCCTGCAATATATTCTGCCATCGCACAGTCCATAAATGCGCTGCCGGCACTTCCCAGATTGATGAAATCGTATCCCAGCTCCCACGCCGTCTGAAACGCATATGTCCTCGATGGAACGGAAGCGTTGCCGCCGTGGGTGATGGATGAACCGTAAAACAGCAGGCGCTTCTCCGGCATTTCTTCCGGTTTGGGCGGCCGGATCGCCCCCCGGATCTCCCGGATACAGCAGCCCCAGTCGTAGGGAAGCAGGACTCTCGTCACCTGCGGGGCAAATCCGCCCGGATTACGCGGGAAACGGCAGATATGGCTCCAGTCCTGTCTGCGAATGGTGATCTCCGTCTCATTCACGTCTATAACCTCCGGGCTGATCTCACAGCTCCCCTGGTAATCTCCCGAAAAGACCTCCAGGATTCCCCTGGACTTAATCTGCCCGCTTACCGGCAGTCTTCTGAGAACAATGGTAACCGCATCCTCTTCCATTACAAAACGCAGCTCACTGTTGCTTACAAACAGCATGTTGCTCTGTGCTTTTGGATTCAGCTGGCGCCTGACGGCCTCCGGAATGCGGCCGATGATATAATCCCCATATGTATCGTCCTGTTCGAGACTCTCCACATGGTACAGCAATCCCCGATTAAACTCCATGGCTGTCTCCTATCCTTTCATACCAGTGGTTGCAATCCCTTCCACAAAATACTTCTGCGCCGCAAAAAACAGCAGAATCAGCGGAAGAATGGATACCAGCGCCATCGACATCACCTGGTTCCACTGAATGTTGGAGGTGACATCGATGCTGACCCGGAGTGCCAGAGACAACGGAAACTTGGAAACCGTATTGATATAAATATTGGTATTGAAGAAATCATTCCATGTCCATAAGAACTGAAACAGACCTGCGGAAAAGAGAGCCGGCTTCAGCAGCGGAAGCAGAATCTGGATAAAACACTGAAACGGGCCGCAGCCGTCGATATAAGCCGATTCGTCCAAATCCCTCGGGAGCCCCCTTAAAAACTGTACCAGCATAAATACGAAGAACGGGTAGCAGCCTGCCGCCGCCGGAGCAAAGAAGGTCATATAGGAGTCCAGCCAGCCCAGCTTGTTAAACAGCGCGTATCTCGGTATGATGATCACCGCATTGGGAAGCATAAGCGTCGCGATCAAAACCATGAACAGAAACTGGTTTCCCGGAAAATCAAACCTGGCGAACCCGTAGGCCACCAGCGAACAGGATGCCAGCGTGAGCAGCGTCGTGGGAACTACCAGGGCAAAGGTATTGATGAAGTACTGGGCATACGTATAGGTCCCTGTGGTCTTCCACCCCTTCACAAAAGCTTCCAGGCTCCAGCCCTGAGGCAGGATGCTTAAGCTGCCGAATATCTCATTGTTGGTCTTAAAACACGCGAAGAACATCCAGATGACCGGAAACAGCATGACGATGCCGAACAGGCCCAGAAACACGTAGGTCAGACCCTTTTTTACTGCTTTATTTTTCATCCCGATTTCCTCCTAGTTATCATAGTAAACCCATTTCCTGGATGTTGCAAACAAGATCAGGGTCATGATCATGATGATGACAAACAGGATCCACGATGTCGCACAGGCGTATCCCATCTTAAAATATTTAAACGCATCCGTATAAAGCTTCATCCCCAGCACGTAGGTCGCCTTGTTGGGACCTCCGTTCGTCACGACAAACGCCGATGTAAAATTCTGAAGCGCCGTGATCAGCTGCATTATGATGTTAAAGAATGCGATGGACGTGATCATCGGAAGCGTGATCTTAAAAAAGATTCTTACCCTGGAAGCGCCGTCGATCCTGGCCGCCTCGTAAAGCGACTGGGGGACCTGTTTCAGTGCGGACAAGAATAAAACCATGGAAGAGCCGAACTGCCAAATCTCCAGCATACAGATGGTGGTCAGAGCCATCTCCGGCCTGCCCAGCCATTTGACCGGCGCAATATGGATCACGCCCAGAAGACTGTTAATGAAGCCGTCATTCATAAACAGCACCTTCCATAGAATAGCGACCGCCACAGAGCCGCTGAGCAGCGACGGAATATAGTATACGGTCCTGATAAAATTGATCCCCTTCAGTTCCCGGTTTAAGATCATGGCAATGATCAGAGCCAGCACCACCTTGCCGGGGACCGTAATAAACGTATATTTTAAGGTAACGGTTAAAGAATTCCAGAATTCCTTGTCCTTTGTAAACAGCCGCACGTAATTGTCCAGACCTACAAACTCAGGTTTGTGGAAAATGTCGTAGCTGGTAAAGGAATAAAACAATGAACTCACAAAGGGATACAGCTGAAATACCAGGAAACCAAAAATCCAGATACACACGTAAAGGAATCCAATCCGGTTCCTCTTGGTCCAGCCGCCGTGGTTTGGCCGCGGCTTCACACTCACATTCGCCATAATAGCTTCCTCCTGCCTCTTAAAACGGCCCGGAATCGTTCTCTATCCGGGCCGCATCTCTCATTTCAGGGCGTATTCAAACTCTTTCTTAATTCAAACCGCTTAAGTAATCATTGATTAAATCAATGGCATTCTCTGCCGCCTCCTCAGGCGTACTCTGACCATAGGCAACGCTCTCGATCATGTCTTCCTGAATCGCATAGACCTCGGCGCTCGTCGTATAGCCCTTATCACTTTTACCGTTTAACCCTGCCGCCAGATCAACAGCCTCCACTACGGTTGCATTTAACAGACCTTTCTCTGCGCAGAGTGTTCTGGCTGAAGCGGTAGGCGGTACGGATCTTACATCCTTTAAGGTCTCCTGGGCCTGCGGGTCATTATAGAAGTAATCCATGAACTTTACAGCCTCTTCCACATGATCGGAATTCTTGTTCACCGTCATGTACTGAGGTGTGTCTGCAAAGTAGCCGTCGCTTACCCGGTTCTCCGCCATCGGCATCTGGACTACGCTGCATTTCGTTTCCGGAATCGCATCCATTAAAAGGCTGATACTGGAAGACGGTCCATAGGCAAATACAAATTTGCCGTCGATCCATTTTGGATTGGTATGGATCTGTCCTTTAAAGGTTGCACTGTCCTCGGCCGGTTCAAAGACACCGCCGTCGTAGCAGTCTTTGATGTACTGAAGCACTTCCACCAGCTGCTCCTTCGTAAAGCTGATCTTCTTTTCACTGTCAATAATAAACGATTCACCTGTCATCTGACGTAAATACGGTCTCAATACATACTCACACAGAATCTTGGTATCCACGTTCATATAATAATAGTCCGGATTCTGGGCGTGAAGGGCTTTTCCATCCTCCAGCATGGAATCCCAGGTAATCTGCTTCGTCAAATCCACGCCGTTAGCCTCTGCCGCCGCCGTGTTGGCTACCGTCGCCAGACATGACATACCGGTCGGAAGCGCTAACAGCTTACCGTCGAATGTTCCAAACTGGCTGATAAAGGTCTCATCAAATCCGGACGGATCAAATAAATCCGGATAATCCTTAAAATTCACGAAGAAATCGCCTCTCGAGATAAAGTCCGGGAGAGAGTCCACATTCTGCTGAAGAATATCAGGAGCTGTTCCATTGGCCAGCATGGTGGAAACCTTATCGATATATCCCTGATCGGAGTTCATCTCGGCTTCGATCCTAATCTCCGGATGGAGTTTTTCATACTGATCGATAACGGCCAGAGTCGCCTCATTTCTGGCATCGCCGCCCCACCACATAAACCGCAGGGTAATCTGGTCTCCGGAAGCCTTTTCCGTCGTTTTCTCCGCTGCCTTCTCTGTTGACTGTCCTCCTTCCGGCGCATTTGATGCGGCCGGAGCCGGTTCATTGGTACAGGCCGTCAGTGACGACGCTGCCATCAGTCCTGTCATAAGCAGACAGGTAAGTTTCTTTCCTTTTCTCATATCTGTTACCTCCGTTTATTGTTAACGGTACCGTTAACTGATTAATCCCAGTATAACGAATTTTTTACAAAGAGAGAAGAAACTTCAATTACGGAATCGTATCATTTCTTACAAAGTTGTGGAAAAAGGTATCATTTCTTATGATATTTCTTCATTATCATGGAAGAATGGCTTTGTTGAAAAAATACGGATGCTTTTTCTCCTTTTTTTCTATATAATAACAATCAATAGAAGCAAACAGAAACCATACGTTCAGAGAAAGGGGTCACTTCGTATGTATCAGGTCATCATTGTCGACGATGAAGCCAAGATTCGCAACGGAATCGCCGGGCTGTTCCCGTGGAGCCAGCTGGGCTTTGAGATTGCCGGCTGTTTTTCCAATGGAAAAGCCGCCTATGAATACACACTTGCCAACCATGTGGATCTGGTACTGTCTGATATCCGCATGCCCATCATGGATGGCCTGGAGCTCTCCGAAAAGCTCCTCGAGAAAAGGGACATAAAAATCATCTTCTTCAGCGGCTACCAGGACTTCGAGTATGTCCGCCGGGCGCTGCGCACCGGAGTCGTCGATTACCTGCTGAAACCGGTAAAATACGAGGATCTGGTGGACTGCCTCACCCGCATCCGGGATCGCTTAAACAGCGAAACCCACGCGGCCCCCGCCAGGGAGGAAGAGAATCTGACCTATTACGAAAAAATCATCAGCCTGGTAAAGAATTACCTGGACACCGACTATCAGAATGCCACGCTCGAACAGGCGGCCCGGCTCGTAAATCTAAGCCCCAACTACTTATCGAGAATCATGAAGGAACACTCTGATGTCAATTTTTCCGATTATCTCTTAAAAACCCGCATGGAAAATGCCGCGCGGATGTTAAAGGATATCGGCTGCAAACAGTATGAGATCGCCTATCGGGTGGGCTACGACAATCCCAAAAACTTTTCCAGGGCCTTTCACCAGTATTTTCACATGACGCCTTCGCAGTATCGGAAAAGCAGCGGCGCAGATCATGATTACGGGGGGATATCATGAGAAAACGCAATTTTATCAAACGTTTTTTATACTATACTGGAATCATCACCATTCCCATTATTACGCTGTGCTTTATCTTCATGGCCGTCATCGTATACCGAAAACAGCAGGACATCGAGACTGAGGCCATCAAATCGGCTCAGGCTGTAAGGGATAACTATTCTCTTGTGCTGGACAGCGCCGCGACCCAATACGAGCTTCTGGCCCGAAATCCCAGGATGTCCATCTCCCTGCGCAATTACATTTCCCATAAACAGATTGGCTATCTGGATGTGATACTCACCAACAGCATCCTGTCCAATTTTGCCTCGCTGACCAACCATGCCTCCTACATTGCTTCGGTCTACTACTATCTGGACGGTTACGATTCCCTCCTTACCTCCAATACAGGAGGCCTCACCAGTCTGGCCCAGTACTCCGATTTAAACTGGCTGCCCTCCTATGCCGAATCAGATCAGAATGAATGGATCGAGAAACGGAATATGCACTTATACTCTTATACCAATCCGGTCCCGGTGCTGACCTATTATAAAAAGCTCAGCATGTTCCGGGGCGTCGTCATGGTAAATATCTACGAGGACCAGTTAAAACAGATGCTGGAATCAAATTCCAGCCTGGATCAGTTCTTTATCATCGATTCGGACGGCAATTTTCTTCTTCAGGGAAGAGGGACGGAGGAACCGGATCCGGAATCGAAAGAGGCCCTTATAGAGGCGGTACATGCCGCTTCCGGAACTCCCTTCCAGGACTGGCTCTCACTGGGACGCACCAGATATCTGGTGCGGATCATTCCCGCGGACTGCGGCACCTACATCGCTGCATGCACCAGCCGTTCCAGCTATTACCAGGCATTGTACACGCTTCTTTTACAGCTGTTTATCGTACTGGCAGTCATCATCTGCACCGTAGTGTGGATCGCATACACCATTACCAAAAAGAACTTTCAGCAGATTGATTACTTTGTCACCGTATTTTCCGATGCCGAGCGGGGAACCTATAATAATGAAAAACCGGCGTTTATCAAAGATGAATATGACCTCATCCTGAACAATATCGTACAGCTTTTTATCAACCAGACATTCCTGAAGAACAAGCTGGCCTTAAAGGAGCAGGAACAGAAGCTGGCGGAAATGACGGCCCTCCAGCTGCAGATCAACCCCCATTTTCTGTTTAATACGCTTCAGACCCTGGATTTCAAGGCACTGGAGTATACCCGGATGCCTACAGCCTTAAACAGAATCATCGAGGCCCTGTCGGATATTCTCAAATACTCGCTCCAAAACACAATGTCCATGGTCACGCTGAAAGACGAAATCGAATATCTGAAAAAATACGATCACATCCAGCAGTACCGGTACGAGGACAAATACATCCTCTACTACGACTACGAGGAAGAGCTGGAAAGCACTCCTATTATCCGGCTCATTCTTCAGCCCCTCATTGAAAACAGTCTGTATCACGGAATCAAACCGTTAGACGGTTCCGGTTTTATCAAGTTAAAGATCACGGAACGGGATAACTGGCTGACAGTCACTGTGATAGATACCGGTGTTGGTATGGAAAAAGCGGAAATAACAGCGCTTTACGAAAAAATAAACCATCCCGGAAATGAGAACATCGGACTAGCCAACGTAAACAGCAGGCTGGTCATGCAGTACGGGGAGGAATCCAGACTGAAAATACTGAGCAAGAAGCATATGGGAACCTGTATTTCGTTCCGGATCCCATTTTCACAGTCTTTATAAAATCTTTATATCCGAAATGCAAAACCTTCCTTGTGTTTTTTCTATTTTGCAATATAATAATACTATTACTATTTTTATTTCCACTCAATATTTCTTAAAAGGGAGTTTCGCATGAAGAAAAAAACAAAGCTACTCTTAAACCTTGCTCTGACCCTGTTTTTTGCGGTCATGATCATTGTCAAGGGCCCCAACTTAAATCCGCTGTATTCAGACGGCGCATTTGCCTGGTGTTTTATATTCAGCGCCTACGTCGTCTTAAATTTCCTGATCGGGCTCGGCGGAATCCGTATTACCACGGATCAGGCTTCTCATATGTCCGTCAGTGTGGACAAGAACGTCAAGGGAATTAAAACAGGATTTACGCTGCTCATTATTTTCTGGGTGCTGTATTTTGCAGCTACGGTTATATCCATGCCTCTGTTTAATTATAAGGCCTACCGTGACCAGCTGGGACAGCCGGAGATTTCAGAATTCACCGATACCGTGCAGCCGCTGGCCTTAAACCAGCTTCCGGTCGTGGACAAGGCTCTGGCAAGGGAGCTGGCCGATAAGAAGGTCGGTGAAAACCCCGGACTGGGAAGCCAGGTCGTACTGGGCACACCAGTCATCCAGAAGGTCAATGATAAGCTGGTATGGGTTGTACCGCTGGAGCACTCCGGTTTCTTCAAATGGTTAAAGAATCTGGACGGTTCCGCCGGATACATTGTCGTTTCCGCAACCGATGTCAGCGATGTAGATCTGGTGACAGACCACAAGATCAAGTATCAGGAGAATGCCTATCTGCTGGATGACTTAAACCGTCACGTTCGCCTGTTTGAAGGCGGTCTCTTCCGGGGTATGACAGATTACTCCTTCGAGCTGGATGATGACGGTGTTCCGTACTGGGTCATCACCACCTATAAGAACCGCTGGCTGTTCAGCCTGCCCGAAGCAAGCGGAGTGGCGATCGTCAACGCCACCACCGGTGAGACCAACTACTACGATATCGATCATCTGCCGGAATGGGTCGACCGTGTTCAGCCGGAAGCGTTCATCATGCAGCAGATTCAGAATCAGGGCGCATACGTTCACGGCATATTCAACTTCTCCAACCAGGATAAGTTCCGTACCAGCCAGGGCAATATCATCGTTTACAACGGTTCTGACTGCTACCTCTTCACAGGACTCACCAGCGTGGGCTCCGACGAATCAGCCATCGGCTTCATCATGGTGGACATGGTGACAAAGGAGCCAAAGATGTACCAGATGAGCGGCGCCACGGAGATGGCGGCCCAGCAGTCCGCCCAGGGTAAGGTACAGCAGTATGGCTATACCGCCTCCTTCCCGATGATTATCAATCTGGATGGAAAAGCCACGTATTTCATGACACTGAAGGACAGAGCGGGTCTGATCAAACAGTACGCATTCGTCTCTGTATCCAACTATACAAATGTAGGTACCGGGGAGACCATTGACAGTGCTCTTCGGAATTTCAGGCAGGTAATGGGAAGCAGCAACGACGGCATCATAACCGGTCAGGGTGCGAAGGAAGCGGAAGGAAAGGTCTACCGGATCGCCAGCGAGGCACTGGGTGAGAGTATCACCTACAAGCTGATCCTGAAGGAAAAACCGAACCAGATCTTCACCATTTCCTACGATCTGAGCAATGAACTGGCCCTCACAGAGCCTGGTGACCGTGTAAAGATCAGCTATATGGCAAGCGGTACCGGAATCTGCATCGCCACCGCATTCGACAATCTGGAGTTTAAACAGATATCCGAAGATGAAGAAACAGCTCCGGCTGAACCGCCTGTTCCTTTACCACCATCTTCACCGGGCAGTGAGGTGCCGGATGGAGATGAAGCTGAAGGCGCCAGCGGCATTCAGAACAGCGATGAACCTGCAGCGGCTGAGAGCAGCGAGGCCATGGAATCGGGAAACAGTGCAGAATAAGATTGTACAGGACAGGTTCATTTTAAAATTATAGGGTTAAAAAAAGCTTTGGAATTACTGCCGGCAGTAGTTCCAAAGCTTTTTTAATTTCCTTGTTTATTCTGCGGTTCCCTGCCGCCCAGCCATGTCATTCCCAGAATCAGCACGGCTCCCGCCATCTGTGGACCGCTCATGGTTTCTCCGAGAATCACGGCAGACAAGATAATCGCCGTCACCGGATCGATATAGCTTAAAACTGCAACGGTCTGCGCAGGCAGCTTCTTCATGGCCGAAAAATAAAGAAGATATCCCACCCCGGTATGCACAATCCCGACAAATGCCAGCAGAATCCAGGAGACCGCCGGAACCGACGAAAGGACCGCCGAGAACGGCTCAGCCGAAGTCAACAGTGTATAAGGAAGCAGAATGACTGCCGCCACCCCCAGCTGTGCAGCGGTGGTCTCTAGGCCGCTCAGTCCTTTCATAAATTTATTAAGTATCATAACACTGGCATAGAGAACCGCCGCCATCAGGCCGAAGAATATGCCAATCAGGCCATTTTCCCCCTGATCCAGAAATAGTACATTGGATACCAGTATCATTCCAATGACCGCTCCTGCCGCGCAGCAGAGCTTTCTCTTAGTCAGTTTCTCCCCCAGCACAACCGGAGACACCAGAATCACAAACACCGGCGCGAAATAATAACTGAGCGTCGCGCAGGACACCATCGTATAGCGATACGCCTCAAACAGAAAAATCCAGTTAAATCCGATTGCCGCTCCCGATAAAACCAACACCAGCCAGTTGCTCTTAACCGCCTTCCAGTTAACCGGCTGTTTCATCAGACTTCCCACCGTTACCAGAAAGAAGCAGCCAATCACTCCCCGCACCAGTGCGATCACACTGGAGGGGAGCGCGATTCCCCGTACAAACAGCCCGATGCTTCCAAACATCAGCATGGCCGCGATCACATTTACCTTTGCTTTCATACTTTAACCCATTTCTTTGTTAAACTACGATTAACTTTAGTTGTTTTTCCGGGGAATGTCAACCTTTTTCAGATACAAAACAGGCGCCACTCCAAATATCCGGCAGTGGCGCCTGTCCTCATCTCTTACTTTTGTCTTTGTATACCGCTTAAATCAGCTTCAGCTTCTTCATGGCATACTCAATTCCGTCATCCTCCACATTCTTTGTAAAGAACGTGGCATACGGTTCCAGTTCCACATCATGGTGTCCCATCAGAATACAGTTCTTCGCATGTTCAAACATAGGAAGATCATTGGTGCTGTCACCGAACACATAAGCGTCCTCCAGCGCCATCCCGTATTTCTCAAGAACCACATCGATAGCAGTCGCCTTGGAATAATCCGCCGGAACACATTCATAGAATCCGTCTCCGCGGTCAATGATGTTGTATTCCAGTCCCAGAGCCCTTGAAAATCCAGCCAGATCGCTCTGCTCATCTGCAAACACACAGAACTTATCAAAATCAAAGCAGTCGTCTTCCCAGGTATAAGGGGCCCCATGGCCGTCTCTCTCGATATTCTCCCGAATCTGCTCCAGCTGGGTAAATCTGGTTCTTTCTTTTCTGAAATAGCAGTGCTCCGTGCCTTCCAGAATTCCTCCCAGATTGTATTTTATAATATCTTTCTTAATCTGAAGACCGCGTTCATGAGGAATGGTAAAGGAGAACAGCACTTCATCTCCCACGATCACCCTCGTGCCGCATCCGCAGCAATAGCCGTCCACTTCAACCAGGTCCCTGATCGGGCCGATCAGGCTGTATGTACGGCCGGAATTGATAAATACCAGATGTCCGGCCGCCCGTGCTCCCGCAACAGCCTTCCTGGCACTCTCCGGTACATTCCGGTTCACTTCCGAGAGAAGCGTTCCATCTATATCAAAAAATAATGCCTTTCTGTTACTTGTCATTCATCACCCCGAAAACGGATACTGCCCGTTTTTTCATCCATGCTTTCTACGATTGCAAGGGATTCGACACGGATTCCATCTGCGCGCAGGCGGTCTCCTCCAGGCTGAAACCCTTTCTCGATCACAATCCCGGCACCGATCAATTCCGCTCCCGAATCCTTCACCACAGCTGCCAGGCCCTCTAAAGCCTTACCGTTTGCCAGGAAATCATCGATCAGCAGCACCTTGTCTCCGGCACCTAAAAACTCTTTGGCAACCATGATATCATAGACTTTTCCATGTGTAAAAGATTCCACCTTGGTGGTGTAGACATCTCCGGCGATATTCTTCGTCTTGGACTTCTTCGCAAAAACTACCGGAACATCGAAATACTGGGCAACAATACATGCGATGCCAATTCCGGATGCCTCAATTGTAAGGATCTTATTGATGTCGGCATCAGAAAAGCGTCTTTTAAACTCCTTTCCGATCTCTTCGAACAGCTTAATATCCATCTGATGGTTTAAAAAGCTGTCTACCTTCAATACATCGCCGGATTTAATCTTTCCGTCTTTCCGTATCCTGTCCTTTAAAAGCTGCATAAAGGTTCCCCCTACTCGTAAAATTATTTTATTTGATTACTGCATTATCAACTAAAAATTTCATGGTCTTGGTAGAAATCAGATAATCGTCCACATTGTAAGCTCCGGCTGATTCAATCATCTGATCCTTACTCTCGTATCCCATCTCAGCGGCAAGATTATCACGGTCTTCATCCGATACGGTAATGCCTTCCTTATCCGCAATCGCATGGAATACCAGTCTCTGCTCAACCGCAGACTTTGCGATATTCTTCACGTAGTTTTCCTTAAAGGTCTCCTCATCCACACCGTAAAATGCAGATGTAAATGTATTTAAATCAATCCCATACATTGCGGCCTGATTCGTATAATTAAGCAGATAGTTATTGAAGTTCGCATCAACAGCTTCCTGTGTCGTCTCAATCTGGCTGTTTTCAACGACTGCTTTCAGAATATCATTCTCAACAGCGGCCTGCGCCTGTCCTTCCTTCTGCTCCAGAATGGTCTGCTTTTTGCTCTCCTTGTATTCATCAACCGTCTTGAAATCAGATACTTCCTGAACGAACGCGTCGTCTAATTCCGGCATGTTCTTTTCCTGTACGTTGTTGACGGTTACCTTAAATTCCACTGCCTGACCGGCTAAGTCAGCATTGCCGTAGTTTTCCGGAAAGGTTAAGTCGAGCGTTACTTCATCGCCCTTCTTCGCACCGATCAGTCCGCTCTCAAAGCCGTCGATAAACTGGCCGGAGCCAATCACAAGATCCTGTCCCTGTGCAGTACCGCCGTCAAATGCCACGCCGTCCTTCGTTCCAACGTAATCGATATTTACCTTATCCGTATCCTGAACGGCACGGTCTACATCGTCGTAGGTGGTCTTGCTCTCACGCTCTGATAAAATTGCCGCGTCTACTTCTTCATCAGATACTTCCACCGGTGTCTTGGTCACTTCAATGCCCTTATATTCGCCGAGTGTCACGGTACCGTTATCAATTCCGGATAAATCCATCATCTCCAGCTGTTCAGATGCTTCCGTCTCTGAACCTGCCTCCGCAGTAGTCTCCGTGGTAGTTTCCGCAGGTGTCGTCTCTTCTGCCGCCTTCTTGGAGCAGCCAGTCACAACTGCCGCCATAATCAGTCCGCAGGCAGCAACTTTTAAAAATTTTCTCATAATACGTTCCTTTTCCTTTAATCAAAATAATAAAAATATAAAATGCTTCCTGACAGTTATACCATATCGGAGCATGTAAAAAAAGCTTTTTACCGAAATTAACAAAAATTTCAGAATAGGCGGTTACTGTTCACAGAGTTTTAGGAAGCCCTGTAAAATGCCAGAAATGCCTTGTATGTATTGTATACATCCAGCTTGGAGGCCAGTTCAAACGGAGAATGCATGGAAAGAATCGGCACTCCCAAGTCAACCACATCTACATTCATATGAGCCACATACTGGGCAATCGTTCCGCCGCCGCCCACATCGACCGCGCCAAGCTCGCCGATCTGCCAGTACACGCCTTCCTGATCCATCATGGCGATAACCTTTGCCATCACTTCAGCGCTGGCATCATTGGAAGAAGACTTTCCGCGGCTTCCTGTATACTTCGTCAGTACACAGCCCTTATTTAAGAAGCAGGAATTCCGCTCCTCATAGACTTCCGGGAACGTCGGATCATAAGCTGCATTTACATCGGAGGATAAACAGATGGAATTCTTCAGCGCGCGCTTCACATCCGCTCCCTGCGTCTCTGCCAGTTCCTCCACATAATGAAGCACATAATCGGAATTCAGTCCGGTATTTCCCACGGAACCGATCTCTTCCTTGTCTGTCAGAATCGTCACCGTCGTATAAACCGGATTCTTCGTTTCCACTTCCGCCATAAGCGCCGTATAGGCACACACCCTGTCATCCTGTCCATAAGCGCCGATCATGCTGCGGTCCAGACCTACGTCGCTGGCCTTATGAGCCGGAACCAGCTCGATCTCTGCACGGAAGAAATCAGCCTCGGTAATTCCATAGCGCTCATTTAACAGCTGAAGCGCCAGGAGCTTAACCGGCTCCTTGATTTTGGCTTCATCAACATAGGGAACGGAACCGATGATTACATTCAGCTCTTCGCCCTTCAGCCCATCCTTTAAGGGGCGCATATTCTGGTCGGCCGCCAGATGAGGGAGTAAATCAGTCACACAGAAGACCGGATCACCTTCCTGCTCGCCGATATTCACTTCTACTATCTCACCGTTTTTCTTCACGATCACTCCATGCATGGATAACGGAGTGGCTCCCCACTGGTATTTGCGGATTCCGCCATAATAGTGAGTCTTAAAATACGCCAGATCCTTCTTTTCATAAACAGGATTCGGTTTCAAATCGAGACGCGGGGAATCGATATGCGCTCCATTGAAACGAAGCCCCTCTTCCACGGATTTGCTTCCAAACGTAGTCGCTATCACTGCTTTTTTCCGGTTCACCATGTATACCTTGTCTCCAGCCGCATACTTCTTGCCGGCTTCGAAAGGCTCATAACCTGCCGCTTCCAGTATTTTAACGGCTTCCTTTACACATTCCCGCTCTGTTTTTCCCTTATCCAGAAATGCTTTGTAGCCTGCACAGAACATCTCCGCAGCCTCTCTCTGTTCTGGTGCTTCCTTTGCAATATTGGGGAATTCCCAGGTTAATTCTTCTGCTAAAAGTTCTCCTCTAGTCTTTTCCATCGTGTTAATAACCTCCATATTTGTCTATTGTACTATCCGTTTATTAAAGTTCTTCGCTGTCGAGTACCAGGGTAAACGGTCCGTCATTTTCCAGATCAATGATCATGTGTGCACCGAAGCTTCCATGTTCCACCATCTGTACGCGCTCGCGGCACCGTGAAATCACATATTCATACAGTTCCTCCGCCAGCTTCGGGCCTCCAGCCTTTATAAAGCTGGGACGGTTGCCTTTTTTACAGTCGGCATACAGCGTAAACTGGCTTACCACCAGAAGCGCTCCGCCGACATCCGCCAGTGAAAGATTTGTCTTTCCATTCTCATCTTCAAAGATACGCAGTTTGCATATCTTATCCACCATCCGGTCCGCCGTCTGCTCTGTGTCCGTATCCGAAACACCCAGCAGAAGCAGAAATCCTTTTCCGATGGCGCCAATCACTTCCCCATCCACGGACACCGCCGCGCGGGACACTCTCTGCAGTACCACCTTCATGTCGTTCACTCCTGTCTATTGGCAGCAGTTTCCTGAACTGCTGCGTCTATTTTAATACCAGCCGGAGATATTCAAACAGCGTCTCCGTCGCTCTTTCCCGATAGACAATCTCTCTCGCCAGTACCGGGTAATCCGTAATGATGTTGTCAACTCCCAGCATCTTCATCCGCTCCATCTCACTCTTGTTGTTCACGGTCCATGCATGGATCGCTTTTCCTTTTTCATGAGCGGCTTCCACCAGCTTTCCGCTGACAAAGCTGGAGCGGATACTGATAAAATCCACATCATCATCCGAGTAATAATCGCCGTATGCGGCAGAAATAATATATCCGGTTCGTATATCCGGATCCAATTCCTTCACCCTGGACAGATAGGAGAGGCGCGTGGACGTCACCACACACTGTTCCTTCATCTGATGGTCCGTAATTAACTGCACCACTTTATCCGGCAGCGGACTGTCCTTCCCCAGATTTTTAATTTCAATATTCATCTTGATCCGGCCCTTGCAGTAATCCATAACCTCTGTAAGCGTCGGAATCCGCTCCCCTTCAAACTCCCTGGAAAACCATTTGCCCACATCCAGATCCTGCAGATCCTTCAGCGTATAGGAGCCAATCGTCCGGTTCACACCTGCCACCCGCTTCAATGTGGAATCATGGCCCAGAACCACCACGCCGTCGGCCGTCTCCTGCACATCGATCTCCACAAAATCGGCCATATTCTCCACGGCCAGTTCCATCGCCGCCATGGTATTCTCCGGTGCAGATTTAGAGCTGCCACGGTGCGCGGTAATCTGAATCTCCGTCAGGATATCGTCTGTAATGGCGGAACCATTTCTCACAAGGTTGAAGAGAAAGAAGAGGCTGAGCGCTGCCGCTACAGCCACTCCCGCGCCCAGGATCCGTCCGCGGAACGATTTTCTGGAGGGATAGGAAAAATCCCACCGGGGTTCCCGGCTCAGCCGGTTGCTGTATTGGTAATACTGAACGCTGAGCGCCGCAAAATTCCCCAGGGCCAGCCCCATGCTGGCCAGGAAGATAAGCACCAGCTCGATCCTGTCTCCAACCGCCGGCAGTATGGCCAGCGCCAGGCGGTTGTCCGTAAACAGGCTCATACCAACCGCCGCTACCAGGATACAGAAAATATAGATCACATGAAGCAGGAGAATCAGTCCCGCATAATATCCGCCCAGCAAAACCACCGTGTTTGCCAAATGCCCCTTCAGCAGCCTCCGGCTTCGCCTGTATCCATCCCGGAAATTCTTCTGTTCGATCATACAGGCGTGAAAGGTGTACAGCCCCGGTACAACGGCCAGGAGGATGAGCACCACCGCAGCACAGACTGCCAGCCGTCCCGCGTTCTGCCTCATCAGTTCCGACATGACAAAATTCAGCGGCTTAACATGGGTTAAAACCCGGTAGATCAGATACAGGTTGGAGATCCCGTAATCAGCCAGTATCAGGAGACCCAGCTTCCAGTTTTTCTTCTTAACCTCATCAGACAGCTTCGATAATCCGCCTAAAAAGATCTCTCCCACACGGAGCTTCCTGAAATACGCCGCCCCCTGAAACAGGGTCAGCAGACAGCCGGTCTCCAGCGCGAGAAAGAGGACACCAACAATCCCTATCAGAAGAATCATCAGGATCGTCCCCGGCTTCAGCAGGAAATAACCGAAATTGCCCGCAGTTAAATAGCTGTATCCGGCCATCTTTAGGGACCACTTTAACCCCTTATTAAGCAGAAAGAGATAAAGCGGCCCGGTGAGCAGGCGATACAGGACTTCAAAAAGCAATGCATTCTTCTGATTAAATTTAAGAATCTGGCATGTTTCCTTCGTCAACGTCCTCATATACAACCTTCTTCTACAGGGTTATTCGTTCCATTCACTGTCCTGTTAAAAAGCAGCCCGAACGGATGGAATCCGCTCTGGCTGCCCACGTTCTACGGTAATTCTTCCTCTGCCACTTCCTCGTCATCGGGCATCTCCTGATCCTGCATCCGCTGTGCCTCAGCAAGTTCCAGAATAGCCTGATTAAGGGAAAACATCTTTACATCCAGCATATTCACCACGTCTGCACAGGCCTTTAACTCCTGCTGTAAATACGCCGGGGCATTTCCTTCAAATTTGTAATAAATCTTATGTTCCAGACTTGCCCAGAAATCCATGGCAATCGTTCTGATCTGAATCTCAACCTTTGTATCAACAGGCCCGTCAGTCAGATATATGGGAATCGTCACCACCATGTGATAGCTCTTATAGCCATTGGGCTTGGGATTCTTAATGTAATCTTTTACATAGAGCACCGTAACATCGCTCTGTTTCGTAATCATCTCAGCAATCTGATAAATATCTGATGTAAAGGAACAGATAATCCTGATTCCTGCGATATCGCTTAACTTTTCCACCATGTTGTCGATCGTCACTTCAAATCCGTAGCGCTTCAGCTTCTTAACGATGCTGTCCGGCGTCTTAAGACGGGACTTGATGTGTTCAATCGGATTGTAATTGTAGATGTGCACAAACTCATTATTGAGTATCTCAATCTTCGTATTGATTTCTTTTAATGCCGAGTCATACAAAAACATCACAGATTTCCACTGGTCAACCTGGTTAAATGAATTGGGAATATTCATCTTCATTCCTCCCTTCCTCACCACGTGTCCGCATTCTAGTCAGTCCGGGCAGAGCCGCGTCAAAACGCCTCTGCCCGTTAGAATTAGTATACCATAGAAACCCAGCATTTTATATTCTTTTTCCTGACTTTCTAAAATTTTAATCCTTTTAACAGTGCGCCCAGGCCTGTAGTCACTTCTCCGTCGCCCTTGTAATCAAATCCTTCCAGGTCGATTTCCTCATCCGGTTCAAGAGCCTTCATGCTTAAGCTGATCTTATTGTCCTTGATGGAGATAATCTTTACTTTTACAGTCTGGCCTTCCTTTAAGACAGCTCCCGGATGCTTGATTCTCTGATTGCTGATCTGTGAAATGTGCAGAAGTCCGGATAAGCCATTTTCCAGGTTGATAAACGCGCCATACTCTTTTAACGTATCTACGGTTCCATCCATAACGGCGCCCACCTCGCACCTGGCAATCTTCTTATTCTTTTCTTCCTGAAGCTTTGCACGCGCAGGTTCTTTACCGGAAAGCACCAGTTTCTTCGCTTCCGCATCGGCGGTAATGACAGTGGCTTCTATCGTCTTTCCATTATATTCCTCTAAGTTCTCAACATATTCCGCCGCAAGCTTGGAAGCCGGAATAAATGCTCTGACGCCCTCGAGATAGGCAACCGCTCCGCCTTTGACGATCTCGGCGATCTTAACGTTTACAATGGTGCGGTCAGCCATCATCGCGGCAAACTTATCCCATAACCGGTTCTCATTGGCCTCCTTCATGGAAAGCTCGATATTGCCCTCCCCGTCGTCGGTGCTGATGACTGTGGCTGTAATCTCATCGCCAGGATGGATCTCCGCCTGAAGCTGGAAATCAGGATCACCGTTGATGTTCTCTTTGTTGATGACTCCGCCTGCGTAGTACTTTAAATCAACAAGAACCTGATCTTCTGTCACTCCTGCTACCGTTCCGGTCAGGATATCGCCTTCCTTAACGCGTTTGAAGGAAGCCTCCAGTTCTTTGGCATAGTCTTCCATAGTCTCAACGCGGGCTTCCGGCTGGGGAGCCGGGGTCTCCGTCTCCGGGGCTGCCGCCTCCTCTGATGCGGTCCCTGCAGTGTCCACTACTGCGTCTGCTGTTTCAGTCACTGCATCCGCTGCTGCAGCCTGCTCCAAAATTTCATTTCTTTCTTCACTCATGTTTCTCTCCTCCAGTGTGTTAGATTATATGTAAATTTAATGATTTTCTTTTACAGTATACCATAAACAGGGGATTCGTGGAAGCCCTGCCTTTACTGCAAATTTCTTAAATATCCGGCAATTGCAAAAACAGGCATTTTTCGGACTGAGAAACCCGGGAACCATATTTCTTCCCGGGCTTTTTATCTTGATCGGCGGAGCTTAAAACAGGCCGTTTTGATCAGGCACGTACTGTACGTTTTCTTAAAAACCATCTCTGAGGATCACGAATCTGTATCTGATAACAGAGCCATAATGGAATACATGCCGCGATCCAGGCCAGCGGACTCGCCATACAAATCGCCATATATCCCCATTTTCCAGTCAGTGTAAAGGCGATGATTGTTCTCACCACCATCTCAGCCACACCACACAGCATTGGCAGAATTCCATTGCCAAGCCCCTGAAGGACATTGCGGTATAAAAACAGGAACGCCAAAAATACGAAATACCATGAAATCGTATGCAGATAAGTTGTCGCATACGCCAGCACCTCCTCAGATGGGTTGGATATAAACCAGCGGACAATGCTTTCGCCGCACACGGCCGAGACAAACACTGCAACACCTACCGCTCCCAGTACAATTATGTAGGACTGGCGTACCCCTTCTTTCACCCGGTCAAACCGTCCGGCTCCCATATTTTGTCCGCAATACGTCGCCATCGCCGCCCCCAGCGTAATCATGATCTGTGTAGACAGGTTCTCCACCTTAGAAGCTGCTGTGTAGGAAGCCACCACGGTGGAGCCGAAATCATTGATTGCACTCTGCAATATCATAACGCCAACAGCAGTAATGGAAAATTGAAGCGCCATGGGAAGGCCAACACTGAACATCTGAACTACCGTATACCACCGGCATCGGAAATCTGATTTTTCCAGTCTCAGCATCGGAAACTTTTTAAACATATAAATCAGGCACAGCACTGCTGAAACTCCCTGAGCGATTACCGTAGCCAGCCCGGCACCGGCCACCCCCATATGGAAGGTGATAACAAACAACAGATCGAGCACTACATTTAAAAGAGAGGACACAATCAGGAAATAGAGCGGCGTCCTGCTGTCCCCCACGCCTCTGAGTATGCAGGAAAGCACATTATAATAAAGCGTTGCGCCCAGGCCGCCGTAAATTATCATTAAATAAGAAGAAGCACCATCCATAATATTTTCAGGCGTTCTCATGAGGTGCAGAAGCGGCTCCGTTGTCACCATGGTCACTCCGGTTAAAACCACCATTACCACAGCGCTGAGCATCAGTGCCACAGCGACGTAGTTTCGCAGACGCTTTTTATCTCCTGCTCCAAAGGCCTGGGATATCATAACCCCAAACCCGCTGGCAATTCCGTTGCAAAAACCGATGACAAGAAATACCATGGAGCCGGTTGCGCCCACGGCTGCCAGCGCTTCCTCTCCGATAAACTGCCCTACTATAATGGAATCCACCATATTATAAAACTGCTGAAAAATATTACCGATCAGCAGTGGAATGGAAAAAGCCAGAATCAGCTTCAGCGGCTTTCCCTGTGTCATATCCTTTGTCATTTTTCTATACTCCTCATCTCACAATTCAACTACTAAAATCAACTATATAATCTATCACATCTGTTCTGTGATTACCAGTGATTTCTTCAGAAATGGGGGAATAACCAAAAATAAAAAACGTCCGCCCGGCAGACTGTACATTCTGCCGGGCGGACGCCGCTTTACTGCTTATTCATCTGTTTCTTAATTACTTGTTTTCTTCCTTTTTCTTATTATTCAGCATTGAGAATGCCGCCAACAAGAATCCGGAAAGAATTGCTGCTAATCCTGCCTGTGCACCTGCGCGGTCGCCAGTCTTTGGAAGACCTGCCAACGGCACATTGCCATCGTCAATCAGGATTAAGTTGTCTGTCGGACTGCCATCAACCGGTGCATTGGCTAACGGAACTGCGTCCGGATCGATGGTTACGGTAGGACCATTGTTGTCCCCAGGACCTCCTGGCTGGTATGGTTTATTTTCATTCGGGGTGCTGCCACCGCCGTTACCACCGCTAGACGAGTTTCTTATAAATATACCTTCAATAACTATATCCTCAGCCGGCATATTAAATGTTCCCATTCTATCCCAACCGCTAAAGGTATATCCAGATTTTGTTGGATTAGATTTTACGTTTACTGGCGTATTGTATTCATGAATCTCTACATTACCATACGTCTCTCCATCTACCTTATAGGTTACTTTATAGCTATTAACTTTAAAGTCTCCTTTTATTATTATATTTTCTGCTGGCATATTAAACGTACCGGTTCTATCCCAACCACTAAAAGTATACCCTTCTTTAAATAGCGCTTCTTTAACTATAACATTATCACCATAGTTATAGAATTCTGCATTACCGTATGGGCTCTCATCTACCATGTAGGTAACTATATAGCTGTTTGCCTTAAAGGTACCTTGTATAATTATATCATAATCAGGCATCTTAAAGGATTCTTTTACACTCCAACCGCTGAATGTACTCCCTTCTTTAGTTGGATCTTCTTTAATCATTACGTCTACTCCGTATTGATAGGTCTCTACTTCACCATAATTTTGGCCATCAACCATATAGGTTACTGTATGATTATTAATCTGATATTGGGCTACATAAACCACATTACCTGTAACTGTTAATTCAGGTGATGGACTCCAACCGGTGAAGCTCCAACCTTCTACATGATTATCAGCAGCATTCGGGCTTTCTGGCATTATATCTCCATAATGTAAGCCTACGGTCGTCTGTTCTTCAAATGTTCCATAATCTCCCGGACGGTATGTCACTGTGTACTCATCCCGACTCCACTGCGCTACATAAATTGCACTTCCGTTCACTGTGATTTCTACCGATGGACTCCAGCCTGTAAAGCTCCAGCCATTCTCATGGTTTTCTGCCGCATCCGGTCCTTCCGGCGTTGTATCTCCATAATGAAGGCCTGACGTGGTCGCTTCTTCAAATGTTCCATGGGCTCCCGGCTGATACGTTACCGTGTATTCATTCTGGCTCCACTGTGCTACATAGGTCGCATCTCCTCTCACCATGGACTCTACTAACGGGGCCCAACCAGTAAAACTCCACCCCACATCATGATTATTTGCTGCATCCGGCCCTTTGGGTGTAAAATCTCCATAATGTAAATTTGAAGTTTCTTGTTTCTCAAACGTACCATGCTCTCCTGGCTGATATATTACTGTATAGCTATTTAATTCATAATATCGCTTTAATACGAGCTTTCCATCACCAGTAATAACTCCATCTTGAACATTTTTGGCGTTTTCAGCATCATACGTATATCCATCAAACATCCGGTTCCCTGCATTTACTAATGCGCCCGTCTTTCCGTTTTTATGGTCAGTCTCACTTGCAGTTACAGGATAACCTCCAGTCCTGTTTTGCAAATAATATTCAATAGTATATGGTATCCCGTCTTTAGCTTCCCACTGCGCATATAACGTTGTCGATTCATCCAACTCAATTTTGCTATTGGGACTAAAAGAACTACCAGAACCGTCTTCTTTTGTATTCCAGCCTATAAAAATATAACCATTCCTTGAGAAGTCGTCATCACTCGCTACTGTAACCATAGTCCCTACGGTATACTGCCTGCAGGAACATTTCCCACCCGCTCATTCTGAGGACAGTTAAACTTATAGGTTAAATTAACAAGTTCCTTTTTACACAATACACCGTCTACATGCCAAGGACTCTCATTCTTAATAACGTACCATAATATATAATCTGTTTCGGGATTATAATTAAATCTGTAGGTTTTTCCATCTGTTCCTATACCTGTTTCACCATTTTTCGCTTTTATTTCTGAATCAGTTGGCAATGCACTTTCATTGAGATTTTCTAAAACACTCTCCCCTGTGTTATCCGCAACAAACTTCGCTACTTTTATAGCATTTGTTTTGGTAATAGCTGAAGTATATAAGTTAGTACCATGACCCGATGGTTCATCGGGTATGTCCCCATCAAACCTTATATAGAATTGTGCATTAATATTTGGAAGTCCCCATACAGCATACATCATTACACTATTATCAGGCATTGTATATTCAGAACCTGTTTCATAAATGGCTGATGTATAATTTTTATCTCCGCTATTGTTTGCAGTTTGATTTGTACTCCAGCCTACAAAAACTTCATTACCATTTGTTAAGTTTGCCTCCGGCATCTTTATCGTCGATCCCTCGCTAGCTTCAATATTATCAGGAACCTTACCAACACCTCCATTGGCATCAAATGTAATCGTATTTCTTTGAACAATATTAATGACAAAACTATCCTTTTTTCCATATGAGGAATGCGTAATTGTAGCTGTTGTTCCCGGATTCCCGACTGCCTGTACTGTTGCTGTATTTCCACTAGACTTAGTGATTTTAACAATCTTATTATTACTCGTAGACCATGTATGCCAGCCATCATCTATTGTAGATTTTATTTGAAGTGTATCCCCTTTGGTCATTGTCCACGTTTGAATTGTATTCTGTGATTTTCCTACTATCGTATAAATAGAAAAATGATCTGTAATAAATTCCAGTTCGGAAGTAGCCCCTTCTCCTGATACATCAATTACATCTCTGCCTTCCGAATCAACTTCAACGTTATCCTCATTCAAATTATCTAATACAGGGATTTCTGCTTCACTGCCTTCGGCTGCCTCCACAATCTCTGTTGGTGTTAATAAATGAAGAATTTCCAGTTCATCAGCCTCTTTACTGTTTTCTTTAATCCTTTCTCCAAAAAACTTAATTGTTACATAGCCATCTCCAGCCCAGCTATTATCAAGTTTCTTTCCATCAAGCATTAAGTTAATATCATATGCCAGTACAGAAGTAACAGTTGTACTGTCTGTAGCTTCTATTTTTTCTTTAACAATCTGTTCAACCTGTTCAGTAACTTCGCTTACAGAAAGTGTTGTTCCTGCCGGAAGAATTCCTTCTTCAGCGTCAGCAGAAATCGTAACACCATTAATTGTTACTTTTCCATGGAATTCCGGATGCTCCCCGGTCTCCGCCATAGTCACAACGATTTCCTGCTCTTCCTCAACTTCCGGAACAACAAACCGTTTCACGCCTGTCTCTGCATTAGAATCCGTTGCATCATCCTCTTCAACTGCTTCAAGGCTCTCCCCGTTTGCAGTTACGCTGTCAATCACATAGCCAACCTGAGGCTTTACTGTAAATGTTAAATCTTTTCCTGCTTCTACATTCTTAGCGCCCTTTACAGCAGCCGTACCAACCGGTGTAACCGTATAAGTAACAGCGTAGCCTTCTTTGGACACATCAACATGCAGCTTATTTAAAGTGGTAACATAAGCCTTCGCATAATAAGACTCATCTAATACTATCTGACCATATGTCTTGCCGCTGGTGGTTCCTGTTTTGGATACTTCTTCTTTTTCTTCCTCATCTTCAGGCTCTACTGCCAGAGTATTATCATTCTTTCCGCCGTCTGCGTTTACTCCATGATCATTTCCAGCTGCATTTGTATCGTCTGCTTTGCTGTCCGCTGCCGAGTTCTTATCTGCGTCATCTTTGACGTTATCATCGATTACCGCGTTATCTTGATTATCAGCCGGTGCAGTAACTTCGCCCTGGCCATCCGTCTGATCGTCAGAAGAATTCTGTTCTTCTCCATCGGCCGGTATCACAGCGTCTGCCTTATCTACATCATCAGCCGGAGCCGCCACTGCTTCCTTATTATCATTGTCACTGCTGTTGCTGTCTTCAGTATCTGCTTTAACCTCTTCTGCATCCTTCTTTTCTCCGGCATCCGCCTTCTCTTTGGAATCACCGGAATCAGCCGAAACAACTTCTTTCTCTTCATTTTTCTCATCAGAAGATGCTTTCTCATCACTTCCCGCCTCATTGTTCACAGAGGTTGTCAGAATATGAGTATAATTACGGATAACGGAAGCCGCAGAAACTACAGCGTCTCCACTACTGGAGGCTCCACTGTCAGATGACCCACTGTCGGAAGATCCACTGTCAGATGCCCCGCTTCCAGCATTCCCTTCGTCAGAAGACGCATTGGAACCGCCCTTGTCATCATTTGAAGACTGCTTATCTGCTCCGGCTTCTGATTTCTGGCCTTCTTCGGTCTTGCCGTTCTCAGAGTTCTGTCCATTATCGGATGAACCAGAATGATCAGCCGGATTCTGGATCTGCTCATCTTTTCCTGTATTTGCATTCTTATCGCTGTCCGCATTGGCATCCGGATTCTGGATATCACTTCCAGCCGTACCGCTGCCATTATTTCCATTAATCTCCGGATTTCCTGCTGTTTCACCAGCAGTTCCGTTACCTTCATCTGCATTCCCTGCCGGATTCTGAATATTACTTCCGGTTGTGCCATTGTCAGTTCCGTCATTTACGCCGGCATCTGGATTTTCCACGGTTCCGTCAGTCGTTCCGTTTCCTTCGCCTGCATTTGCGTCCGGATTCTGTACGCTTCCATCCGCAGCATCGCTGTCCGGATTCTGTACATTTCCTTCAACGGTTCCATTTTCCCCGCCTGCATTCTCATTCGGGTTCTGTACTTCGCCGCCTGCTGCGCCGTTAGTACCTGCGCCGGCACCACCAGCTGCTCCTGCGCCATCTGAAGGCACGGTCGGTCCAGCTGCTTCTAATAAAGTGGAATTCCCCTTTACTGTAACCTTCTGTGTCGTATAACCGTCAATTCTGGAGCGGAAGGTCACTCTCGCACTGGAATCATTGATATACAGGAAAATGATATCCTCATCGCCTGTAATCTGATATCCTTCCGGATCTCCATTGATACGGATAAACATACGCAGTTCTGCTCCATCTGCATATTCCTCCTCATCCATATCATAAGCCGGTGCAAACTCAAACACAGAACCTGTTTCAAACAGTCTCTGGTATTCCTTTGCAAGGCTTCGGTCGGACGTATCCACACCGAGATCCTCAAAATTAAATTCATCGCCATTGTCAATGGCTGCCTGAGCGGAATCCCTCAAATCTTCCCCGCTCATCACAAATGTGGCATTCTCTTTCTCAAAAGCAGACGCCACATCCGCCCATGATACCATGTTAAAAGAAGTCATTGTAAGAACAAATGACAGAAATCCTGCCAGACCTCTTCTAAACTTTTTCTTTAACCCTTTCATAGTTTCCCCTCTCTTACCCTTCCATTAGGGCACTCTCTCTATAATTATTTAAATATCGTTCTTCATATAAAATTCGTCCGTCACTGCCTTCCAGTGCGGAGGCCATCAGGAGAACCAGTTCCATAAAACTTCGGAACGCCTGTTTTTCACCGGTTTCTCTCCAGCGTATGACACCCTGCCAGGTTGAATGCTCCCTGAACAGGATTTTTATCAGAAAGGTGGCTTCTTTCCCGCCTTCCCGGTATACGGACCACATCTTATCCGGTATGATCCTGATATCATCGCCCTGTCCTCCGGAATCGTCCTCCTTCAGACTTCCAAGTCCGATAAAGTGCCCCATGGCATCGGCCAGGGCTATGGTTCCCGTAAAATCTTCCAGATAATTGAGAAATGCGTTCTGAACGCTTCCTGTCAGCAATCCGCCTTCGAAAGAATCTACCGCGATCTGGCAGATATTGGAGCTCTTTTGTAACTGCTGTCGTTCGACCGGTCCGTTTAATACCCGCTCAATCCAGTAGGTCATCTGCAGAAAGCTCTCAAATTCCTGTTTTTCCTGTCCTTCCAGCCAGAAGATCTCTCCCTGCCAGCTTGCATTGTATCTGAACTTTACATTAAGATTAAATGTGGCCAGAGTACCGTTTTCCAGCTGATCATATTCCTGGACGGGTGGTCTGGGTAACTTCGTTCCGCCAAACTTCCGGTAATCCATCGTTCTCTTCGGATATGCCAATTCATCAAATATCCGGTTCATGTGAAGCATCATCTCCAGGAAATTCCTGAACCGGATCCCCGGTGCTGCTCCTTCATGATAAATGATACCGCTCAAACAACCATTCTCAAATCCATTTACCGATATCCTGAAGTAACGGGAAGAGTTGCGGTTCATACTCATCTTTGCTATCGTCATAACTTTTTCTTTCTCCCTTAGTTTAGAGCCTTTACGTTATCTATTTTCATTACATTTTCTTCAAAAAAATATAGTTTCACCCAGTGTCTGTAACCAGTATATACCATATCGGTTACAAATTGGTTACATTTTGAGTTTTTTTGAAAATTAATTAAAATTGTTTGTAATGTGTGACCGTAATCATAAAAATAGTTTTAAACCGAGGTCCGCAAACGCAAAAAACGCCGGAAATACCGGGAGATCACAGTCTCCTTAAGCATTTCCGGCGCACATTTTACATCATTCATTCAGTTTTGTTCTTACACCTGGTTACACAATCATCGTGTAACCTCTTATTTTAATTCATTAAGCATCGATTTTCCAATTGTTCCTTTCGGCATTGTAACTCCAAAATTATCCGCGATCGTAGCTCCAATTACAGCAAAAGTATCTTCTGAGGGGATTCTTCCGCCCCCACTCATGGATGGCGAATACGCCAGAAACGGCACTTTCTCTTTCGTATGGTCCGTCCCCGTATACGTTGGATCGTTTCCATGGTCAGCCGTTAAAATCAGCAAATCATTCTCTTTTAACTTACTCAGAACGATTCCCAGCTTCTCGTCAAACCGCTCAATCTCTTTCCCGTAACCAATCGGGTCACGGCGATGTCCCCACAGCGCATCGAAATCCACCAGGTTTACAAAGCACAGCCCGTGAAAATCCTTATCCATGACTTCGATGGTCTGCTCCATACCATGGACGCTGCTCTTCGACTTATAAGCCTCCGTAATCCCCTCGCCGTCAAATATATCTTTAATCTTGCCAATGCTTATCACATCATAGCCTGCTGCCTTTAAGGCATCCAGAGCGGTTTCTCCGTAAGGCTTTAACGCATAATCATGGCGGTTAGAGGTCCGTTTGAACTCCCCTTTCTTTCTGCCTACATACGGCCTTGCAATCACACGACCTACCTTCCACTCATCTTTCATTGTCAGCTCCCGGGCAATCTCACAGCACCGGTACAACTCATCGAGTCCAAATGTCTCTTCATTTCCGCAGATCTGAAGCACGGAATCAGCAGAAGTGTAGACAATCATGTCGCCGGTCGCAATCTCGTGTTCGCCGTACTCCTCCAAAATCTCTGTCCCGCTGGCCGATTTGTTGCCCACGATCTTATGTCCCGTACGTCTCTCCAGTTCTTCGATCAGTTCCTTCGGAAATCCGTGCTCTGTAAATGTCTGAAACGGTTTTGTAATATGAAGTCCCATCATCTCCCAGTGCCCGGTCATGGTATCCTTGCCGGTACTGGCTTCATTCAGCTCTGTATAATAAGCAAGAGGCTTTTCGGCCGGCTGTACATGGGTTAACGGGTGCAGATTCGCAATTCCCATTCTCGCCAGATTCGGTATATGAAAACTCTCCATCCTCTCATCGATATGTCCCAGCGTATCCGTCCCCACGTCACCATAGTCCGCCGCATTATCCATCGCTCCGATCCCCAGGGAGTCCAGCACGATGGTAAAAATTCTGCGATATTTTTCCATATTGTATCATTCTCCTTTTACAACTCTATTAGTATTGATCTGTTACTGGTATTATACTCCATAAAAATCGATTTATAAAAGGACAAATGTCTTAATGAAATATTTTTTCTCTAAAATATCAATTTTCAGCACAAAAACTCTCTGTAACACACGGTCTTTTCAGTGACAAATCTGTTTACTTTTATCCAAAATATGGTATATTTGTAATTAGAACGATTACACTTCAGGCTGACACAAATTGTATAATAAAAAGCTTCCTGTATACTTTAAATAGGTCAAGAGATTGACACAAAAAAATACCTCA